>Ga0206681_10001178_pt1 | contig 12317 bp, 8 predicted proteins | sample M150012015metaG_FD_161048 | JGI IMG/M metagenome (GOLD analysis project Ga0206681, IMG submission 161048) | Ammonia-oxidizing marine archaeal communities from Monterey Bay, California, United States - M1 500m 12015 | ecosystem: Environmental > Aquatic > Marine > Intertidal zone | place: USA...
TGGAATATCTTCTATAACATATAGCTCAACTGCTTTAGGCGTACCGCCAGACAAAGGCCCGTCAACAACACCTGAAATGATCAGAGGATTCTCTATAGCAGTGCTCATTGAATAAGTAAATGGTGCGTCGCCAACGGTCGTGCTTATGGTAATTGATCCATCGGCTCCTCCGAAGCACGTAACTTCAACAGCTGCTGCAGTGAAGTCGGGTGTTGGATTTACGGTTACGCCTAAACTGGACGTATTTGACCCACAGCTGTTGGTACCTGTAACACTTACAGAGCCGGAGCTGGAACCAAAGTCAACAGTGATATTGTTTGTGCCGGCACCTGAAGTGATCGATGCTCCTGACGGAACTGACCAGCTGTAAGAATCGAAACTTGTGGCCAGTGTATATGCTGCCCCAGTCTCATTTTCACATACTGAACTTGGCCCTGAAACTGACCCAATTGCTGGTGCATCAAGTGCACCGGAAACACTCAAATTAAATGCACCCTGAGAAGATGAGGAAAACCCTTCTACATGAATGTAGTATGTTCCAGGTGCAAGAGATGCCGTAACACTTGATTGCAGACTACATGCATCATCGTTAAGAGCAATAGAGGTGCCTCCGCAAACAGCACTCCTTAAGTAGAGATAAGTATCCCACGAAGCACCACCGCATGTGGTAAATGTATAGGATCCTGCACAGGAAATGTTTACCTCATAGATGCGATCTTCGGATGGTCTAAGACTACAGTCATCACAGGCTCCTACCGTTGTTCCTGAAATAGTAAAGGGTCCTGAGTAGCTGTATGAACCGTCGATCCCTCCGGGTGGAGCAATACAAGGGCATTCGATTGAAAAAGTTCCTGAGCTGGCAGATGTGTTCTCATCATCGACCAGGAACAGATAGGTTACACCACCTGTTAAGGAAACGGAGTTTGTCGCACTGGTATAAATATCGTCTACATAGGTCCACCCTGAACTGCTGCACGAACCTGTTTTGTAGTAAAGGTCTACGTAGTAGCCACTATTGGTCATGGAGATGTCGTAGCTGCCGGAAACACTTGGAGTGTAAGAATAAATTTGTTCTTCACCCGGTGTTGACCAAGGACCTCCCAGTGAATTCCAGGCTCCTGACCCTGAAAGTGAGAAGCTATAGGTGTTATCGCAACCGATTGTTTGTACCGATGTACAAGGGTTGGCCGGCGGAACGGGACATGTTATTGTTATTGTCCCTGAACTCGAAGAGGTATTCTCATCATCGATAAGGAAAAGATATGAAACTCCTGCAGTTAAGGAAGCTGTATTCGTTCCGGAGGTGTAAATGTCATCTACATAGGTCCAGCCACTTGAACTGCAGCTTCCTGATTTGTAATATAGATCAACATAGTAACCGCTATTTGTAACCGTAATGGAATGTGATCCGGATAATGTTGGTGTAAAGGAAAATACTTGTTCTTCACCCGGTGTTGACCAAGGGCCGCCAAGACTGTTCCATACTCCTGACCCGGAAAGGCTGAACGATCCCGTGCTACCACAGGTAAGTGAGCTAATGCTTGAGCATGGATTGGCAACCAGAACCCCGGTTACGCGAGTTGCTTTAAGTGTCATGCAGCTGCTCTGGTTCGCACAATAGTATCTGTCTATAAGCACTCTGACACTGCTTGTTGTTGCAGTGAACTGAACCCTGCTCTGCAATCCGCAGTAGTCATCGTTGTATGCGATAAGGCTCCCTGATGAATTGTCATAAACTGTGATCTGTGTGTCAAAATCGGTGTCTCCGCATGTTTCAAAGGCATAAACGGATCCTGCCACGAGGCCTGTTACCAATCGGTATTCGCCTCCATAAAGACATGTGCCTAGCGTTACAGTCGTGCCAACTGATGTTGGTGCTGACGACGAGCCGTACATAGTGTTATTGTTTGGGCATTGTGAGTAGCCTATCTGAATAGTAAAAATAGAAAGGCCGAGAACAACCCCTAATAATGGAAGTAGTTTGTTTTTCATGATTTCTGGTGGGTTACTTGTTATTATTCTTAAGGACTTCTTTTCTTTCCGCTCTTTCTTGTTCGGTCATTATTGGATTGACTGAAGTCATTTTCTTATAGAGCTCGGGATTTTTTTCGATCCAGATCTGTTTTTTTGTGTCATAGACTGCCTGATCTTTTTTCGGATTACCGGTCTTCTCCATTACAGGGAATCCGGACGGGAAATTTCCCCCTTGCCATTCATCCAGTAGTTTTTGTCTCTCTGAACTTTTTGGCTCTCCAGGTTCCAGAATTCTTACTCTCTGGGGTTCATTACTCGTCTGAGACCATTCGGATTTCATTTGCTCATACTGCTTAGAATTCAAAGATTGCAGCTGATGTTTTGCCATCCAGCTGCTTTTGAAATTTTCAAGGTCTGCTGCACTCTTATCGTTATTTACTTGTGCATTAACAGCAAAGCTGAACAGTAAAATGGCTGTCACAAAAAATGGCCTGATAAAAGGCCATTTTCGATTGTTATTCCCAATTTTTGAAGCATAGCAGCCCCTTGTTGAGAAGGTGGTAGTGTTAGTAGTTTTCATAGATCGTGGTTTGCAATTATACCAACGTATATTGCTTGGTTAATGTATCTGTTAGGTTAATGTTAGGAATACAATCTACCTCAATTATGGAGAACTGAAACAAACATATTTCCTCGATTAAGGTATGAAAAATATCGACAAACCAAATAAAATTGCGGATTAATTTATTATTAAGGCAATATAATTTGCTATAACAACAATGTGTACCATCCTATTCGATGAGCTTATTGAAAAAGGTAAATGTCTTATCTTAAATATCTTAAAGACAATTTATACAGATGCAAGGTCACATAAGCTTATGAGCGCTTATTTTTTTGCGATATAAAATCTCTGAATAAAATCAATCGAGTCCGTAATACTGGTTTTCATATTGATAAAATTCAGACCTGTTTCTCTTGTTATCTTTGCGGATGAGAATTGCCGTGTTCTCAGGCTGGCTTGGGCTGATTCTTTTGTTGCTTTAGGGGGATTGCCTGTAAACCAAGCTGAAAATTTTAATATCCTCCAGGCAATTTCAGCTTTGAGCTTAGTTACTTTTATTGATGGTGGCTTCACATTAAATGCGTTTGCGATCATTGAAAAAACATTTTTCCAAACTAAATTTTCAGCTGAGAGCAAAAATCGTTGTGATTTTACATCGGAGTGGACGAGATCAATAATGGTTCTGCTAACATCCCTGACATCCACGAAACCTGTGGAGCCAAGAGTATAGAACTTCAACCCATTAAATACCATTTTAAACAGATGGGTGCTACTGCTGTTCCAATCTCCAGGCCCTAATATTAAGCTTGGATTAACCATTACAACATCTACTCCTTCTTCACTTACTCTCCATACTTCACGCTCAGCACCGTATTTGCTAATGGAATATACAGAGTTGTCCTTAGAGACCTGCCATTGGTTATCTTCTGAGATCGATTCTCCATTTTTGGATGGACCCAGCGCGGCCACCGAGCTTATATGGCCAACCTTTTTCACACCATTTTCTTTACAGGCATTCATGAGATTTGCGGTTCCGTTGATGTTTGCCTGGATCATTGCCTTAGCATCTTTTTCATGGAAAGATACAATTGCAGCAGCATGATAAACATATTCAACATTTTGGGTTACTTCAATTAGCGAATCGATATCATTCAGGTCAGCATCGACCCATTTGATCTTGTCAAATAATAAAGTGTGGTTTTTCGGGGAATAATATTCGAATAGTGATTTGACCAGGTAAAGACTGGAAGTGCTTCTTTTACTTGCACGTATTCGATCATTTTTCATACAGAGATCATATAGTATATGGGCTCCAACCAACCCTGTTCCACCTGTAACTAATATCATATTTGTGTTATGTTTAAACATCAGAGATCAACGGGTTTTGGCTAAAAAATAATAGCAAGATTCATATATCTGAAAACGCAGAAAATATTTATTCATATACACGATATAAAAAAAATAGTTATTTTAAATTTGCATTTGCTGAAAAACAATTGATTCAGTGCAAAATTAACTTGGTTGCTGAATTATTAATGATAAAAGAGTACGACATAGTATGCAAAGTTATCAGTTAAACAAAATTGAGAAATTAAAAGAACATTTTTGTAAGGATCTCATTAGTCTTTACTACCGAGGTGTTTTTTCTGATTCATTTTCTGATGTTCTTGTTTCCTTGGCAGAGCATGAAACTCATAAATCGGTTCGAAAAAAACTCAACTTTCTTATGATTGAAGTTTTTCAGAATATTATCAGGCATGGAAGCGAGGAGGAGAGTGGTTCAGAAGAATGTTTTGGAGTAAGAAGTATTCAAGAAGGGTTGTACATCTACTCCTCTAACAACATTGATAAAGAAGCATATGAGGATCTGGTCCCAAAATTAGATCAGGTAAATAAGCTTGATAAAACAGCATTAAAATCATTGTATCGAGAAATATTGGAAGGTCGTCAGTTGAGTGAGAAAGGTGGCGCTGGGTTGGGATTGATTGAAATGGCACGTCGTTCAGGAAACCCAATACAATATAATTTTGAAGAAAAAGGAAATCAAAACTACCAGTTCAATTATCAGCTGGATTTATCTGCGGAGAAAAGCATAAAACTGACAAAATTGCAAAGACTCAGTTTAGAAGAGAATATGGAGTCTTTTTCTTTGTGTGCTAAAAGTAAAGTCCTGTTCCTTTTTAAGGGGGATTTTAAAAAGGACAATGTGAAATCTCTTGTAGGGATATTAAAAGCAAATACTCAATCTGCTTCAGGGGGTTCTAATTATGGGTTTAAAATATTTCATACAGGAGTTGAACTTATTCAGAACATCTCCAGGCATGCAAGATCAACCAACAATTTTACGGAGGGATTGTTTTGCTTGATTAAAACGGATGAAGGGTATTATGTATGCACAGGGAATTATATGAAACCCGGAGAATTTTCGGATATGGAGAAGCATTTAAAACAAGTAAATCAATATTCTGTAGGTGAGCTTAAAAATGTCTATTTAAACACACTCAAGCAAAGTGTACTTGAAGATTCTAGTAGTGCCAAGGTTGGATTAATTGATGTCAGACGGTATTGTGAGTCTCTTATTGAATACGAAGTTAATAACCATGATCTAGGTATGTATTTGAGTATTGGAATTCATATTGCTGTGGATTAAATATTGAGTTATGGAAGGCATGGGAGAACCGATAATTAGTTTAAGTGAAGAGCAAGGAGAATTGAATATTTCTGGCATTTCAATGATGGAAAACACGCTTGAATACTATCGTGATATTAAAGATAAAGTTGATGTTTTTATTGAGCAAGATGAATTACCATTAACGGTAGTATTTGAGCTGACCTACTTTAATTCGTCTACAGCCAAACAGTTCATACAGTTACTTTCAAAACTCGAAGAGGCCGAGAAGCGCCATAAAGTGATTTGGAAATATCCTAGTGACCATAGTGTTATGCATGATCGAGGCAGGGAGCTTGAAGTACTGGTTGATGTCCCTTTTGAATATATTGCAGTTTAGATTCGAAACCCCAAAACGAGTAGATCATCAATTTGAGGATGATTGCCTTTCCAGGAGTTAAATTCTTCTAATAATATATCATTTTGACCGGTGGTGTTCACAGCACACGTTGCCAATATTTTTTCAAATTTAGCCATGCCTAATGAATGATGAGTTGACTCACCGAGTTGGTCATAAAACCCGTCTGAATACATGAAAACCCAATCTCCTTTTTGCAGTTCGAATTGTTGACTTTTAAATTGCCGATTGATCTTTTTACTCTTGTTTGTATAAGATCCTCCAACTGAATAAAGATCTGCATCGTACCGCTTTATTTTGGAATCAGACATGGCGATAATGCCGTTCCGCGCCCCACTGAAATGAACGATCCGGTCCTTTTTGTTAACGATACATATGGCTATGTCCATGCCATCTTGTATCTCTCCGCCACTGGTTTGGTCCAATACCCTAATTATTTCCTTATTAAGCTCGATCAGTATATTAGAAGTATCCAGGTTATTCTTTTGGACGATCTTGTCAAGAAGGAGACTTCCCATCATGCTCATGAATCCTCCCGGTACTCCATGACCGGTACAATCAACGGTTGCAATGACACTGAGATTACCGAAACACCTGTACCAATAGAAATCACCACCAACGATGTCCTTTGGATGGTAAAAAACAAAGAAATCATCAAAATATGACTCCATTAACTCCTGTTCGGGTAAGATGGAATATTGGATTCTTTTTGCGTAGTTGATACTTTTTGTTATTTCATTGTGTTGTTTTTCAACGACTAGTTTTTCTTCTTCCAACTGGCTGGTTCTGATCTGAATTTTCCGTTCAAGTCTGAGATTTGCGAACTTCAACTGTCGTTCTCTAAGCTTAATAGTAAAAATACTACCAGCAATAAGTACGGTAAGGATCACAAGATAGAACCAGGCTGTATTCCAGAATGGTGAGGAGATAGAAAAAGAAAACACAATAGGGTCACTTTCAATACCATCAGCATTGAAAACTTTAACGTGAAAAATATAATCACCCGGGTTTAAATTTGAATAGGTAATGGAGTTCTGAAATGTTTTAGGGCTCCATTTGTTCTCATAGCCCTCTAGACGGAAAGAATAACTGACCTCATCATGATTGACCATGCTAATACCAACAAATTCAAAGGTCAAATGATTCTGATCATGAAACAAGATCGGGTTATCAGCTTTGTGAAGCTCATGATAAACTCCATTTTTGGTAATCCACTTATCTACCGTTTCATAGTTCAGCCGTATGGAGGTTAAAGCTATGTTGGGGGGTGTTTTTATGGAAACATCATTGTCCTCCTTGTATTTATATACACCTTTGATGGTTCCAAACCAAATTGATCCGTCTGGTGTTTTACAGCTGCTGTTTGCATTGCACTCCACTCCTTTAAAACCATGCTTTGCATCAAAGTGCTTCAGTACTTGCAAATATTCGGAAGTTCCAATGTTTGCATCCAATTTGTCAATGCCAATTGTGTTTCCGATCAATACTTGGTTTCTTTTGTTTATCTCCAATGTGTAGCACATGGATGATGAAAGACCGGACTTCTGATTTAACGATAGTATAGGATTAGCATTAGGTTGATCTCTGCTGATCTTAAATACTCCATGATCGGTTGCACACCATACATGCCCGGTTCTATCTTCACGAATAGAATAGCAGGCGAAATTCCTTAGGCTGTCGACCTTCTCCAGCTGCTGTTCATTTAGCACATACAACCCATTTCCACAACCGACCCAAAGCTGACCAATTGAGTCTTGGTGAAATGACAATACCCCTCCGGGTTTAGTTAGTCCTGAGTCTTTATCGAACCAACTCTTCAATTCGTTCTTATTGTCAATCAATCCGAATCCGTTCTTTGTCCCGAACCAAATTTGATCGAATGAATTGACGCTAAGGGCACGATCAACAATTGATGGATTGCTATTGATTTTATTCGCGATTTCAGATAATGATGGGCTACTTGCCTTAAGTTTAATTGGGACTACGACATTATCCGTTAATTGACAAAGGCCTTTTTCTTTGTGTACCAACCAAATACGTCCAAAAGAATCTCCGTCAATCGCACGCACAATATCGTCACAAACTTTATGAACACTGTCATTTTTGATCATGTAAATACCCTTGTATGTACTGCAGTAGACTCGCTGACTATCGATGGCAGTGACCGTTCTGACCTGATCATTTCCCTTTGTGCTAAAATTGTATTGGCTAAAGGCCGAGTGAATATGTGCCACAAGTCCCGCACCATTAGTCCCGACCCAGGTATACCCCTCTCTGTCGATATATACTTTCATTACCTCAGAAGCCGGTAGACCATTCTCGTAGCTGAGGTGCAGTACTGAACCATTAAGGTCCTTTTCGTAAACTCCTGTTTGTGCCGTGCCGATGGCTAATTTATCGTTCCGAAAAGAGACTGATCGTATATCCGGGTTGAGCCTGTTCATCTGTGTGGTGAGTGAATTTTGATGTAATTTGCCGTCTCTGAACAATACAATTCCGGTAGATGTCCCTACCCATACGCTTGAGTCTGAAGAAGCAGTTAGGCAATTGACCGTATTGGATGGTAATCCTTTTTTTTCATCAAATATTGTTGTGTCTCCATTGTTGATGTAATATAATCCGTGATTTTTTGTCGCTAACAATATTCCGGTAGAATGGGCTAAAGAAGCATTGCAAGAAGAGGGAAGCTTAAAGAAATCAAGTTGTGTGCCATCCCAAATGTATTGAGTCCCATTTTTAACAAGTATAATAAGCCGTCCATCATGTAAAAATTCTAGGTCTTGAATTTCCTTTGTTTGAATAGTTTTGACACACAATGTTGAATCCGGTAACTGGACCTCACCGTCGCGTATAATATTAATGCCTTTTCTTGTTCCTACCCATACAGCGCCTTCTTCGTCAAGGGTCAAGCAAATTACCTCATCATTTGAGAGGTTGTTTATACGATTAAAGGTTGTGAATACTTCGCCATCGAAACGACAAACTCCTCCGCCATAAGTAGCCGCCCAAATGTAGCCTGATTGGTCCTGGATGATGTCATAAACCTGTGATTGGCTGAGTCCGCCAACCTTGGGAAGATAATTTCTGAAATTGTATTGCTGTGCAAAAGTACAACATGAACCAACCAGAAAAACTAGAAACAAACAACACTGACTAAACATACCAACCTGAGAGTTCTTTTATGTACTGAAGATAAAAGAATTTGGTCTATATCAGTTGCTGTTCATTTTTTTTCGTTGGAGTTACTTATTACTTGTGTTGTTTGGAAAACCATGGCCACAATTTATTAACCGATAGGTCCGAATGTTATATTTGTAAAATGACACAGTTTTAAGAGATGGATTTTATTGAAGAATTGAGACAGAGGGGCATGATCCATGATCTGATGCCTGGAACACAAGAGCAGCTTTGTAAAGGAGTTACCGCTGGATACATTGGATTTGATCCGACTTCGGATTCTTTGCATATCGGAAACCTTGTCCAGATAATGACACTGGTGCATTTTCAACGGGCCGGACACAAGCCCATCGCGTTGGTAGGCGGTGCAACCGGCATGGTCGGAGATCCATCCGGAAAATCTCAGGAACGAAACTTATTGGATATGGATACGCTTCGTGGAAATCAAGAAGGCATAACCAGAGAGTTGCAAAAATTTCTGGATTTTGACTGTGGGGATAATTCAGCAGAAGTGGTGAATAATTATGATTGGTTTGGTGAGATGCGATTTCTCGATTTTATCCGGGATACGGGAAAGCACATACCCATTAATTACATGCTGGCAAAAGATTCGGTAAAAACAAGAATGGAAACCGGCATGTCCTTTACAGAGTTCAGCTATCAGTTGGTTCAGGGGTATGATTTCTACCATTTAAATAAACATCACGGTTGTATGATCCAGCTAGGAGGATCGGACCAGTGGGGTAATATTGTTACAGGCACAGAGCTTATAAGGAGAATGGGAGGAGGAGAGGCTTTTGCTGTAACGACACCTCTGATCAAAAAGGCTGATGGCACCAAATTTGGAAAAACTGAGAGTGGGGCTGTATGGCTGAATAAAGACAAAACATCGGTACGAGATTTTTATCAGTATTGGTTGAATGCGTCTGATGAGGACGCATCTACTTATACTCGAATATTTTCACTGAAAAATATAAAGGAAATTGAGGTCATTGAATCGAAACATGCCGAGGATCCGGGTAAAAAATTGTTGCAAAAAGAGCTAGGGAAAGAGATCACCATTCGTGTGCATTCACAGGCGGATTATGATGCTCTGGGACTGGAGAGCAATATAATGTTTGACAGAAGCATCAGCAAGTCGGAGCTTGGATCAATGGGACAGACGGAATTTGAAAAAGCAATTGCTTCGTTTGATTTTGTAAATATTGACCACAAGGAAGGAACCGGGCTTTTGGAGTTTTTAGCAGGAACGACAGGAGTGTATTCTTCTAATGGCGAAGCTCGCCGAGCGTTACAGGGCAACGCAGTTGCAATCAATAAAGAAAAGATCAGAGAAGATTTTCAAATTGAGGATAAAGATTGGTTATATGGCGTTTACATGATCATTTCCAAAGGGAAGAAAAAACACATTATCGTTAATCGAGGTGGAAAAGGCGATTAAATAGTTAATTGGGAACAGCCTCTGATATCAGAGTTGTCTGTTCGACCTAGTATCTCGATACCTCCGCAGTTTAATTTTCCAAGGTCTTGTGTCGCAATAAATGAACAGGAATTCACATTGGCGAGGTCGATCACGTTCATGACGCCGGAAGAAAGCGAAAAATTAGAATAGACCGGATCAGTATTTTCACGGAAGCTGATCCTCATCCAGGGAGGAGTGTGAAATACTCCTCCGCCGTTAGAGTATGCCTGAGAAAGCAATTCGGTCATTCCGTATTCGGAGTGAATTTCCTGAAGATTGAAGCAATCTTTAAGAAGAGAGTGAACCTCGTTTCTGATCATTTCTTTGCGCCTGCCTTTCATCCCTCCGGTTTCCATGACAATAACATCTCCGAGGTCCATTGGATGAGTTTCTGCAAATTCAATTAGGGCATAGGTAACTCCTAAAAGAATGGTGGGCAATTGCTGCCCCATACATTGTTGAAGAACCTCGGTCAATTTATCATATTCGTCCAGATAAAATCCTGAGAGTTTATTTTTTGATTGTCTGATCAAATGATCTGTCATATAGACAAGACTGGATTCGCCTTTTTGAAGATAGGAGGGTAGAAGACCTAAAAACACATACTTTTCTGCTGACCCATAAAAGTGATTGAACCCTTTTGTGAAGGCAAGCTCATATACCGAAGGGTCTTTTACGAAGTGTTTGCTCCGGATCGCATCGGTAGTACCACTGCTTTTGAATACGAGTGGCGAATCAACGTTTCCGATCTGCACTTTTCTGGATTTAAAGATCTCAATGGGCAAATAGGGTATTTTCTCAATAGAACTTACTTCATTAATATCCACATTAAGAAGTTTCAGGTACATTTTATATGCCTCACATCTCTTCGCTTGAAAGCGAAATAAATTCAAGCTTTTTTCGTTAAAGTCCTGTTCAGACTTTATATCAAGTAGGCTACGGATATCCAAAATTGATGGAGTCATTTATATAATATGTTGTAAATTTACACTTATGCAATCATTTTGGAAATTAGGGTTAGTGGGATTGGTCCTGACGGCAGGATTGGCTTCATGTCTTAGACCTCAGACCTTCCCTCCTGAACCGGAGATTTCCTTTAAGAACTTTCAGATCCTTACGGATTCTGCCAAGCTCACCATTACCTTCCAGGATGGGGATGGAGATATCGGTCTGAACGTGTCTGATACTTTACCTCCATATGATACATCAAGTATTTATCATTTTAATTTGTTCGCCCAATATTGGGAAAAAGATGATGTCTTGGGGTGGGTTCAGGGCACGGATTTTATGGGCGAGCTCATAGAGTTTCGGTACAGAACCCCGATAATTACTCCTGCAGGACAGAATAAGGCACTTAAAGGAGAAATTGAAATGACACTTGAGCCCTTCTATTATAACCTTGGGTCTAGTCAGTCAGACACTATAAAATATAAGGTAATGCTTGTAGACCGGGCCTTAAATGAAAGCAACTGGGCAGAGTCTGAAGTAGTAATCAGATAGAGCTGCTTATTTAGACTAAATTTCTCCTGCTACGGCTTCAGAAACATTGATCACATGGTCGCCGACTTTTTCAAGTGATGAGAAAAGATCACTGTAGATCATCCCGCTTTTCATGTTGTAGTCTTCTTTTTGCATACTTTCAAGATGCTCATTTCGGATTTCATCCCGGTACCTGTTGATCTCTCTTTCCTTGGCAATCGCCGGATCTAGAGAAATAGTTCCGTATTCCCCATTCAGATTGTTTATCATGACCTCAAACGAGTCGTCCAATCGATTCATCAATTTTTCAAGACGCTCCCTTTGTTCAGGCGAAAACCAGATTTTCTCGTCGTTCTTTCTTTCAATTCCTTTACTTATTTGATAGTATATATCGCCGATTCTTTCAAGGTCGTTAGCAATACTTAACATCCCACGAATTCTAATCGATGCTTGAGAAGTCAATTCCGATTGAGATACCTTTCCCAAATAATTAGTGATCTCAATTTCTACCCTGTCGGTTATCTCTTCATATTTCTTAATTGAAGCATGAAGCTTTATTCTCTTCTTGCGGTCGGTTTCAATTAACAGCTCTCGAACTTTACTAGACATCTTGGTCGTAATCCTCCCAAATTTAGTT
>Ga0206681_10001181_pt1 | contig 12295 bp, 11 predicted proteins | sample M150012015metaG_FD_161048 | JGI IMG/M metagenome (GOLD analysis project Ga0206681, IMG submission 161048) | Ammonia-oxidizing marine archaeal communities from Monterey Bay, California, United States - M1 500m 12015 | ecosystem: Environmental > Aquatic > Marine > Intertidal zone | place: USA...
AGTCTATGTACGCTGAATCTATGAATGATTCTGATGCTTTTTGGGCAAAACAGGCTAAACAATTTTTGCATTGGAATAAGGAATGGGATCAAATTTCTGATGTAGATTACAATACAGGAAAGATAGAGTGGTTCAGTGGCGGCGAGTTGAATGTTGCTTATAACTGTCTTGATCGGCATCTCCCTGAGAGGGCTAACCAAACTGCCATAATATGGGAATGTGATAATCCCGATAATAGTGAATCAATTACTTATCAGCAACTTTACGAGAGGGTTTGTCTTTTTGCAAATGGCCTCAAAAAGTTAGGAGTAACAAAGGGAGACCGAGTTTGTCTTTACATGCCGATGATTGTAGAGGCAAGTGTTGCAATGTTGGCGTGCGCTAGAATTGGTGCAATACATTCAGTTGTGTTTGGTGGCTTTTCACCCGAAGCATTAAGAGATAGGATTTTAGATTCTGAGTGCAAGGTGGTAGTTACGGCTGATCAGGGAGTTCGTGGAGGTAAGTCTGTGCCACTCAAGGCTAACGTAGATAAAGCGGTAGAGGGGTGTGATTGTGTTGATGCTGTAGTGGTGGTGCAGAATACTAGTGGCGCAACTGATTGGGGGGACAGGGATATTTGGTACCACGACCTTATTAATGGCCTACCTACGGAATGTCCGTGTGAGAATTATGACGCTGAAACGCCACTATTTATACTATACACATCAGGATCTACTGGTAAACCTAAAGGTGTATTGCATACATCTGGAGGGTATCTGCTTTATGCAGCTATGACCCATAAATATACTTTTGATTATCAGGAGGGTGATGTTTATTGGTGTACAGCTGATGTTGGATGGGTAACTGGACACTCTTATATTGTTTATGGGCCATTAGCTAATGGTGCAACCACACTAATGTTCGAAGGTATTCCCACATATCCGGACGCTTCACGGTTCTGGCAAGTTATCGATAAGCATCAGGTCAACACTTTCTATACTGCGCCTACCGCTATTCGTGCACTAATGGGAGCAGGGGATGACTTTGTTAATAAAACCTCACGCTCTAGTTTACGAATATTGGGGACTGTTGGTGAGCCAATAAACCCTGAGGCCTGGGAGTGGTACTACAATGTAGTGGGCGATGGTAGATGTCCAGTTGTTGATACTTGGTGGCAGACAGAAACCGGTGGCCATATGATTACACCCCTACCTTACGCTACATCATTGAAACCAGGATCAGCATCTAAACCATTTTTTGGGGTTGAGCCACAGGTAGTTAATGAGAAGGGAGATGTGCTAGAGGGTGAAGCAGAAGGAATTTTAGTTTTGGCTAGGTCATGGCCAGGACAAATGCGCACTTTGTATAACAACCATGATCGATTTATGGAGGCATATTTCTCTACTTTCCCTGGTAAGTACTTTGCTGGCGATGGGGTCAAGCGTGATTCAGATGGATATTACTGGATTACTGGCAGGGTAGATGATGTGTTAAATATATCTGGACATAGACTAGGAACAGCTGAGATTGAGTCAGCTCTAGTATTACATGAGAGTGTTAGCGAGTCTGCTGTGGTTGGTATGCCGCATGAAATTAAGGGGCAAGGGATATATGCGTATGTTTCACTTATGAGTGGTGTAGAGCCAACAAACGAACTAAAAACAGAGCTAGTAAAATTAGTTAGAAGTGAGATAGGTCCAATCGCAACTGTTGACAAGATTCAGTTCGCAGCAGGATTGCCAAAAACCCGTAGTGGGAAAATTATGCGTAGAATTTTACGTAAAATTGCAGAAAATGATTACGATAATTTAGGTGACACTTCAACTCTGGCAGAGCCTGAAGTTGTGACCGATTTGATAAACAATCGGGTCAACTAATTATCTAAATTAGTTTCAACACAGAGCTTCTTATAAGTGCTTTTAGCTTCTTCGTCAGAAGAAATAATAATACCGAAAGCCTCTACATCTTGGGTAGCAGAGTCCTTAATACTGAGGCAGTAATCATTGATTTCTTCCTCTGAGAAGCCTGTAAGGTATACAGAAAAATTCACACCTTTATTTTCCTTCGATTTCTTAACCCTATCAATACTGTTAGACATAATTCGTTTGTTTTGATCTGTTTTCGTGTTGCTTATATTAGATAATTTTATTTCAGATATTTTTAACTCTAACTCAGTAGATCTTAATTGCTTTAAGGCAGTTATCAGTTTTTCTGTAGTCTGAGATAGCTCTGATGTGTTTATTTCGTTATCTTTTATTGACGCAGATAAATCATTTTTAGTTGTTGCGATGTCTTTCTCAATTATCTTTAGTTTATTGTTTAATGATTCAACTATCCCACTCTTTACAGTTACTATATTGCTTAATTCTGTTTGACTGTTAAGGGATTTTTGTAAGTCTTGTTGACTAGAGTACAATTTTTCTTCCACTATTTTTAGTGACTCGGTTAAGTTTTTTGCAGCAGTTATTGCTTTGTTGGCGCGCTCCTTCTCATCTAGTAATACAGCTACATTGATTTTTGCTAGTGAAAGTGCTTTTTGAGCTTCTTTTAGTTGTGAATTTTTTTCAATAAGTTGGAGCTCAATTGTATCAATGTTTTTACATGAGTTTTGTTTTTGTTTTGCTTCAGAGCATACCACCTGTGCATTATTAGATTTTGAGGCATCATATTCCATTGAATCAATCAGTGCATCACGTTCAATGACTTTTGTCTTGAGATCTATAATATTATTTTGCAGGTTTGTTATTAAGGTTGAAGTGTCTGTAGTAGTTTTATCCTCAGCATGTGTGGTTATTATTGTGCCTTTAGAATTGATTGGAGTTCGTGTATCTGAGGTTGCTGTTTGTTTAGTATTATTTGAATTCTGTAGTTTGCTTATAGTCTCTCGATGAGAATACTCAAGTTCTTGTATCCGAAGATTGTGTTCAGATTGTGTCTTTGTCAGACTGTTGATATGACTTTGTTCTAAGTTATTTATTTGGTTGTCATAATAAAAAAAACCAATTATAAGCGCAATAGCGAGAGATATTGACACCAACATTGATTTATTTTCCATACACTTTACCAGTTCAATGAATAAATAATCTAGTGTTATTGTATACTAATTTTACATATTAGTTAACTATTTTAGCCATTCAGCTACTTGCTTTGCGTAGTAAGTCAAGATTGCATCAGCCCCGGCCCTCTTAAACGAAACAAGCGTCTCAAGAACCACCTTCTTTTCTTCAATCCAGCCATTTTCACTGGCAGCCTTAAGCATAGAGTATTCTCCACTCACTTGGTAAGCGAAAGTGGGCATCGCAAAATTTTGCTTAACCTGATGTACTATATCTAGGTAAGGCAAACCTGGCTTTATCATCACCATGTCTGCCCCCTCATCTATATCAAGTGCAACCTCTCTTAAGGCTTCATTGCTATTAGCTGGGTCCATTTGGTATGTATCTTTGTTTGATGATCCTAGGTTTGATGATGAACCAACAGCGTCACGAAATGGCCCATAATAATTAGAGGCATATTTTGCTGAATACGCTAATATTTTGGTATAGATCAGGTTGTTTTCTTCTAGAGCGTCACGTATCGCTCCAATCCTTCCATCCATCATGTCTGATGGTGCAACAATGTCGGCACCTGCCTGTGCATGAGATATAGCCTGTTTAACAAGTACTTCTATGGTCTCGTCATTTAGAACATATCCAGTATCATCTATCAAGCCATCCTGACCATGCGTAGTGAACGGGTCGAGCGCCACATCAGTAATTACCGCAAGCTCTGGAAAATTTTCTTTCAGCATTGCAACTGCTCGTTGAGATAGACCATTCGGGTTATATGCCTCCTGTGCGTCTAGTGATTTTTTTTCTGCTGGGACGACAGGAAATAATGCAACAGCCTGAATTTTAAGTTTAACCAAATCAGCTGCTTCAACTAGCAGCTCATCGATACTAAGTCTCTCAATACCTGGCATAGACTCAACCCTTTGGCGTTGATTTTTACCTTCAACTATGAAGATAGGAAAGATTAAATCATTGGTTGTAAGTGTATTCTCTTGCATAAGTTTGCGCGTGCTTGCGTGTTTTCTCATGCGACGTAATCTATGAGTTAAAATAGTCATTCTTAATATTTATTTAATAATTTATTTAATTATACAACAATGAAACAAATAAGCGAAACCCATAAAAAAATGTCAAGCGTTAATGACGCTTTTATAAAACCATTTCCTAACTCTAGAAAAATTTATGTTGAAGGGCCTAGAGAAGATATTATGGTATCAATGAGAGAAATTAAACTGACCGATACAATAGGAGATTTAGCCGAAAAAAATGACCCTATTTATGTATATGATACTTCAGGTCCATATACCGACCCAGATACGAAGATTGATTTAAGGAAAGGCCTTAAAGATGTTCGTTCAAAGTGGATAGATGATAGGAATGACACTGAGCAGTTGGGCGTGTTGAGTTCAAATTTTTCCAACCTCAGGCTCGAGAATGTTGAGGTAGATAAACTACGATTTGAACATCTTCGTATGCCAAGATTAGCTAAGGCTGGCAAGAATGTCTCTCAGATGCATTATGCAAAGCAAGGCATAATTACTCCAGAGATGGAGTACATCGCAATACGAGAGAACTGCCGTTGGCAAGAGTACAAAGACCAGATAGGTCAGCAAATTGGTGAGAGTTTCGGTGCATCTATACCAGATGTTATAACTGCAGAATTTGTTCGTGATGAGGTAGCTCGAGGACGTGCTGTGATACCTTGTAATATTAATCACCCTGAAACTGAGCCTATGATAATTGGTCGTAATTTTTTAGTTAAAATTAATGGCAACATTGGCAACTCAGCGCTAGGATCTTCTATAGATGAAGAGGTTGGTAAGATGGTTTGGGGTATTCGTTGGGGTGCAGACACAATTATGGATTTATCTACTGGTAAAAATATCCATGAAACTCGTGAATGGATTATCCGTAATTCACCAGTACCAATTGGCACCGTGCCAATTTATCAGGCTCTTGAGAAGGTTAACGGTGTAGCAGAGGATTTAACTTGGGAAATATATAGAGATACTCTGATAGAGCAAGCTGAGCAAGGGGTGGATTATTTCACTATTCATGCCGGGGTAAGATTAAAGCATGTTCCTCTGACCATTAATAGGCTTACAGGGATCGTATCTCGTGGCGGATCTATTATGGCTAAATGGTGTTTAGCTCATCATACAGAGAGTTTTCTCTACACTCACTTTGAAGATATATGCAAGATAATGAAGGCATACGATATCACATTTTCTTTAGGAGATGGTCTTCGCCCTGGATGCATTGCAGATGCTAATGATGCTGCACAGTATGGTGAATTAGAGACCCTAGGGGAGCTAACGAAGATAGCCTGGAAGCATGATGTACAAACATTTATTGAGGGACCTGGCCATGTACCTATGCAGATGATTAAGGATAATATGGACAAGCAGCTGGAAGAGTGCGGTGAGGCTCCATTCTATACTTTGGGACCTCTGACAACGGATATTGCACCAGGATATGACCACATAACTTCAGCTATTGGGGCCGCACAGATTGGCTGGTATGGGTGCGCTATGCTTTGTTATGTTACACCTAAAGAACATCTGGGACTGCCCAACCAGAATGATGTCAAAGAGGGAATAATTGCTTACAAAATTGCTGCACACGCAGCAGACCTTGCTAAGGGACATCCTGGAGCGCAGATACGTGACAACGCACTATCTAAAGCTCGATTTGAGTTTAGATGGGAGGATCAATTCAACTTATCTCTTGACCCTGATACAGCACGCTCATATCATGATGAGACACTACCGAAGCAGGCTGCAAAAACTGCACACTTCTGTTCAATGTGCGGGCCAAAATTTTGCTCTATGAAAATAACTCAAGAGATCAAAAAGATGGATCAAGAAACTATAAATAAAATTAATGAAATTCAAATTGAGATGGACAAAAAGTCTGAAGAGTTTAAAGAAAATGACAGTGAAATATATATTAAGCAAGATGCAATTTAGCGATACCATTTAGTCGTGTACAACTATCATATTGGTGAATAAGTTGGACATCGGTCAATCAAAAAAAATTATAGGTTGTGAGGAGTGGTGTGCGTTTCCAGATCTTGGCGTTCCAGCTATAAAAGCACGTATCGATTCCGGAGCGAAGACCTCATCAATTAATGCATTCAATATTCAGAAATTTCGTCGCGAAGGTCGATTATGGGTCAGCTTTGAGATTTTCCCTTTGCAGGATAATCGTCGTGCTGTTATTCGCTGTGAAAGTTTGATTGTTGCGAAACGGTCTGTTAAAAGTTCCAGTGGTAGCTCCGAATCGCGCTATGTAATTTCTAGTCCAGTAAAAATTGATGGAGAGGTCTGGGATATTGAGATAACACTTGCAAACCGTGACACTATGGGATATCGCATGCTTCTAGGTAGAGAAGCGATGCAGAAAAAAATGTTGGTTGACCCGTCCGAGAGTTTTTGCTTTGGAGAGGTTGGTATTACCGAGCTTAATAAATTTTATAAGAAAAATCAAAAACCTAAGAGCGGTCTAAAAATTGGACTCTTGGCGAGCAATAAGGATCTTTATAGTAATAAGAGAATCATGGAGGCAGGCGAGGAGCGTGGCCATGAAATGATGTTTCTAAATTTAAAGCAGTGCTATATGAAGTTAGATGCATTGGACCCAGAAGTTCATTACCGAGGCGGCAGGCTTTTGAATGACTTGGATGCTGTGATTACTCGTATCAGACCAAGTATGACATTTTATGGTTGTGCACTAGCTAGACAGTTTGAAAGTATGGGTGTGCATACTATTAATTCCTCAACAGCTATAACCCAGTCAAGGGACAAATTATTTTCATTGCAATTGATGTTAAAGAATGGCATAAGTATACCAACCACTGGTTTTGCCAGTTCACCTATGGACACTAATGATTTGATTGAAATGGTTGATGGAGCACCCCTAATCGTTAAGCTACTTGAGGGTACTCAGGGCAGGGGAGTTGTTATGGCAGAAACTAAAAAGGCTGCTGAAAGTGTTATTAACGCCTTCAAGTCATTAAACGCCAACCTTTTGGTTCAACAATTTATTAAGGAAGCTGATGGCAAGGATTTACGTTGTTTTGTTATTGATGGTAAGGTTGTAGCTTCCATACAAAGAACTGCAGCACCTGGTGAGTTTAGAGCAAACATACATCTAGGAGGAGTCGCCTCTGTAGTTAAAATTACTCCGTCCGAGAGGAAGCTCGCTTTAGCGGCTTCGAAGATATTAGGCTTAAAGGTTGCAGGTGTTGATATTATTAGATCGAAGGATGGGCCATTACTCCTAGAGGTTAACTCTTCACCCGGTCTTGAGGGTATAGAGACCGCCACCCAAAAGGATATTGCTGGAATTATGATAACCTCGATTGAGAAAAAATTAAAGTGGAAGAGGGAATTAAGCCCAGCTATAGTGTAGTTTTTTAGTTATCGGAGGTGGACCTAGTTAATTTTTTAAAGTCCTTTAAGCAGCAAGTTTTAGACGGATTAAGTTGCTCACAATTGCAATAGTCATTCTTCGTTTGGAAGATAACAAAGTCCATCAATGTGCCACCATTATTGTCCTTGAGCGCTTGTAAAAAAGCATTTTCAGTTATATTAAAGCAGTAGCAAATTAACTTTTCGTTGTTATCTTGATTGCAACAACCCATATCAATATTTTATTTATTTGTTAGAGTTATTATAGATATAGAGGCATTCCTATAGGCAAAATAATTAGATATATTGTTTTATGTATAATGTTTGTTACTTTTTAACTTGATAAATATTACTAACTTGAAAAATCTTACTAACATTTTTTTACTTTTGTTAATTACTAGTATTTCTTATGCTGGAGTACACCCATCCAAGCCATGGATAGAGGTTAACTATCCTCAAGACGAAGACAAGCGCTGGTGGGACGAGGGTTGGTGGGAAGAGGGCAAGCTAACTATTCCCCAGAACCATGACATTGACATTACTAGTGTCACATATATGGACGCTGATGTTGAGGTAGAGGCATACTTATTTAAACCCAAAGAGCCAGGCAAATATTTACCCGTACTATTTCAACATGGACGTAGAGGGCTGGATAGTTGGACATTGCCAAGAATTAAGCGCTTAGCAGCTAGAGGTTTTATTGTTTTGGCACCTGACATGTTTGGAACTTATATGCAGCCGCCATATCCGATAGAGCATAACTACATTTTTGATTCACATGTTGCAAAGGGTGTTGATGTTTTGCTCCAACGTGAAGATATTTTAGGTAACAAGATTTGTACTGTTTCCCATACCAGGGGCGGCTATATGACATTAAAAGCGTTAGTGGAATATAAAAAGCAGGACGACAAGGTTGCATGTTATGTATCGTATTACCCTCACTGGCAGGATCCTAATTCTCCTGAAGTAATGCAGATATATCAATACGCTACTGAGATCAATGAATTGAACGTTCCTACATTAATTTTTATCGGTGAAGATGATCAATATCAGCGCATCAGGCCAATCATGGCGGGTGTCGACGTTCTGAAAGAAAGAGGCATAGATACACAACTTATAATCTACCCAGGGGTTGGCCGAGGTTTTGATTTTAGACCAATACATGTTAGAACATTTGCAGATGACTTGGCAACCAAAGATGCGAACCAGAGGACGGCTGCATTTATAAGAGAGCACCTACAATAAAGACTTGATCTCTGAACTCAATAGTTTAGTTGCTCCCTGATGTTGGCTAAAGAATGTGAATGCATTGTCACCAAACTTTGAGCACATATCTTTGTTTCCTAGTAGCTCTATAATTGCCTCAAACATCTCGTCAGCATTATGAACCTGAATTGCACCACGTTGAGATACTAGATCGGCAGATACTTCGGCAAAATTAAATACGCTTGGCCCGAATATAATTGGCTTAGAAAGTGCCGCTGGTTCGAGCATGTTATGTCCACCAGTCTTACTAAAGCTGCCTCCAATGAAAGCAATATCGCAAACTTCAAAGTACGACATCATCTCTCCCATCGAATCACCAATTAGTATATTTGCATCTGCAGATGGGTTATTGCTTGACCTCTTAACAGTATTTATGTTGTTCTTTTGTGCAAGCTTATAAACCTCGTTGAATCGCTCTGGATGTCTCGGTATGATAACGAGAAGGGTGCCACTGAGTGAGTCTTGATAGTTAATATAACTATTTATGATTTGCTCCTCCTCACCCTTATGAGTGCTTGCAAAAACAACAACATTGCGTCTATATTTGAAAGCACTAATTTGCTTTGTGATCGTGATATCTGCTGTATGTTGTTGATCAAATTTTATGTTTCCCGCATTTATAACATTTACAGGGGTAGCCCCCAACTCAATAAAACGGTTCATTGAGTTATGATTTTGAGTTGCTATTAGGGTTAATTTGTTTAGTGTTTGTTGGCTTAGTTTTTTAGCAAATTTTTGGTATTTATTTAAAGACCTTTGTGACATCCTAGCATTAACAAGAATGACTGGAATGTTCTTTTTATTCAGTGCATGAATTAAGTTTGGCCAAATCTCAGTTTCCATGAGTATGCATATTGAGGGATTTATTTTACGAATATAGCGATTAACAATTATTGGCAGGTCAAAGGGGAAGTAAAAATGTAGCACACCTTGTTTATAGCGCTCTGTAACTGCTGTAGAGCCGGTAGGTGTTGTGGTGGTCACCAGGACCCTGTGGTCAGGGTGATTTGCGATTACCTTGTCTATTAAAATGGTGGCAGCCCTAAACTCTCCAACAGACACACAATGTAGCCATATAATTGGTACCGGTGCATTCACAATTAGGCCTAACCTTTCATGAATTCTTTGCCTATATTGATAGTTCTTTATGCTCTTGAAAAGTAAGCGTAAAACCATAAGTGGAAGTAGCAGGTATGTCAATAAGCTGTACAGGTTTCGGTTCATTTATTAGTGTCGATAGAAGGTATAATTCACTCATTACATTTTAACGGTTTTTAAAAGAGTTCCAATGAAATTTGTTGATTCTGCAAGTATTCGTATTGAAGCCGGAAAAGGTGGATCGGGTTGCTTAGGTTTTAGAAGAGAAAAATATATACCAGACGGCGGACCAGACGGTGGTGACGGTGGTGACGGCGGTAACGTATATTTCCGTGGTCAAGAGGGACTCAATACTCTTAGTGAGTTTCGCTTTAATAGACTATTTAGGGCTAAGAACGGTCAACCTGGTTCAGGTCAAAACAAGCGCGGAAAGTCTGCACAGCACTTGACTGTCGAAATGCCTCTGGGGACCAAAATTTACGACCTAGAGACTGACGAATTGATTGGTGAAATTACTGTTCACGAACAAACATTATTAGTTGCCAAGGGCGGCTTCCACGGTCTAGGCAATGCGCGATTTAAGTCTAGCATTAATAGGGCTCCTCGTCAGACCACCCCGGGATCACCCGGAGAGTCAAGGGAGATTGGCTTAGAGATGAGTGTTATGGCTGATATTGGTTTGCTGGGTATGCCTAATGCAGGTAAGTCAAGTTTGATTAGGCAAATATCGAGCGCAAGACCAAAGGTTGCAGATTACCCATTCACCACACTGCACCCCTCACTTGGGGTGGTTTCTCTTAACGACAAGCATATTGTTATGGCCGATATTCCTGGCCTGATTGAAAATGCCAGTGAAGGTGTTGGACTCGGGTTTGAATTTTTAAAGCACCTATCTAGGGCCAAGGCTTTGCTACACGTGGTAGATATAATGCCTGCCGACGGATCTGAGCCAGACTATAATTATAAAGTTATTGAAAAAGAGTTATCGAAGTATGACAAACAGTTAGCAGATAAGCCTAGACTCTTGGCTATTAACAAGGTTGACTTATTAAACCAAGATGAGCAGGCACAGGTTATTGAAGAGTTTATACGAAAGACTGCTTACAAGGGCAAAGTGTTCAGTATTTCAGCTCTAAATGGCCAAGGATGCAAGGACCTGGTTTATGGATTGTTTAATTTAACGAATAGTATCTGATGTTTAAAAAAAGATGGATTATTAAGGTAGGCTCTGCCCTATTGACAGATAACGGTAAGGGTATAGATCAAGATCTTATAGCTCAATGGGCCCAACAAATTGTTAACCTTAAGCTCAACAATATTGACGTCATATTGGTATCAAGTGGGGCTATCGTAGAGGGTATGAAAAGGCTAGGCTGGGATGCAAAACCTGTAGATATACATCAATTACAGGCAGCTGCTGCTGTTGGACAGATGGGCCTTATACAGGCCTATGAATTGTTATTTTCTAAGCATAATGTGCACACAGCACAGATACTATTAACCAGAGAAAATCTGACAAATACTGATAGATATGAAAACATATCTGCAACCCTAGATAATCTTCTGAAGCTTGGAGTTATTCCAATCGTGAATGAGAATGACACAGTATCTACAGCAGAAATCAAGTTCGGCGATAATGACACATTAGCAGCACTAGTTGCCAACCTTGTAAATGCCGATAAGCTGATTATTCTTACAGACCAGCAGGGAGTGTTTGATGCTGACCCTAGGATCGATGAGAGCGCAAAATTAATTCACAGTGTTCATGTTGATGATGCATTATTAACTAAAGTTGCTTCCAAATCAGGAGGATTGCTAGGTTCTGGAGGTATGTACACGAAAGTGGTAGCAGCAAAGCAGGCAAGTGAGTCAGGCACCACAACCCAAATAGCCTGTGGTAGGGAGAAAGATGTACTAACACGTATCCAACATGGAGAGCATGTTGGAACTCTAATACATTGTTAGCATATATCGGTCTAGGTTCCAACTTAAATGACCCTAAACAACAAATAAAATCAGCAGTAATTGCACTAAATAAAAGTAACAACATTAAGGTTACTGGCCTCTCTAGTCTATATCAATCGAAGCCGATGGATGGTTCTCAGCAGCCAGACTATATAAACGCAGTATGTAGAGTTGAAACTCACTTGACCGCACTTGAGTTACTTTATGTGTGCCAAGATATAGAGTTACAACAGCACAGGGTTCGGGAAAAGAAGTGGGGAGCTAGAACGATTGACCTTGATATTATTATTTACGGAGCACAAGTGATAGCCTCCAAAAAGCTCATAGTGCCACACCCCGGGATTATTGATAGGGCATTCGTATTGATACCTTTGCATGAAATTGAGCCCGACCTTAAAGTGCCAGTTTTAGGTTCATTAAATGAATTAATTGATAAAATAGACACATCAGAACTAATGAAGCTATGAAAATTTCACAACTAAAATCATTCAAACATTCTGGGGAAAAGATTACCTGCTTGAC
>Ga0206681_10001186_pt1 | contig 12254 bp, 11 predicted proteins | sample M150012015metaG_FD_161048 | JGI IMG/M metagenome (GOLD analysis project Ga0206681, IMG submission 161048) | Ammonia-oxidizing marine archaeal communities from Monterey Bay, California, United States - M1 500m 12015 | ecosystem: Environmental > Aquatic > Marine > Intertidal zone | place: USA...
TAAATTGTAGTAATTTTGCAGCTATGCAAGAAAAGATATTAATCCTCGACTTTGGCTCTCAGTACACGCAGTTAATTGCGCGTAGAGTGAGAGAATTGAACATTTATTGTGAGATTCATCCTTACAACAAGATTCCTGAATTGACTGACAATTTAAAAGGTGTAATCCTTTCAGGTTCTCCATTTTCTGTACGCGATGAAAATGCGCCTATTCCAAATTTGGATGGCATCAAAGGTAAATTGCCTTTGTTAGGTGTATGTTACGGTGCGCAGCATTTGGCTCATAAATTTGGTGGCGAAGTATTACCTTCAAAAATCCGTGAGTACGGTCGTGCGAATTTATCTTTTGTTGACGAAGCACATCCTTTACTAAAAGGAGTTCCTAACGGATCGCAAGTATGGATGAGTCATGGAGATACGATCTCAACACTTCCTGAAGGATATAAAGTAATTGCTTCTACACACGATGTAGAATGTGCAGGTTACTCAATTGAAAACGAAAGTACCTATGCTATTCAGTTTCACCCAGAAGTGTACCACTCTACGGATGGTGCAGCTTTATTAAAGAACTTCTTGGTTGATATTTGTGGATGTGTTCAAGATTGGACACCTGATAATTTTGTTGACACGACTGTAGCTTCATTAAAAGAGAAATTAGGAAACGACAAAGTTGTTCTTGGTTTATCTGGTGGTGTAGATTCTACTGTAACTGCAGTGTTATTACATAAAGCAATTGGCGAAAACTTACACTGTGTGTTTGTTGACAATGGCTTATTGCGTAAGAATGAGTTTACAAGCGTTTTAAAGCAATACGAAGGTATGGGCTTAAACGTAACTGGAGTTAACGCTAAAGATCGTTTTTATACTGATTTAGCGGGTTTATCTGACCCAGAGAAAAAGCGGAAAGCAATAGGTAAAGCTTTCATCGATGTGTTCGATGATGAGTCACATAAAATTCAAGATGTAATTTGGTTGGCACAAGGAACTATTTACCCTGACGTTATCGAATCGGTATCGGCAACGGGTGGACCTTCGGCTACGATTAAATCACACCACAATGTGGGTGGTTTGCCAGATTATATGAAATTGAAAATTGTTGAACCTCTAAATACTTTGTTTAAAGATGAAGTACGTAGAGTAGGGAAGTCTATGGGCTTATCGCACGATTTATTAGGTCGTCACCCTTTCCCAGGACCAGGTTTGGCAATTCGTATTTTAGGAGATATTACTCCAGAAAAAGTGGCTATCCTTCAAGAGGTAGACCACGTGTTTATTCAAGGATTAAAAGATCACGGATTATACGACGATGTATGGCAAGCAGGAGCAATGTTGCTTCCAGTACAATCGGTTGGTGTAATGGGCGATGAGCGTACCTACGAAAAAGTAGTTGCACTTAGAGCTGTTGAATCTGTGGATGGTATGACTGCCGACTGGGTTCACTTACCGTATGAATTCCTTGCAAAAGTTTCTAACGACATTATCAATAAGGTGAAAGGTGTAAACAGAGTTGTCTATGACATTAGCTCTAAGCCACCCGCAACTATTGAATGGGAATAGTATAAAAATAGCACTCTTACGAGTGCTTTTTTTTGTTGATTATTTTAGTTGAGTTATTCTATCCAACTCTTCGAAATAGCTTTTTTAGTCAAATAAATTGAAAGTAGGGTAAGTGCGATAAGCAAACTTGACATTCCAAATATGGTTGATTGCATTTCGCCACCATTAGCTAAGCCAAGATTGTGGTTCATCTGAAGAACAATTCCAATAAAGGAGATCCAAAAGAGTTTCATGGCAATTCTCTTTTTTGCCAATAGTGCAACACAACCTAAAAGCCCACCAAATACTCCCATTCCAAAAGCTATTTTGGAGAGAAAGGTAAATTCGATATAGAAAATCTGTTGGTTTTCAGGTAAAGCAAGAATGTCTGCTTCTGTCATAGTCCACTGCATCACAAAGTTGAGAACACCCATAAGATTCCAGATTAGCAATACGATTACGGTTGCTTTGAACTAAGCAGGGATTTTGTTTAATACGGTCATAATTTTTGTATTTGTTGAACTCTAAATTTATGTAAAAAAGTTTAAATTGATTTAAACATCCAAAAATCGTTTTTTGGCAAAGGTGCTTGAAAGGTTTTAAATTCTTTAGAATCAAAAAATTGATAGCTTAACTCCCTTGCATGAAGACAAATAGATAAGGGGTAGTATTCTTGATCTGAACCATATTTTTCATCTCCAATAATAGGAAGACCTATATGTGCTAGTTGAGCTCTTATTTGATGAAAACGACCCGTTTTGGGTTTTACTTCTAATAGATAACCAAAATTATTTTCGCCTATAACTTGATAGGACAGCATACATTCTGAGGAGTCTTTTGATTTAGATTGGACTATATCGGCTTTTTTCTCTAGGTTGTTTTTTACCAGAAAATTAATTAAGTTTTCCTTGTTCTTCGGAGGCTTATTTTTAACAATTGCATAGTACGTTTTTTGAACTTTACGGTTGCTAAACAGCGCATTAAACTCCACAAGAATTCTTTTTTTCTTTGCAAAAATCAAAACGCCACTGGTAACACGATCTAATCTATGGATTACTCCAATATAGGACTTGCGCTTACTTTTTAGTAGGTGATTATAAACTTGAACCTCAACTGTTAAATCCTCATAAGGACTTTTCTCACTTATGAGTCCAGCCATTTTGTTTACGACTATATAATCGTTGTTTTCATGTATGAGTTCAAGGGTAGGCATTAGCAGTTTTCTTTTTGAAAATTATAAATACTATTAAGAGTTCAAGATACTCTTTCATTTTTGCTCTTCCGATAGAATTAGAATATATTGAATGATAAATGATTTGATTAACTAAATAAGTCTCATTAATTGGGAGAAAGTATTGCTTATCTTCGCGGAAAACCAATCTATGATTACAGATATTGAGGTAAATAAACCAAAACCTATTGAGTCTGAGATTAATGTAATGTCATTTACATCTGGATCAGATATTCAGCATGCAATTGAAGTCTTGCAGGCTGGTAAGCCTTTATTAATATCAGAGCTTTTTAATGATGGTTTGTTACTCCTTCGAGAGTTAAAGGCGTATCTGAATAGAACACTTCCCAATAAGTCTTTTCAAGAGCAACGAGAATATAGGTCAGCATATCGTAAGCTGTCTAATCTTATTTTAATTGAAATTGTGGGGCATAAATTGGTGGTAAAGAAATCTCCATCTATAGGTTGGTTGAAAAAGCTTTATCCAGAAACTGGTAATTTCTTATTGTCATTCCCTCAAGTACAAGGACTAAATAGTTCTTGGCAATGGTACAAAAACGGGATTTCTATACCAGTACTTCGAAATAAAATACATCCCTATTACGGTACTTACTTTCCTACACGTTTTGAACATTTAGAGCTTTTTGACAATTGGTTGAAACGTTACAAAGGACCTAAAAAAACGGCTATAGATATTGGGATTGGGAGTGGAGTACTTTCTTTCCAAATGATAAAACATGGTTTTCAAAAAGTTTTTGGGACAGATACAAATCCTAATGCGATTATTGGATTAGCCGAGTTTATGGGTGATACAAAGCTGTCTAGGAAGATAGAATTAGACTTTGGTCATCTCTTTGGAAGGTGGGAGAAACAGACTGAATTAATTGTTTTTAATCCCCCTTGGTTGCCCGAACTTCATCATCTGGATACTATTGATGAAGCAATTTATTATAATGAAAAGCTATTCCCTAATTTTTTTGAAGAAGCTAAACTAAGGCTTTTACCTGATGGAAAGCTTGTAATAATATTCTCGAATTTAGCTCAAATTACAAATGTGACCAAGGAACATCCAATAGAGAAGGAACTATCCGAAGGTGGGAGATTTCAACTGGAAAGATGTTTTAAAAAACTCGTTAAAGCAGCTTCTGATAAATCAAAGCGTGATCAACACTGGCGTTCTTCTGAAGAGGTTGAGCTTTGGGTTTTAAAAAACTCGTAAGATTTACGTGTTTGTAAAAACTGAATTTCATATATCATATAACTAGTGTTAACACAGACGTGTTGTCTGTGTTTTCTTTTTTACGTTAATGAAGTTTTGTTGTCGTGATCCTCCAAGCCTGAGTTAATAAACCTTATCCTTATGATAAGGTGAGGTCAAATTTACTTTCCAGTAGATTATCGAGCTGCTCGAGGTCTTCTACTAATTCTAAATGCTTTTGTGTCAAGGCTGATTCAGCCTCGTATTTCTGCAATATTTTTTTCAATTCGACCATTTTAAAGTAAAATGATGGGGATTGTAGTTCAATCGGTAGTGTCGCTAATTTTTTTTCTAGGGCGATCTTTTTTTGTTTCACCATATTGATCGTTTCAACAGCCAAATCAAAATCCAATTCCTTTTGTTCGACTGATTTTAAAAGCCCGCACTTAAAGTTGGTACATTGTTTCGGTCTTTGAGCGTAAATAGTGCAACCATCACAGTATTTGTTGCAAGGCTGAAGAAAAACGCCCTTCCCATTAATATCCTCAACATCCATTAATTCTTTTAATGCTGGTATCTCCTCATTTTCGACTTCAACAAAACCAATCAAGGTTCCGTCACAACAAAGTCCGCATGACAAGCAAATATTTGATGAATTACTCATGTTTTCTGAATTTTAAACAAGTGTTGAATATACTCTTTTATAGGAATTATTCAATAGGTGTATACGTCCATGTAACAGGAACTACTCTTTATGGTTGCACGCATATTCAGACCAATATACAATATTAAGCATGTGCCAATCCTTGCATACTTTCATCTTTGTTACGAAGGTCTAAACCACCTTCTAAAATTGATTTGAGATTGGTGAGATAAAATGTCCAGCCATTAGAACAACCTACGTGGTAATCGGATTTCCCTTTTTCATCTGTAGGGATGTTAGATTGAGTAAGGGTAAGAAGGGTTCCTGTTTTATAAGTTTCAATTTTAACGGAGCAAATGCTCCCACCCGCAAAACCAAAAGAGAAGTCAAAAGGATTCAAGGAAAGCACTTCACCCGTTTCGTTTACATCGTCTGCATAACCGTGCCATCGCCATACGTAGGAATCTCCCATTTTGAAAGTATCGTTTCTCTTTTCTCCAGATTTTGAAGTGTATACCGCTTCGCGCAAAAACCATTGGTTTAAACCCTGTACATTCAGCCAAGCGTCAGATACCGTTTGCTTGTCGGTTTCTATATACACCTTTTTGACAACCGTACTCCAATCGAATTTTTCTTCCATAACTATTTTATTACGTACTTCATCTTCCAACCACTTACAACCACGAACTACTCTCTAAGTTCTTTCAGTAATTCCTTCGCTTTCACCCTAATCATGTAAGTTTTTCCTCTCGGGATGACATCTTCTATACAATACGCAAATTCACTTTTCAATTCTGGAACCTTCTGCGCTACCTTTACTAAGAATTCCATGCTGTAGAATTTCACATAGTCAGGGATTTTCTCCTCTCGTAAAAGTTTTAGGCAAGCGTCGATTACATTACCCACATTTTCGGGGTCACAGTCAATGCTTTTGAGAATTCGAATAAAGCTTCCTATCTGTCCGTGATGCGTAAAGGTAGGGAAGGCTTTAAAAATGCGTTCGACATCAGCAATGATTTCACTTTTGTATTTAGGTAGTACTTTATGTAAACACCAAGAGGCGCGCCATGCAATAGGGTAGTCGGTGCTTAAAGCAATATCGAAAGTGGAAAAGAAGAAATCTTTCTCAGCTAGGATCTTAGCCACCAAACGATCGTTTTCAGCTTTGCTAGCAACTTTGAATTCTTCTTTTATAGCGTCCATATGTTCTTATTTGTAAGTCTGCCAAAACGGCTATTTGGTCAGAGTGAAAAAGTAATTAATCCACCGTCCGAAGACCAATCTCCATAGACCACTAACTACCTTTTATATTCTGGAATCTCTTTCAAAAACTGGTAGCGTTCATTTTCGTGATCCATAATACAGGTGTAATGTTCAAGTCCATTAGTAACTATGAGTAAATCTGTTTTTAAAGTTAAGTTATAACGTGCGATCTGATCAAATGTGTCTTGAGAGATCTTTATAGAAGGGGCTTTACATTCCACAATAACGTGTGCTTTACCTTCATTATTGAAAAGAACAATATCACAGCGTTTTTTTGTGTTGAGTACATCAATCCCCATTTCTACAGCCATTAAAGATGCAGGATACCCTTTTTCTTGAATTAGAAATTGAATGAAATTTTGACGTACCCATTCTTCTGGGGTAAGAACTAAGTATTTCTTTCGGATAGGATCGAAAATGAAGGTCTTATTTCCTTCATTTTTGAGTTTTAAAGAATAATTAGGTAAATTTAGTTCCTGCATATAAATAATTGAAAAACGAATATACATTAAATAGAAATCAAAGAATATGAAAAGTAAGAATGAAATTGTAGAAAATTGGTTACCTCGTTATACTGGAATTGAATTGTCTGAAATGAGTGATTATGTGTTACTCACCAACTTTCAACACTACTTAAATGAATTTGCGCTAATTCATAATTGTGAGATTAATGGCTTAGAAAAAGCTATGCCTAATGCTACAGCAAATGGGGTTACTATGATTAACTTTAGTATGGGGTCTGCTAATGCTGCTACCATAATGGATTTACTGAGTGCTACTATGCCTAAGGCAGTTCTGTTTTTGGGAAAATGTGGTGGGCTTAAAAAGAAGAATGAGTTAGGAGATTTGATTCTGCCTATTGCAGCTATTAGAGGCGAGGGTACTTCTGATGATTATTTACCCTCAGAAATTCCTGCATTACCATCTTTTGCATTGCAAAAAGCTATATCCACAACAATAAGAAATCACGAACGAGATTATTGGACCGGAACAGTGTTTACCACCAATAGAAGGGTATGGGAACACGATGAAGAGTTTAAAGAATATTTAAGAGAAAGCCGCTGTATGGGGATTGATATGGAGACCGCAACACTCTTTACAGTTGGCTTTGTAAATCATATTCCTTGTGGCGCTCTACTTTTAGTTTCCGATCAACCTATGGTATCCGAAGGCGTAAAGACTTCTGATAGTGATATGAAGGTGACTCAGGAATTTGTAAAAGATCACATCCAAATTGGAATTGATGCTTTAATGGAATTGAAAAATCAAGAACAAACGTTTAAACACCTACGTTTTGACTAAGTATTATACAGCTCCGCTTAATTTTAATCTAATAACAAAGTTTGTAAATTAATTCTTTTAATAAGTCTGCTTGAGAGGTTGAAGGATTATTATAGCCCTTAGACTTCATATCCGCATTGCGGAGTAAGTCAAGTGCTTTTACAGAGTTTTTCAGGTTATAGGTTTGTGCAGCTTTTTGATAGTCCTTAACGAAATATGGATTTACACCTAAACTTTTGGCAACAGATTGCGGGTTTTTATCCTTTAAACCATGGTAGATTAAAACCTTGCTAAATAAATTATAAAGAACTGATAAGGTTACTACGATAGGATTGTTTCTAGGATTAGCCTCGAAGTATTTAATAATACGATTAGCTTTTAAAACATCCTTATTCATCACTGCATTTTGCAATTCGAAATTATTGTAATCCTTACTAATTCCAATATTTTCTTCTACAAGAGCAGCATTAATTTCTGAACCTTTAGGTGCAAGAATACAAAGCTTGTCAAGTTCTCCAGAAATTTTTGATAAGTCGGTTCCCAAAAACTCGGTTAACATAGCCGAGGCTTTATTTCCTATTGTGTAATCGTTAGCTCTTAAATAACCCTTAATCCACTCAGGGATTTTGTTTTCGTAGAGTTTATTACTTTCAAAGTAAAGTCCATTTTTCTGTAGACTCTTGTATAAAGCTTTACGTTTATCTATTTTTTTCCCTCTATAACATAATACCAATAAGGTGCTGCTTAGTGGCTGATCGACGTAAGATTTTAATTCTTCAATTTTTTTTAAATCTTGAGCTTCTTTAACAATGATAACAGTATTCTCTGACATCATTGGGAACTGTTTAGCTGCAGAGATTAATGCGCCAATTTCTACGTCTCGACCATACATTACAGTTTGATTAAATCCTTTCTCAGCTTCATCAAGGACGTTTTTTTCTATATAGTCGCTAATTAGATCTATATAGAAAGTCTCTTCTCCAGCTAAAAAATAGGTAGAATTGTATTTTTTCGCTTTTAAATCAGCTAAAATTTGTTCGTGTGTCATAGAATCGGAATTGCAACAAATATAAAATTTTCAATGATGTAGTAAGGAGATGTATTTGTCTATTTTCATTTCATTAAAAGTGGTGAAAGTATTTAATGTTTTACAATGAATTATTGCTGTTACAATATTTAAAATATCATTCTGATGAATTAAGAATCAACAAATAACTATAAATCGGTTAATAAGTTACAAGAATTCGTTAAAAATAAGACTTCTAGAATGTTGATAAGAATAGATGGTGTTTGGTTGCTGCAGAACATAAAATAAATAGTTTAGTAACAGTAAAAACCACTTTTATAAAATTGAAATTATGTCAGAAATTAACGAGAAATCAAAATTAAATACTGCTGCACAAGTACAAGAGGAAAATTCATTTGATTCTTGGTTGGGAGATTTAGAGGAAAAGGATCAACCACAAGCATGTTCAATAGATGACCCTGATTGTGAGGCTTGCGGAAGCTAATTAATAAAGACCTAGAGGAAAAAAGAGTTCAATTATGAGCTCTTTTTTTTGTTTCCACCTAATTGGAACGAAACTTGCTTAGTGAGTGCAAAGAAATTAAGAAGCTAATTTTTATCTTAGCCATCTTGAAATATAACATTATGAATAGAGTATTACTTTTTATTGTTTCTCTAATTGCTACTGCTCAGCTATTAGCTCAAACTGGAACAGTTCGCGGATTTGTTTATGAAGAAGAGTCTGGTGAGCCGGCAATGTTTTCTAATATTGTGCTTGAGGGAACTAAAATAGGTGGAGTAACCGATGCAAATGGGTTTTTTAATTTATCTAAAGTTCCTGTAGGGGAGTACAATTTAGTGGTTACTTATATTGGCTTTGATGGTTTGTCTACTCCAATTGAAATTGTGGCTAATAAAATTAGCAATCAAAAATTTCACCTTAAAGAGTCTAGTATTCAACTGAATACCATTCAGTTGTCTGCAGAGCGTCAGGAAGCCAAAACGAGTGTGAATACTTCTGTGGTTAAATTAACTGCTAAATCTTTGAAGAAATTACCTTCTATTGGTGGTGAGCCTGATATTGCTCAGTTTTTACAAGTCTTGCCTGGGGTTGTGTTTACAGGTGATCAAGGTGGGCAGCTCTATATTAGAGGTGGAGCGCCAATACATAACGTGGTGTTACTAGATGGAATGATATTATACAATGCATTTCACTCTATAGGATTGTTCTCTGTTTTTGATACTGATGTTATTAAAACAGCTGATGTATATACAGGTGGTTTTAGTGCTGAATATGGAGGTCGTATCTCTTCTGTAGTTGATATTAAAACTCGTGATGGTAACAAAAAGAGAATTGCTGGTAAAGTTGCCGCGAGTACTTTTGGGGCTAAGTTATTATTAGAAGGGCCATTATTTGGTGAGACAGAATCGGGTGCAAGTAGTTCATTTATTATTTCATCGAAAACATCTTATTTAGATAAAACATCAAAATCTATTTATTCATATGTAGGAGATGAAGGCTTACCTTATAGCTTCCTTGATTTATACGCCAAGGCTTCTTTTAAAGGGTCTAATGGAAGTAAGTTAAACGTGTTTGGTTTTAACTATGGCGATAATGTAAAGTATTCTTCATTAACGAATTATTCGTGGAAATCTAATGGGTTTGGTAGTAATTTTGTTTTAATCCCTAGTGGTTCTACAATGTTAGTAGAGGGTAATTTCGCCTTTTCAAGCTACGAAACGGAGCAAGGTAGTGTTGGAGGTAAACCTAAAAATAGTTCAATTGGAGGATTCAATACAGGCTTAGATTTTACTTGTTTCTTAGAGGGTGAGAATCAAGTTAAATATGGTCTAGAGGTTTTAGGATTCGGTAATACCTTAAGTTTCTATACACCTTCGAATATCAAAGTGTCACATAATGATAATACAACAGAGTTTGCGGGTTATGTTAAATACAAACACGTAGGAACAAGGTTGTTGATGGAGCCAAGTTTTCGTTACCATTCCTATACATCTCTTGGTGAATCGTCTTTAGAGCCTCGTTTAGGTTTGAAGTATAATCTAACAGAGAACCTAAGGTTCAAAACATCTGCAGGTCTCTTCTCGCAAAACTTAATTGCTGTAACCACAGGTAGAGAGGTAGTCAATCTTTTTCAAGGGTATATTTCGAGTACAACAAATTTACCTGAATATTTAAATGGTGAGGAACGTACTACATATCTTCAAAAAGCGAAACATTTAATTGTAGGTTTAGAATACGACGTAAATGAAAGATGGTCTGTTAACGTGGAGGCTTACGCAAAAGATTTTAGTCAATTGATTAATTTGAATAGAAATAAACTTCACGAGGATAATCAAAGTAACTATGATATTGCAGATGAACTTAAAAAAGACTTTATCGTTGAAAGTGGTTTAGCTAAAGGGATTGACTTTTTGGTTAAATATAACGATCAGCAAACAAGTCTATGGATGGTTTACTCTTTAGGTAAGGTTACACGAACTGATGCTTTTGGAACCTATGCACCTCATTATGATAGAAGACATAACCTAAACTTTGTCGGTTCGTATATATTCGGAGAGGATAAATCATGGACTTTTGATGCACGATGGAATTTCGGTTCAGGCTTCCCATTTACAATGACTCAAGGATACTATGAGAATTTATCTTTTGAAGATGGAATTGCTACTGATGTAACACAAACTAATGATGAATTGGGTGTTATTTACGCAGATTATAATTTAGGGCAAATGCCTTCCTATCATAGGATGGATGTTTCAATAAAAAAACAAATTAAATTTTCTAAGCGTAGTATTTTAGAAACAAGTCTTAGTATCAGTAATTTGTATAATAGAGCTAATATTTTCTATTACGATCAAATAACAGATTCTAGAATAGATCAGCTACCTTTTATGCCTAGTTTAGGTGCAAATTGGCAGTTTTAAAAAAAGTTGATTTCCTTTCTTCTGCTGCTTGATTATTTTTAATTTTGCAAGGTTGTTTAAAAACATCGTGAACTAAGAAAATAGTCTTATTAATGGCTTCAGCAAAGTACGTATTCGTTACAGGTGGTGTAACTTCATCACTGGGGAAGGGAATCATCTCAGCATCATTAGCTACACTTCTACAGAGTAGAGGATATCGAGTGACCATCCAAAAGTTTGACCCTTATTTAAATGTAGATCCAGGAACACTTAATCCTTACGAACACGGTGAGTGTTATGTAACGGAAGATGGAGCCGAAACGGATTTAGATTTAGGGCATTACGAGCGTTTTATGAATCACCCAACTTCTCAAGCGAACAATGTTACAACTGGTCGAGTTTACCAGTCAGTAATTGAGAAAGAGCGTAGAGGAGACTTTTTAGGGAAAACTGTACAAGTAATTCCTCATATCACTAACGAGATTAAAGAGCGCATGCAAATCCTTGGTAACTCTGGGGATTACGACATTGTTATAACTGAAATTGGTGGTACAGTAGGCGATATTGAATCTTTACCTTATGTAGAAACCGTTCGTCAGTTGTGTTGGGAAAAGCCTAAAGACTGTGCAGTAGTTCACCTTACTTTGGTACCTTATCTTGCAGCTGCAGGGGAGTTAAAAACAAAACCTACACAACATTCAGTAAAAGCATTACAAGAATCGGGTGTATTCCCGGATGTATTGGTTTGTAGAACTGAGCACGAAATTAATGATGGCATTCGTCGTAAGTTGGCTTTATTCTGTAATGTTCAGCCAGAAGCCGTTATCCAATCGATAGATGCTGCCACTATTTACGATGTTCCTCGTTTAATGAAAGAGGAACAATTGGATAAAGTAGTTCTTAGAAAATTAGGTTTAGAATCTAAAGGTGAGTCAGATATTACTCATTGGGAAGAATTCGTTTACAACCTTGACAATCCTAAAGACTCCGTAGAAATTGCCTTAGTAGGTAAATATGTAGAACTTAAGGATTCTTATAAATCTATTTCAGAAGCCTTGATTCACGCAAGTTCAACTTCTAGATGTAAAGTGAATTTACATTGGGTTCATTCTGAAAAGTTAAACGATGCTTCTGCAGCAGATGCTTTGAAGGATATGGATGGAGTGTTAGTAGCT
>Ga0206681_10001191_pt1 | contig 12220 bp, 8 predicted proteins | sample M150012015metaG_FD_161048 | JGI IMG/M metagenome (GOLD analysis project Ga0206681, IMG submission 161048) | Ammonia-oxidizing marine archaeal communities from Monterey Bay, California, United States - M1 500m 12015 | ecosystem: Environmental > Aquatic > Marine > Intertidal zone | place: USA...
ACGACATTGACATCGTGACTACACCCGAACCGCCTGATTCAGGTTGGATAACTGCAAGAATAGAGACAATTATAGAATCACAAAGTTCACTGACGTTTTCCCCTCCTGAAGGGCATTCGGATTCACATTCTTCTAAGGTCCAAAAAGGCACGACTCCACCACATCCACCCCATATAAACTCAGCGCAAGATTGTGTATCCTGGTTGAAATAATAAGCAGGTATAGCGGCAAGGCAAGGTCCGGGGTTGGGCTCTAAATCACAAGGGGATTGCGCTAAGCCTAGACCACCATTGATTAATAATAGGATTAATGTCGATAGTCGTAATATGTTATTCATGATATTAATAACTTCAAAAATATGGTAATATATGTATAATATTCGCTCGTTCTCGATTGGTTAATTTTACCACATGAAAAAAATCTACCTATTTTTATATGTGTTGGGAGGCATTTCATTACTTCTAGGTGTGTCGCTTTACATTTTTATGCAGACATCTTCAACAGATTACAATTTTGAAATTTCTTCATCTGATATCGGTAGTGATGTCAGAATCGTTTTCGATGATATGGCCGTGCCTCATATTTATGCTCAATCTGAGATAGATGCTATGTACGCCTTAGGATATGTGCATGCTTCAGAGAGATTGTGGCAGATGGACTTGCTTCGACGCGCAGGTGGAGGAGAACTTTCTGAGCTCTTTGGAGAGGACATGATAGAAAACGACAGGTATTTAAGGACCCTCGGCATGAGGAAGGCAGCAATTAAAGATGCAGCCGAGTTTGATAAGACTTCTTCTGAAAAAACGAAGATTGCTGCCCTTGCATATTTAAAAGGAATCAATACATTTATAGATGAGGAGAAATATCCTATTGAGTATAAGATATTAGGTGCTATTCCTCAGGAGTTCGAAGTTGTGGATATGTACAAAACCGCTGGTTTTATGGCTTATAGCTTTGCAATTCATATTAAAACTGAGCCAATAGTGGATTGGATAAAAACTAACTTCGATTCGACTTACTTAGCAGACATCGCTGTCGGAGTTAAGGGATTCACGAAAATCCCAACTCAAAATGCTTCTGTCGATATCACAACTTTCTCAGATTTGGCAAATCGCCTAGATGAGAATTTACCTGTATCCCAATTTATAGGTTCGAATTCTTGGGTAATATCCGGATCTAAGACCAAATCTGGAGAAGTATTATTTTGTAATGACACCCATATGAAGTACTCATCGCCATCTGTTTGGTATGAAGCACATATACATACGCCTGAGTTAGAATATTATGGGAATCATATAGCTGGAGTACCATTCCCTCCGTTAGGACATACAAGAGAGAGAGCCTGGGGGATAACTATGTTTGTTAATGATGATGTGGATTTGTACAAGGAGACTATAGAAGGAGATCAGTATCTGCACGATGGTAAACTGTATGATTTGGAAGTTTCTAAGGAGATAATTCGAGTATCAGGGGGAGAAGATGTTGAGTTCGAGATAAGAAGCACAATGCATGGGCCTTTGATTGAAGACAGTGTTGCTTTATGGTGGACATATATGCAGTATCCCGAGAACTTAATACAGGAAGCCTTTTATGGTTTGTCTAGGTCAAATAGTATTGAAGAAATGCAACATGCAGCTTCTTTAGTTCACGCTCCAGGATTGAATATCATGTATGGAGATATTGAGGGGAATATTGCATGGTGGGCTGCTGCGAAATTGCCTATTAGATCTATTACAGCAGATTCAAAATCTATACAAGATGGATCACTTGCAGCGAACGAAATACTGGGGTGGTATGATTTTTCAAAAAACCCACAAACGGTAAATCCTGATAGGGGTTATATATACTCTACAAATAATTCTCCGGAGGAGGTAGAAGGAGTACATTATCCTGGATATTACTACGGAGGAAATACTAGGGGGGCATCAATAATGAAAGCGCTTTCTAGCGATAAATCTGATTGGACTATGAAAGACGCTCAGGCGATGCAAATGGCCACACATTCTCCGGTTTATGAAAGTAACTGTAGGATGATGTGCGAGTACGCATCGGATAATGAGTTCGAAGGTATTTATGCAGAATATTTCAATAAAATGCAGAATTGGAGAGGGACTCACGAAATCGAGGAGGTTGAACCTACTATTTATTACAGATGGATGCATGCTATAATTAAGGATGTTTTTAAAGATGAATTAGGTGCGGAGAAATATCTCACTTTCCGAGGCACCATTGTATGTGAGAACACATTACCGTTAGTACTTCAGAATGGTGATTCGCCATGGTGGGATGATAAGGGTACGGATGATATAGAATCTGCGTCGAATATTATTAAGAGAGCTTTCCGCGAAGCCATGGATGAAATTTCAGGCCAAAGGGGTTCCGATCCATCAAACTGGGAATATGGGAAAGTTCATCATCTCACCCATGAACACGCTATGGGAGAAGTCAAGATGTTAGCGGATATCTTTAATGTGGGGAGGTATGAAGTTCCTTCAGCAAAAGACGCCCTTTGTAAATATGAATTTAAACTCACGGATTCTGTGGATTTTGAAGTTTTTTCAGGTCCAGCTATGCGTGTCTCAATAGATTTCTCGGATGTAGATGCTTCAGAAAGTGTAATCCCGACAGGTCAATCAGGGAATGTTTTCAGCCCTTATTATGATAACCAAGCAGAAATGTATCACTCAGGAGAGTTCCGAAAGCAGCGAATGGATAAAGAGGAGATAGAAGAAGTGAAGATCGGAGAATCATTTATTAGAGCTAACTAAATAGAGAGCACAAATTTTATAATCTTGCGTACATGAAAGTAATAGTTTTAGGAGCAGGTCTTGTCGGTGCACCCATGGCTTTAGATCTAGCTAAGGGTTCTGAGTTTGAAGTAACTGTAGCTGATATTAGCCAAAAGAATTTAGATAAATTTAAGGACGGCAATATTGTGACTGTCGAGATGGATTTAGATAATAAGCAATCCATTTTTGAAGTAATAAGCGATCAGGATTTGGTCTTGAATGCAGTACCTGGGTTTATGGGTTATAGAACTATGGAGCGGATTCTAAGTGCCGGTAAAAATGTCGTCGATATCTCGTTCTTCCCTGAAGATGCTCTGGAGTTAGATGGGCTGGCAAAGAAAAATGGAGTTACTGCCATTGTGGATTGCGGTGTGGCCCCAGGTATGAGTAATATCCTACCAGGATACGTAGATTCAATTTTAGATAAAACAGACTCCATTCTCATTTATGTCGGAGGCCTCCCTAAGGTAAGAGAGCTTCCTTACGAATATAAAGCAGTATTTTCTCCCATAGATGTTATTGAAGAATATACTCGTCCTGCGCGTTATATAGAAAAGGGCGAACTGATTACAAAGCCCGCGTTATCAGAGCCTGAACTCCTTCAATTCGAAAAGGTAGGTACTCTTGAGTCGTTTAATAGCGACGGTATAAGATCTCTGGCAAAGACGATGTCCCATGTTCCTAACATTAAGGAGAAGACTCTACGTTACCCAGGACACATTAGAATTATGGAGATAATGCGAGAGGCAGGTTTTTTCAGTTCTGATACAGTAGATGTAAAAGGCGTTGAGATTCGACCAATAGATCTTACAGCTAAGCTTCTTTTTCCGCAGTGGGAACTTAAACCTGGAGAAGTGGACTACACGATAATGCGAATCGAAGTCGAGGGAGTTAAAGACGGCAAAAATGTGCGCCATACTTATTCTTTATTCGACGAGTATTGTCCTGAAACAAAGGTTCATAGCATGGCGAGAACAACAGGATATACTGCTACAATGGCTATCAGGATGCTTGCTGAAGGTTTATACGATGAGAAAGGCATTATCGTTCCTGAATTCATTGGAAAGAATCACAATTGTGTTAAGTTTATTCTTGATGGGCTTGCAGATCGAGGTGTTAATTATGAATTACTTATTGAATAATATAAAGATTTTATTGATGTAACTTTCAATCACAATGACGAAATCGGTACACAGACTATATCTTTTCACTATGGTTGCAATAGTTGTCTTTGTAACTGCCTATATAAGTTATATCGGTTATTCATATTACAGTACGCCAGAGGTGGATAGGTTCTATCATGAGAACCACTCTTGGTTTGAGCCTAAAGGACTCTTCGGCCATGGAATTGGAGTCATAGGTACTTTTATGATTGCTTTCGGAGTCTGGATATACATAGCGAGAAAGAAGTACGGTTTTATGGAGAGGTACTTAAGGTTAAAATACTTACTTGAGTTTCATATTTTTCTATGCACTTTAGGTCCAATTTTAATTCTATTTCATACTTCTTTTAAGTTTGGGGGTATTGTAAGTATTGCTTTTTGGTCTATGGTGGCGGTAGTGTTTAGCGGAGTAGTGGGCAGATTCATTTATAACCAAATTCCTAGGAATATTGCTGGTGGAGAACTAGGGTTAGATCAAATTCAAAACCGACGCAGAACAATGTTAGAAGACTTAAAAGGAGGAGTAGTTTTTAAGGAATCTGAATTGAGTCAGCTAATGAATTTAGAGCTTTCGGGTTCGGATAGATGGGGATTGGCAAAAGAATTTTTGAAGAAAAGTAAAGCTAATAGGGCTAGTAAACGAGAGGTGATGGAGTTGTTGAGGGAGGAGAGAAGCCTTGCATCAAAAATCGCAAATTTGGAGGTAATGAAGAAGCTATTTAAATATTGGCACGTAATTCATAAACCGTTTGCCATAATTATGCTCTTTATCGTAATAATTCATGTAATAGTAACCGTAACAATGGGGTACACATGGATATTTTAATTGAGGAGTTAGCTATTTATGGTGCTACTATCTTTGTTTGTATAGCTATTGTGGTGTACTATTATAGTAGGGAGAAAAGGAAATCAAAAGAGGTGGCAGAAAAGGTGGCAGTGGCTAAGGAAGAGGGGCGGTTTGAACCTGTTTCACTTCATCCACACATAGATCTTACAAAATGTATTGGAAGTGGAGCTTGTATTACTTCATGTCCTGAGAAGGACATCTTAGGTATAGTTGATGGGATTGCAACTGTGATTAACGCTTCTAGTTGTATAGGTCATGGAGCGTGTTTTCATTCCTGCCCAGTTGAGGCTATCAGTTTGAGGATAGGTACTGAAACCAGAGGCGTAGAGCTGCCACATATTAAACCCAATTATGAAACAAATATCTCTGGCATCTATATCGCCGGCGAGTTAGGAGGGATGGGGTTAATTAAAAACAGTACCGAACAAGGTAAACAGGCCGTAGAGAGTATTGTGAAAAGTGGTAAGTATGACTCGAAAGAAACGGATACTCTAGATGTAGTAATTATCGGAGCGGGGCCAGCTGGGATCGCAGCGGCATTAAATTCAAAGAAGCACGGTATAAGTTTTGAAATTCTTGAGCAGGATTCACTTGGTGGAACAGTTTTTACATTTCCTAGAGCAAAAGTTGTTATGACCAAACCTATGGATCTGCCGTTTTTGGGAAAGGTTAAGCTTTACGATACAAGTAAAGATGAGTTGTTAAGTGTTTGGACAAAAGCCTTGGAAGAAAATAAAATTAAAGTAAGTGAAAACTCCAAGGTCGAATACATTACTCCTATTGAGTCAGGCTGTTTTAAGGTTGGTGTAAGTGGAGTTAACGAGCGTGAAGTGCTAGCTCGAAACGTGATTATTGCAATAGGAAGAAGAGGGTCACCTAGGAAATTAGGAGTTCCAGGAGAGGGATTGCAGAAAGTAGCATATAGATTACTAGAGCCAGAAAATATTTCCGGAAAGAAAATAATTATTGTTGGTGGGGGAGATTCTGCAGTAGAATCAGCAATGCTTCTTATGGAGGATAACGATGTGATTCTATCATACCGAAAAGATAAGTTTGCCAGAATAAAAGCAAATAACAGAACGGATATAATGAAGGCTATTGAAAATAAGAAGTTGAGAATGATTTACAACTCTAATGTAAAGGAAATTAATATCAAAGAAATCACGTTAAGTATTAATGACGCTGAAGGAACGCAAAAGCATGAATCCTTTCCGAATGATCTCATTTTCATATTCGCAGGAGGAGAACTTCCTACAAAGTTCTTACAAAATGCGGGTGTTTCAGTTGAGAAAAAGTTTGGGAAAATCGTAAAAAAGTATTGAATCAAAGCCCTATAATTTGAAAAAACAATATGTCATATGGGTTTTGATTTTGAGTTGTTGCGGAACTCAATTATATGGGCAGTTATCGCCTGGTGATTTGTCTGAAGCACACAAACATCTTGAAGGGGTAGGGTTGTGTACTGAGTGTCATCTGCTTGGTGATAAAGTGACAGATCAAAGATGTCTAGATTGTCACGTTGAGATACAATCGTTAATAGATACTGATAGAGGGTATCATGTAAGTGTGGATGTTGAGGGCAAGAAGTGTGTTGACTGCCATAGCGAGCATCATGGGAGGTCGTTTGATTTATTCCGCCTTGATGAAAATAAATTTGATCATAATCTCACTGGTTATGAGCTAGAGGGTGAGCATTGGGTAATAGACTGCCGAGAATGTCATAAAGCAGATAATATTGCCAATCTAGATATAAAAAAATTGGATGAGACTTATTTAGGACTCGAAGAGGAATGTTTGAGTTGTCATGACGACTACCATCAAGAAACACTAGGGAATGATTGCATGGAGTGTCACAACTTTAAGAAATGGGACCCTGCCGAGCTATTCGATCACGAGGGGGCTGAGTTTAAACTTAGGGGCGCCCATAAAGAAGTAGATTGTTTAGAATGTCATGCAAAAGAGATTCGTAATAATCAAGAGTTTCAAGTATTTATAGGACTTGAATTCGGGAATTGTATAGATTGTCATGAAAACCCTCATAATGATAGCTTCAGCACAAACTGCACAGATTGCCATAATCAGTGGGCATGGAGCGATTTAAATTCGGGAGTCGAATTTGATCATGATATGACAGATTACCCTCTTTCAGGTCTTCACATAGGGGTTGATTGCCGAGAATGTCATACATCAGAACAGAACACAGACAAGATTGAATTTGCAGAATGTAGAGATTGTCATCAGGACTACCATAATAAACAGTTTACCAGTAGAGATGCTGATGCTGATTGTAATGACTGTCATAGTTTGGATATGCCATTTACAAGTACATTGTTTGGTCTAGAAGAACATCAAAAGTCAGAATATAAGTTAGAGGGAGCTCATGTTGCTACGCCTTGTTTTGCTTGTCATGTAAGCGAGGAAGAGAGATGGGAGTTCAGAGATATAGGCCAAACATGTGTGGAATGTCATGATAATATTCATCATGATATTATTTCTGAAAAGTTCTATCCTGATGAGGATTGTGCTAGTTGTCACTTTGTTGAAAGTTGGAGTATGGTAGAATTTGATCATACAACTACAAATTGGAATCTAGAAGGTGCACATGCAAGTGTCTCATGTAGGGAATGTCATTTTTCTGTAGTCAATCAAATTGAAAATTTTCAAGAATTTTATGGATTGAACTCAAAGTGTGTTTATTGTCATGAGGATGAACATGGTGGTCAGTTTGGTTTTGAATCCGACTGTACATTGTGTCATGGGACTGAGAAGGGATGGGGAGCAACAAACTTTAATCATAATGAAACGAATTTCCCGATAGATGGTGAACATAATGACGTAAATTGTTCTCAATGTCATAAATCTCGGCCTTTTGAAGGAGGAGTGGATCGTGTGGAATATAAAATCAAGAAATTTGAATGTATAGACTGTCACTCATAGTAGTGTGTTTAATGTGGCTTCTTACTTATTCGGAAGACTCTTCTGTACTTGCACAAACCCCTCATGGCACCTCACTGTCGATTGCATGTGAGGATTGTCATAATACAAGTGGGTGGGAGTATATTGGAGAGGGGGCAGTTTTTAAACACAATGATGTGGGGTTTGATCTAGTTGATGGACATTCATATGTTGATTGTAAGAAATGCCATTCATCTTTAGTCTTTGAAGAGGCTGAATCGGATTGTATATCCTGTCACACCGATGTGCATTCTATGTCTGTGGGAGATGATTGTGTACGATGCCACGATGAAAGAAATTGGTTAGTAAATAATATTCCTGAGCTACACGAAATGAATGGGTTCCCACTATTAGGACAACACAAACTAGCTTATTGCTCAGAATGTCATAAATCTGAAAGTCAACTTAGATGGGATTGGTTAGGAAATGATTGTATATCCTGTCATTTAGACGATTTCATGACTACAATTTCTCCTAATCACCAGCTATCAGATTTTTCGCAAGAATGTGCTGATTGTCATAGTCCTGGTGCGGAGAGTTGGGCTGGTGCGGAGAATTTTCATATGTTTTTCCCTCTTGAAGGAAAACATGATATTCACGATTGTGCTGAATGTCATTTAAGTGAAGATTATGATTCGGCTTCTCCAGAATGTGTGTCATGCCATATGGATGATTTTTTGGTTACGACTTCGCCTAACCATGAAGATTTGGGGTTTGGGACAGATTGTGCGAAATGTCATTTGGGCGACGACTGGGAGCCTGCACTTTTTCCTGATCACGACATGTTTCCTCTTGTTGGGAAACACGATATACAAGACTGCGCTGCTTGTCATGATGTGACCGACTACAGTAATATTTCCTCTGAATGTATTTTCTGTCATCAAGATGATTTCAATAATACAGATTCACCTAACCATGTTGAATCTGGTTTTAATGAGGAGTGTGTTCTTTGTCACACAGGAGATACATGGGATGAGGCAAGCTATGACCTGCACGATGATCTTTTCTTTCCGATTTTTTCTGGTGAGCACGAAGATGAATGGGATTCTTGTAATGAATGCCATCTAGGCCCGGATTACTCAACGTTTAGTTGTATTGATTGCCATGAACATGATAATCCAAGCCGACTAGCTCAGGATCATAGAGATGAAGATGACTACGTATATGAAAGCGAAGCATGTTATTCATGTCATCCTGACGGAGAAGAATAGGTATGAGTAGAAGGGTAAATATTGAAAAGACAATTCTTTTCGAGTTGTTTGGGATTTCTATTGTATTTCTTTTCTCATGTTTTTCATCGGTCCATGCCCAAACATCATCTCTTATAGGTGAGGTTTCATTTGTTACTTCACAAAATATTTACCTCAGGTTCCAAAGCACTGAGAAAATGATAAAAGGGGATACGCTATTTATCCTTGATGAGGATATAGAAACTCCATGTCTAAGACTATTAGAGAAATCTTCAGTTTCTTGTGTAGCAGTGCGTTTAGGGGCTTGCAATCCAGAAAAAGGTGATGCGGTGATTTATAGGTATTCTGAAAGTGTCGATATTGAAAACGAAGATAATAACGAAGGCCTGAATGAAGATTCTGTTGATGAAAATCCAGAGTTGCTGATGGACTCTAGAAATAACATCACCCAAGAAATAGATGGCAGATTTTCAATTGCAAATTATACTACTTATGGATATGGAGATTCAAGATACACTAATGTAGCTCGTCTAGCTCTGGATATTGAAAATGTGGCTGGATCGAAATTATCATTTGAAAGCTATTCAAATTTCAGGCATGATGTAATAGGTGATTTAAGTGTTCATGAAGCTGTTTTAAGTTATGACTATGATTCTAGCATGACGATTAGTTTAGGTCGGCAGATAAGCCGTAGAATGTATTCTTTAGGCGCCACTGATGGTCTGCACATTGAAAAACGATTTAGGAAATATTTTGTGGGTATAGTTGCTGGTAGCAATCCTGATCCATATTCCTATTCTGTTAATACAGATATACTTCAATATGGAGTCAGTTTTGGTGTTTTTCATAATAGCCTGCAGTCAAGTACTACTTCATTTGGTTTTGTTGACAGAAGCTTCTTGGGTTCAACAGATCGTAGATATGCCTTTTTACAACATAATAGCCGTATAGGCAATAATCTGAGTGTTTATTCAAGTGCGGAGTTAGATCTATACGACGGAGCTCGGCTCAGAATGTTATACATGTCAGCTAATTATAGGGCTTCATCTAAATTGAGGTTCTCAGCATCAATAAATTTGAGAAAGAACTTAATTCTTTATGAATCATTCAATGAAGAATTAGAATCTTTGATTGCAAACGATCCGCTTAAGAGCAGCCTTAGATTAAGCTTAAGTTATAAAATTTCTGATAGATTGTATTCTGGGGCTCGATACAGTTTGCGCCATCAATCGGATGGGAATAATAGTTTTTCTAATTTCAGCGGATACCTAAATATTTCTGATTTTCTTGGAGGACGTCTGAGCAATAATTTTTCTGCAAACAGAAATGAGTATTTCCAGTATTACTCTGTTTCTACGCGTTTTTCACGACGCTTTTTAAATTCTAAACTTACAGTTTCACCAAATGCTAGGGCGCTAAGATATTCTTACTTCAATTTTGATGTTGATCCGATTAACCATCTCTATTTTGGTGTTGATTCTGACTACTATGTTAAAGATGGTTTAACTCTTAGCGCTTTATACGATTTTTCCTCCCGAAGTGGTGTACTGTTTCATAGATTTACAGTCAAAATCATTCAGCGCTTTTAATAATGAGTAAGTCTATTCTTTCAGGTGTTAAATTGCTAGTAATAAGCATATTAATATTTGGTTGTAGTGATGATGGTCAAGTCATCGAGGCGAAAGGAAGAGATTTTTCAACCACTGGAATTTTTACAGGGAATAAATCTGCAGAATCTTCTGACAGTGCATTTTTAAAGAGCGATTCATATAAAGTGAAAGCTTTAGAAGTGCTTCAAACTCCTAAATACTCATATCTAAAGGTAGAAGGCGAAGGAGACGGTTTAAGTGTGGGAGAACCATATTGGATAGCCACTCTAAAGAATGATTTTATCGTGGGCGAAGAATATATTTACACGGGTCGCTTGCTAAAGAAAGATTTCGAAAGCAAGGAGTTTAATAGAATATTTGATAAAATCTATTTGGTCTCCTTCATTGATAATGCAAATGGGTTAACCTCTATTAAATCAACGATTGAAGGTGTCGTGACCATTGCTGATATTGTTTCTGATCCGATGGGGTTCACAGGAAAGAAGGTGAAGGTGCACGGACAAGTTGTGAAAGTAAACGATGCTATAATGGACAGGAATTGGATTCATTTGGTAGATGGTTCAGCTGATGATTATGACTTTGTAATCACCTCAGATGTAAGCGTTCCTGTTGGTCATACAGTAGCATTTGAAGGTTTTATATCTACAAATAGAGATTTCGGTGCGGGATATAGGTATGAGCTACTTATGGAGGATGCGGTTACAATAAAATAAACTATATTGAAAAGACTTTTTTCTACTTCTTTTACCGGAATATATATCCTGGTCTTTGCTGTTTCTATTGGAGTAGCAACATTTATAGAAAACGATTTCGGGACTAGTTCTGCAATGAAACTAGTATATCAAGCTCTGTGGTTTGAAGTATTGTTGACACTATTCTCCATAACTCTTGTAGTGAATGTGGTGAAATATAAAATGATTTCACAAAAGAGATGGCCTTTGGTTATATTTCATTTGTCAATGGTGATGATCCTCGTAGGAGCTGGAATCACAAGGTACTTTAGCTACGAAGGAACCATGCACATCAGAGAAGGCGAGTCTTCAAATACGATACTTTCTCGGGATACACATTTAAATTTCCAAGCTTCTTCTAATGGGAATATGTATGAATTCAGTGAGCCAGTTCTCTTTTCTTCAATAGGAAGTAACGCCTTCGATGAGAAGTACAATGTTGCAGGACGTTCAATTAGAGTTGAGGTTCAAGATATATTGCCAAACCCGACAAATGTCCTTGCTCAGTCATCTTCTGGCCAGCCTATTCTGAAAATTGTATATGGAGGAAGTGGATCCAGACAAGAGTTCTATATCGCAGAGGGAGAAAGAAGGACGCTTTTCGGGCTTAACTTCGATTTCAGCCAATCCATAGAAGATTCATCCGCCGTAGATTTTACAGATACACCGACAGATGTAAATATTTATTTTTCAGATGGCGAGCTTTTCTTTAAATCTCGTTCGAACCTCTCTGAGATGGTGATGCTAACCCAAACTCAGACTACTCTTTCTGCTACCCAAGTTTATCCACTAAAGCTAAGATCACTATATGATAACGGTGACAAAGGTTTTGTTTTCGGTGAATTCCTGCCATCTGCTGAGCTTAAGATGATAAGCACAGGCCGTAAGCTTGAAAATAGCTCTACAATTGGTGTAAACTTAAAAGTAACTATTGA
>Ga0206681_10001192_pt1 | contig 12218 bp, 12 predicted proteins | sample M150012015metaG_FD_161048 | JGI IMG/M metagenome (GOLD analysis project Ga0206681, IMG submission 161048) | Ammonia-oxidizing marine archaeal communities from Monterey Bay, California, United States - M1 500m 12015 | ecosystem: Environmental > Aquatic > Marine > Intertidal zone | place: USA...
ACTAGATACACTTATGAAGATTGTCACTGGTGTAGAACTAGAGCGCGACCGTCTATATCTTCAAAAAAGAAAGTATCATGCAAAAGATGGCATAGATGATTTGATTGGATTTAACCCAAATTGTGCTTTTTAAGCAATACCCACCCAATACTGGTTTTTGGATTACAAAGATAGAATAAACTTTCTTATTAATTGAGCATTGTCCCAGCTTGCCTCACAATTGGAGTTCATGTATTGGGTGGGAGGCTCGACACCGCTGTCACTATTATTGTGACCTCCTCACACAGCAAACGACATTTGGACTTTTGTTTAGGTTGACTTATAATCGACGTATGAAGAGGCTATTTCTAGTTTTAATTCTTTCCTTCTTTTCAACTCAAGGTTTTACAGCATCATGCCCTGATGGCGGTGAGCCAACCAAGAGTATTTCTGCTGATGAATCTCATTTTGTTTACAACTGCGGAAGTTCTAATAGTGAACAAACATCTTCGTCAACTGCTAACAATTCAGTAAAGCCTATTACATTTTCGAATATTAAATCTCGTGTGCAAGATATTCCAGGAGTTGCTTGGCAAAACACACAGAATTTAATTAATTCAAACAATACTGTGTCAGGTTCATTGGTTCAACTGGAAATTCTTAAAGGGCCTAATACAAAGCTTTATTTTGAGGGTAATGAAGCCGCTTTTACTGCTGGAATTAAGCTTTGGAAAAACTTTAAACAACCTAAAAAATATCTAGCCTTGTTTTATAGCTTTGAAGATAAATCTTGGGCAATTTCGAAATATAACAAGCCAAGACTCATAGAAGCCCCTTGTACACCTAGTGAATGTACGGGAGCAAATTCTGGAATAATGGATTATAGCGATCAAGGTGTAGGCGTTTTCGGTATTAATTCTTCAGACGCATGGGATAACTATCGCTATGGTCCAATTCAAATTCATGAGTACACTCATGCTGTACAAATGAGTCCATGGATAGGAAAGGATCATCCGGGAAATGAACAACAAAAAATATCCCCTTGCTGGCTTATAGAGGGCCAAGCTCATTTTGCGGGAATTTCAGCAAGTTTTTCAAGTTTCAAAGAGTATAAAGAAACTAGAAACCAACAAATTAAATCTCATCGAGTAGAGGGTTTCACGACGTTTTCTGCAGATAAAATTTTAGGCTATTACAACAACGATATACCTATTCAATGTTTAAAAAGCCCCAATTATAAACTTGGATACACTTTGGGATTTATGACTGTTGAAGTTTTAAGCGCTATTGGCGGAATTGAGTCATCAATGAAAATTTATGATTTAGCTGGAGCAGGTCAAAGTTTTGACCAGGCCTTTAACAATGTTTATGGAATTTCATGGAATGATGCAAAACCAATTCTTGCTGAAGTAGTGGCGCTTTTACATAAAAATCTTTAATAACAACCCTCGTACATGAGGTGGGGTTTCATTCAAATCTGAGCGACATAGATATGTTGATACTGGCTAATAAAGCAGGCGCTATAAACTAGGCTAAAATGCAATAAACATAGCCAAAGGAGCATTGTGAAACTGAAAACCATACTACTGTCTTTATTGCTTGCGTTAAGTTTCACCACACTAGCTGAACACTCATCTGCATTAGCAGATTATAAGACTTAGACTGAATGATAAAAACAGATGTTTTGGTTATTGGTGGTGGTGTTATAGGTCTTTCGGTCGCCTTACGTATGCTTGATTTAGGGCGAGAAGTTATACTTGTCGACCCGGCTGAGCCAGGGAGTGGGGCATCTTATGGTAATGCTGGTACGATTGCGGATTATGCTGTTTTGCCTGTCGGCTCACCTTCGGTGCTGAAAAATCTACCTGCATTATTGTTTAACAAAAATAGCCCTATAGCCATCCGTCAATCAGCAATAGCTTCATTAGCTCCTTGGTTAATGCGATTTTTATACCAATCAATGCCTAGGCAGACTGCCTTAAATATCCAAGCTATAGCGGATCTAGTGGCAGATGCGTGCCCTCGCTGGGAGGTTTTGGCGAAGCAAATTAAGGCTGATTCAATACTTCATCGAAATGGATGTCTGTATCTTTATGCTGATCAGCCAGCTTTTAAAAGAGGTTTGGGTGACATTGTAAATCGTCAAAAATTTGGTGTTACAGCAGAAATGATAACACCTTCAGAACTAGTTAAACTTGAGCCGACTCTAGCGAAAGTTAAAGGAGGGGCCGCTTTTTTCCCGAACGCTATCTCTATAAATGATCCAGGTAAGATGCTAGAGCTATTATTAAATGCAGTTATTGGCGCGGGCGGTCAAGTGCAGAAAACAAGTGCCACTAAAATTGAACGAGATAGCAGTGGTGTGATAGTGCATCTAGATAATACATCTAAAGTCAAATCCCAACATGTTGTTATTGCGGCTGGGGCCCACTCAAGGCAATTAGCAAGACAAGCAGGAGATAAGATACCTTTGGAAACAGAGCGCGGGTATCACCTAGAATATGATATGGACACACCGTTACTTAAGCGACCCTCCTGTTCGACCGAGCAAGGTTTTTATCTGTCACCGATGCAAGGCAGGTTGCGAGTTGCCGGGACTGTCGAGCTTGGTGGTTTAAGCCCGTCTATTTCTGCCCATAGAGTTGAACATCTTAAGCGCGGCGCTTTGGAATTTTTTCCGGACTTAGGCGAACCGAACCGAACTTGGTTAGGTTTTCGTCCATCTATTCCTGATAGCCGACCTGTGATATCTGCATCAAAAAAAGGCAACGATGTTGTTTATGCTTTTGGTCACGGTCACATTGGACTTACCCTGGCCCCAATCACTGCTGAGGCTGTGGCATCAATCATCATGAAAACACCACCACCATTGCCACTTGAGGCGTATTCCGCTCAACGGTTCTAGTATCAATTCTCAAGGTTGCTTATTGCAAGTTATAGGGTGTAATTTATTTGTAGAGACCCACGGGGGTAATTTCACTCGGCTATGTATCAATAAACCGCTTCAACTTTATGAACGCGAATTACCGGATCCGCAGCAACATATTCACCAAACTTTGCCATAACACCAGAATCAACCCGGTATTGAAAGTATGCGTCAAACCTTTCTTTGCTTTCCCACCGTCCAAAACCCTCAATTTTGTCACTGTTCTCAACATCTGAAACAATGTAGTAGCCGAGGTTGCCATCAAACGCCCTTGTATCGGGCAGTATGCTTTGAAGAAACTCTATTAGCTCGCTGCCCATTCCTGGCTTAGCTATTAATTGTATATTGGTTGAAACTTCCATCGTATTTTTCCTATTAATTAATAAGTATAAAAGCCCAAATGAGCTTGTTTAATTTCTGGCTCATTTTGACACCAGTAAATTGAGTATACCAGTTAACAAGCCATTGTTTTGGTGGCTTTGGAGGTACATGGGGGCATTCAGCCGTGTTTGAGATTATTGTTGTACCTTCCCTCACACGTGAGATAAGATTTGGGATTTTATATATAATAAGTTCAAATTTAAACCAGTTATAGATTGGTAAGTAATGTTTATATCAACCATATTAGTTCTCATCTCAGTTATTGTCATAGCTCTAGGTTTTTTTGTTTATGTGCTTATAATCACAGCAAAACTGCCTCAAGGAAGGGCAATAGAGATGACTGAAAAAAGTAGACCAAAAATAGGTCGTTTGGTTGTTTGTATTGGCGATTCATTAACACACGGTAATTTAGGAGTCTGTTGGGTCAACCACCTACGTCATGAATTTCCGAACGATAAATTTCTAAATGAAGGCATCAATGGTGATGTAGTTTGGCAGGTACATGAGAGACTTGAGCCGATACTGAAATGTCATCCAGATGTGGTAATTTTGATGATTGGTAGTAATGATGCTATGGGGTCATTTAACAAACGCTCTGGGGAAGGGTACAAAAAAAACAATAAGTTACCAGAAATTCCTACTTTTGATGCCTTTAAAAAGTTATTGCCAGAGCTTATTGATCGACTTTCTAAAATTCCTAAGCTTGCGATATGTACATTGCCGCCAATTGGAGAGTGTCCAGGTTCACCAATAAACCAACATATTGATAAGTTTAATGATTTCATAAAAAAAACTGCACAAGAAAAACACATCTCGGTTCTAGCTGTATCAGATTCAATGTGGGGTGAGCTGTCGAATAGAACTTACCCTGTAAAAAGAAACTACAATCCAAAAATGATGGTTATTGCGAAGGATATGTATGGGGCTTGTATTCAGCACTATATCTTTAAAAGGGCTTGGGATAAGATAGCTGAGTCGAGAAGGAGCTGGCTTCTGTTTGATCAAATACATCTCGGTGAGCGTGGTGCACGAGTTATTTTTAATCTTGCTAAAGAGTATATATCTAAAAATTAATATCAACCCTAATCAATCAATTCAGTTCAAATAATTTTGAGAATATAAATATGATAACGTTATACGGTTTTCCAGCAAGTAATTATTACGGCCTCATCAAACATGTTTTGATGCTAAAAGAGATAGCATTTATCGAGCAACGTAATTACGCGGCAGATGCAGAATATCTACTTAAAAGCCCGATGGGCAAGGTACCTTGCATTGCGACTCCGGAGGGTTTTCTTTCAGAATCGATTGCGATTATTGAATATCTTGAAGGGGCTTATCAAGATAAACCTATTGCTTCAAGCGATCCTTACCAACGTGCCAAAGCGATCGAGATCATACGTATCGCAGAGCTTTACATTGAACTTTCCGCGCGTCACTTTTTACCCGCCATATTAATGGGCATAGAGCCATCTAAAAAGGCTAAAGACAAGATGCTTCCGGTTCTTAAAAAAGCCTTTGCTAGCCTTGAAGGCATGTCAACATTTTCCCCTTATTTGATGGGGGACAGTTGTAGCATTGCTGATCTCTGTGTTCGATACGCTTTAAAAACTGGATTAATGGCAGGCGATAAAATATTTGATCTCAACTTTTTTGAAGAAACGCCAAAATTAGCACAGTGGTGGAAATTAATGAATGACGATCCAATCTCACAACAGATAGACAGTCAAGCTGAAGCATCTTTTCCTGAATTTATGAATTATTTACAACAGGCTTTTGCTAATAAAAATAATCCTTAATGGATTGAACACTGAGCATTGGAAGAATTTAGACTGTTGCTATCAACTTAAATAAAAAATAGGGACACGATGACTGCGCCCCAAAGTCTAAATTTATTCGATTTTGTTTGGATTGATGAGATATTTTTCACCGGTCTTTTTGGCGTTGTACTGCAAAATAATCTCCGGAGTCATAGCTTGTTCAAAACTTAACTCTTCTGTAAATGAACTGGCAAAAGTTGTTTTGATTTCATCTGCAATTTGTTTTTGCAATTGACCAACTTGCTGAGGCTTCAATTTGCTCAAAAATCTCATCAATAACCATCCTCCAATACCCCATGTCATCCCATATGAGCGATTCAAGGTGGTTGGGGAGAAGTCCAGGCCGCCATAAATATAAACTTGTTTATTCGATTCTGAACCATAAGTATTAAAACCTACGGCGTCCTTACAACCAGATTGTTCCATAGCAGCGAGTATATCGCTGACTATTTTGCCACCGCCTATGGCATCAAATGCCAAGGTGGCTCCTGTTTCGTCAATCGCCTTGTAAAGGTCAGCTTTAAAATTTTCATTGGATGAATCACAAATATACTGGGCGCCAATCTCTTTAAGTATGCCCACCTGTTGCTGATTTCTAACAATATTTACCAAGGAAATATCTTGATTCAAACAAACCTTATTTAGCATTTGCCCTAAGCTAGACGCTGCGGCGGTATGTACTAATGCAGTATGTCCTTCGATGCGCATGGTTTCTACCATTCCCAAAGCGGTTAATGGGTTTACAAAGGAAGAGGCTGCATCAACGGCTGAAGTGCCTTGGTTATGTACAATACAGGCTTGTGCTGGAACACAACAATATTGTGCATAGGTAGCGCCTGTTAAGATGGCTACAGTTTTACCCATTAAAGCCTGTGCTGTCTCACTATCACCAGCGGCCACCACTGTTCCCGCGCCTTCATTTCCAATCGGTAGCACTTGATCTAAACGCGACTTGATACGGGGCAAAATACTAGGATGTACTGGTGCGGTGACTGATTTTTTATCTGCACTAAGCTCTGCTTCCTGCAAATTTGCAGGGCCAAACATAGGCCACATATCTGAAGGATTAATAGGGGCCGCTTCTATACGTACTATCACTTCATGGGATTTAGGTGTTGGTAGATCAATATCTTTTAAGGATATTTCAAGTTGTCCATCTGTAGAGATAAGGGTAAATAGTTGTTTTGAGGTCGTCATTGTTGATAGTTCTCCGTCTGCTGTAAAGGTAAGTTAATGTCTTTTTGAAGATGCTCTTTATTACCTGTCATTATTAAGCAACCTGTGGATGTCTAAATTTGAACTGTCTAAAAACTCGAACCTCAACAAACACCCAGATTTTGGCTTAGACAATTTAAATATTCAGTCATTACGATTTGCCTATATTTAATTGGCGGGTAAATAAATTATAGTTATCCAGATTCAGACTATAATTGATACAATTTTACTAAAAATTAACACTTTATTGAGTGCCACTACTGAGTTGAGTTTTTAGAACGGAAGTCTCCTACTGATGCTTACCCCCTCTTCATGACACCAGGGAGGCTCACCAACACCTCTGCTACTATTGTTATACTCTCCCTCACACACCAAACGAAATCTCAACTCCAATTAAAAACATACCTTGTTACAGTTGTGTATAGTTGCATATTATGGGTCAACTAGAACTATTACATTTTCATCTTAATGGAGCTGTTATGAATGAAGAAAATCAAGTAACTGACGATAACGAACTGGGTGTCCCAGTAAAAGTCCCTGAGCATGATGAGAGTAAAATCAAGGTCGGAGACGTTTTGCTAGGCGGGCTACTGGTTGGCTCCCTAACCTCTCTCCTACTCCTTACTGCCTTAGCTATACGGGTAGAGGCTTTATTCTATTCTTTCCCAGTAGTGGCATTGGGTGTTAAATGGGTCTTGAAGTTGAAGGGGCGAAAACAAAGCCTAGTACACCTTTTGTCGGTCAGCCTCGTCGCCTTTCTGGTAATAGCTGTCCTTAGTTACGGGGCTGTGTTTGGAGCGCCTTCTGGAGGCGCTGTGTTTGGTTATTACATGAGTGCCGCTGTCTGGGTCACTATGATTGGGGCCATTGTAGGTGTGGTCGTGAGCTTGCCCTATGTAATATACCTGAGATTAAAAAATAAATAACGACCCTTAACTAGGGAGGCTCACCAACACCTCTGTTGCTATTGTTATACCCTCCCTCACACATCAGAGAGGATATAAATCCTCCCGTCCCGACCAAAACAGGCTTATAATCGCAAAAAATGAATCCTTGCTCAAAAGAAGAGTCTCTTCAATTGACAGTAAATTTGGGAGATTAATATGAGCGATGACAGACGTGGTATTTATTTAATCCTTCTAGGAATGTTGTTTTTCAGCACCCAGGACGTTTTAATTCGACAGCTTTCTGATCATGCATCTTTGACACAAATAATATTTATTAGAGGAATAATTGGCGGTCTCATACTTCTCTTTTTTCTTAAATTAACGAAACGTAGCATTTCTTTTAGTTCTTCTTACCCATTGCTTGCAATCTCTAGAGTCTTACTCTTTTTTACGGGTTTTTTGTGTTTCTATTTTGCCTTGGGAAAAATGGAGTTGGCGGAAGTAAGCAGCTTATTCTTTGTCTCTCCATTATTTATAACAATATTGTCAAAATTTATATTTAAGTCTGAAATTGGTGCCTACCGAATTTGCGCCATCATTGTTGGTTTTGCTGGCGTTTTGTTCATTGTAAAACCAAACCTTGATGGATTTAATAAAATTGCACTGCTTCCAATTATTTCTGCTTTTACGTATTCAGTATCAATGATGATTGCGAAATATACACGCGAAAAGGACAGTGTTTTTCAACAGATGTTGCATATGTATTTTGGAAGTGCAGTACTTGCTTTTGTCGCTTGGTTGATAATACCATTAATAGAATTTGAACCCTCTCAAGCTAAAAATCTAGAATTCCTTACTAGAGATTGGAGTATTTATAACAGTTCTGTCCTTTTAATGTTTCTTGGGGTTGCTGTTATTGGAAGTTCCGGGATGTTGTTACTTACATCAGCATACCGAGTGGGTTCGCCCCCAGTTATTGCACCTTTTGAGTATATTATGTTGATTTTTGCTATTGGAAACGGTTTCTTTTTTTTCAGCGAGATGCCTGATATATATTCAATATTGGGGATGCTGCTTATTGTTGGAAGCGGTTTCTTTATTTTTATTCGAGAAGGGGCAAAGAAAGAATCGGTAGCTTTGAAAACAAGTTTGCGCACTTAATTAATATAACCCCCTCACACATCAAGCGCAATTTGGATTATTAGTTCAACTTAGCATGTTTAATGAGTTACAAAAAAGTATTTACATCGATAACTTTGTAAGTTATGCTTTAGTAGAAATATATTGAACTCGGTCATGTATTAATAAACTGCTTCAGCCTTATGAGCGCTAATTACCGGATCTGCCGCTTTAGGTGCAAACTAATACACATAATATGTGTTACGGAGTTACTTATGAGGCGTTATATTTTGGCTGCAATGGCAGCATTATGTGTCAATTTCTCACATGCAGCAGATGTTGAAAACCACTTGGATTTTAGCTTCGAGTGGGGAAATATACCTCGCTGTACTAATGGCAATCCTAATACAGTTTCCAATCCAATCTTCACATTTCCCTCAATACCGGAGAATGCGCAATGGGCAACATTTAAGCTTAAAGATGTGAATGTACCTATGTACAATCATGGCGGTGGTCGGGTTGAGCTGGAAGGTAATGCCACTATAGATGAAAATGGTAATACAATTATAGATACGGGGAAGTTTAGCTATAAAAGTCCATGCCCACCAAACGGAAGACATGGGTATAAATGGCAGGTGATTTTTACTGACACTGAGTATTCGAGCAACTGGATAGACCAGTTGTTTTCTCCGATAATCATGTACCCTTAAAATTTTCCAACCTTGCTTTTGACTTTTTTGCCTTGTCTCTTTATTAAGTCGCCCCTTCGCATATGGCATAGGGGGAGGCTCATAAGCATCTCCACTACTATTGTTATACTCTCCCTCACATAACAAACCAACTTTCAATAACGCACTCTATTATTAAGGTGATAGGCCTTGCCCCTATGCGATGAAATAAGTATATTGTTAGCCATCTTAACTACCTAAACTTTTTAATGGCTATATCTATCATTGCTGGCTCAACAGGCCTTGTGGGGAGAAACCTTCTTGAGGTGCTTTGTAGCAAAGAAGAGAGTGTTATAGCCCTCACTCGTAGACCAATCTCCGACCCGCCTACAAATGCAAATCAGCTAATTCTTGATTTTGATTCTTTTGAAAAGAATGGATCATTACCACCATGCAATCATGTCTTCATTTGTCTTGGAACAACTATCAAAAAGGCCGGCAGTCAAGAAAACTTTCGAAAGGTTGACGTCGACTACTGTTTGAGCGTTGCTAAAAAAGCCAAAGAATCTGGTGCAGAAACACTAAGCCTCGTCTCATGTATAGGGGCAGACAGTGCTTCAAAAAACTTCTACCTAAAAACAAAGGGTGAGCTCGAAGAAGCCATTCAAAAACTTCATTTTTCAGTGGTAAATATTTACAGACCAAGTTTTTTAGTCGGTCAGCGTGCTGAAAAAAGACTTTCCGAGGTAGTTGTATTAAAGTTTGCCAAGATAATGGACTTTTTTATGGTTGGTTCTGCAAGTAAATATAGAAGCGTTAAGGCTGAGTTATTAGCCAAAACTATGATTTCAAGAGCTGATAGCAAGCCCGGAGTCAACTACTTCTACTTTGATGATCTTCTGAAATAAATAGGCACCTTTATAGGTTTAACACGTTATTATCTCTTGATGAAGCTATGGATCAACGAGCTGTGGCTTTAGATATTATGGGGCATACTGACAAAGGATATTGATGAAAGCGCCGCTTCAACTAAGGATGAGTAAAAGCTCGATAGAAAAATCAGATAGAAAAAATACTTCAAATGACTTGGAGGCTGGCTTTGAGGTTTCGGGTGATTTTGTGAGGTTTGATCAGAAAAATGATGTTTTTCGCCGATCATGGTGGGACAGTTCTATTAAAAGTAAAAAAACCAAGCTGTTCTATGACACTTATCGCGAGCCGTTAACAGCCTGGCGTAAGGCAGATGGCTACACACAGAAAGACTATGCATTAAGAAATGCTGCTTGGCATGTAAGCGACCTCTTAACTGAGATTAACAAGGATGGCGATCGAAGAGAGGGGTTTTCGGATGCATTTACTTTGGAAACTGCGGTTGCAGATAATAAAATTGACATGGGCTCAGAGCAGCAGGCAAGTGATGAGATAAAGAAAATAGCTTTGGCATTTGGAGCCGGACTTGTAGGCATAACCAGTTACGACAATCGTTGGGAATACAGTCGGAAATTCAGCGACATGAGTGCAACTTCAAGACCTGCTGAAATTCCTGATACTTTAAACAATGTTATCGTTATTGCGCAGCCTATGGACTACGAATTGGTTAGAACGGTGCCTTCTGCTTTGAGTGGCTCTGCAACGGGGCTAGGGTATTCTCATGATGCCCTTGTTGTGCTTTCGCTAACACAATACATCCGCAATCTTGGCTATGAAGCAATAGGCAGTATGAATGATACATCCCTCGCAATTCCTTATGCAATTAAGGCTGGCTTGGGTGAATATGGTAGGCACGGCTTGTTAATCACTCCGAAATACGGCCCTCGAATCCGCTTGGGGAAGATTTATACAAACTTGCCTTTAGCGCACGACCGACCAATTACATTTGGTGTGAAAGAGTTCTGTGAAATCTGCAGACGCTGCACAAAGGGATGCCCTGTAAAAGCCATTCCAGATGGTCCGCCGTCAGAGACGACTCATAATCAGTCAAACATAAGCGGGGTAAGTAAGTGGTCTGTAGACGGTGTAAAGTGTTTTGGATTTTGGACGGCGCAAAATAGCGATTGCTCCATCTGTATACGTGTATGCCCTTACAATAAAGACTATTCTCGCTGGCTTCACAAACTAGGCCTCCGACTTGCTGGCACAAGATTGCGTCACTTTATGCTATGGCTCGATGTTAAGTTGGGCTACGGTGAGCGGCAAAAATCCTCACTGTGGTGGCAAGGGGCTCAAGAAAAACTTCTGGCCAGATTTGCAAAAATATTTTTTAGAGAGGGCCCCAAGTAATTCAACTCACTATACTTACCCTTCACAAGACCTTGTGAAGGCTCACTAATGCCCCTGTTATTATTGCTATACTCTCCCTCACAAATAGAGCCAACTTTCAATAACCCCCGCTATTATTGAACCGATAGACTCAGCTTAAAGTGGGGTTATTCCCTGACCTAAGCAATGCTCCTCCTAGATATTCTCAGAGCCTATAGAGTGTTATATCGCAGTCAAAGTTCATTGACGTCCATTAAGAGTTTAGTTACTCCCGCGCACATGAGATGGCGCTTCAAATGTTTTGGCTGAGTGATGATGTTGAATTGGTTTTTCGTTTGATATATCGACTAGAAAGGTAAAACTAGCTGCGCAATTTTTTTTGCTGCTATTTTTATGGATAAATATATAATCTCCACTTAATACAAAAATATTTTTAGCCAGTTGTTGCTTTATGATTGAACTCTGCTGAATTTCGACGGATATCGATTCAACCTAGGGGTGAATTTTTCCACACCGATTGGTTGAATCCATAAAATTAGCCAGCGTCGATAGTGGGCGGCGGTCTCAGGCAGAAGTGTAGTCAATATGCTTGGCTGTTGATGGCGCGTTACCGGCAGGTAGTACAGAATAGAAAAATGTCACTCGCTCTTGGGCTATATAAACAATATCTGTATCACGCGGCACCCATAGAACGTCTCCAGGGCCGGCTTCGAATATTTTGTCACCGACTTGCAACGTGAACTGCCCCTCGAGTATGTAAATAACCTCGTCATAAGTTATATGCCAAGGTATAGAGCAATCTTCAAAAACGCCAATCCCTGCTCCCAGTTCATCGGAAAACGACACATTGACCAAACCGATGGTTTTCATGCCGTTGACAGGCTCAAGATCAAGGTCTTTTTTACGGAATATCTTTGTTTCTAACATAGCGCCTCTCCTTATCGAGTATTAAATACTTTGTAAT
>Ga0206681_10001194_pt1 | contig 12211 bp, 12 predicted proteins | sample M150012015metaG_FD_161048 | JGI IMG/M metagenome (GOLD analysis project Ga0206681, IMG submission 161048) | Ammonia-oxidizing marine archaeal communities from Monterey Bay, California, United States - M1 500m 12015 | ecosystem: Environmental > Aquatic > Marine > Intertidal zone | place: USA...
AGAAGCTTGCCCTTGGTGTAAGTCATTGGTCTATCTCTTTTACTATTTGCGCAACTAGGTTGTTTGCTTCTGATTTTTTGATGCTTTTAAGCAAGTCAACGGACGCCATATCTGTGTACACACCAGTTGTTTTTATGCTGGCGTGACCAAGGAGACTTTGAATTTCCGCCATTCGTACGCCCTTTGATGCCCACTGCACACCGGCAGTATGACGAAGAGAATGGAGCGACCGATTCTTGAGGCCCGCCAATTTATTTAGCCTGAGAACCCAGTAGCGGAGCCTGGGATAATTCAGTCGCTTTGCACCATTTCTAGTCACGAATAGAGGGTCATCCGGATTTGGCTCACCGAATCGCTCTGACCTGGCTCGCTTCCACACCTCAAGGATGTCGATCAGTTCCTCTGAAAGCGGCAGCCTTCTCATTTTATTCCCCTTCCCCTCCACTCTGATAACAGCTCGCTTCGAACTTTCTAGCCCGTCAAATATCACCCAAGAACAATCCGCGTCTATTACTTCTGAAACCCTGAGCCCAAGTCCAGCAAACAGCGAAAGCATCGCACAGTCTCGCTCAGGCCAGCGAACGTTGTCCCCGGTTTTTTTAGCGTCAACATCCATGAGCGCCGCATCAAAGAGACGCTTGAGTTCACCGATGGTGTAGTACTCAGGCTCTGGTTGTTCAACGGCCAGTTTTGAAACTTTACGAATAAGAGACACATTTGGCACTTCTTTTACTAAACCGTCTGTAATGCAAAAGTCTAAGAATGACTTCATTGCGGCCATGCTTTGGCTTAGCGTCGCTGGTTTAAACTCGCGAATAGTCTTTCCTGGGTTTTTGGGATCAGGTTTCTCTGAAACCTTCATTGTTCGCGCAATATCTGTCAACTCTCTTTGCGAAAATGAATCTGCAGAAAAATCATCAGGCTTAATTTCAGCAAAACACACAATGCGTCTAACTCCTTGGTTATATGCCCGAACCGTGGTGGCTGGTTTGTCTTCCAGCGACGACAGCCAGAACAGCCATTCATGGAAGACGGCGGGCATTTCCTCTGGGCTGGGTAATTTTCGGTGAGCCATTGATTTCCTCGGGTTTTTTACGTACGAATAGATGATAACATCCGTTATCTACAAAAGCAAGCCATTAACGCTGTGGTTTCTTTTGCCACTTCTGGCGGTTCGTGGTCGCTTCCCTACTTCATTCGGCTAGCGTTGCTCACTATGCCACGGATAGAAATTGAACTCACCAGCACGCGCGACGACGGTACCTGGACATGGCGGGCCGCCGGAGCAAAATTACCCAAAGGTTCGCTCGACGGAGCCCTGCTTAACGGCGGTGAATCTGTAGGAGATGTCCTCAAAGTTGAGACCGAACAGTTTGTCGACGGCATCACCGTCACCTCAGTTTTGACCACCCGTGCACCGCGATCCGCACCGGAATTCTTAGAGATGCTTGGCAGCGGCAAAGAAACGCCATTGGTCACCAGCACCCTGGCCTCCAAAAAAGGACGCCGCGGCGACAATGACCGACGTGACGACAACCGCCGAAACAAAAAAGACGGCGATCGCCGTGGTCCCCGCAACCGCACCGATCGCAAACCGCGACGCGAAAACAAAGACGGCGACCGCAAAGACAGCCGCAAGCCTCGCCAAGATCGCCCACCGCGGACTGCTCCCCCACGAGCCAAACGTCTGCGCCCTCGTCACACCCATCGTGACGCCGCGGTGGCTGCCCTTCCTGAAGAACTTCAACTCTTGGGCCGCCAACTTTCTCGCAACGGCGTCCCCGGGCTACGCACCGAAATCGCTAAACAAAACGCCGCAGCTGAAGCAGCCGGCGAACCAGCCGTCCCCGAAGCCCTCTTGTTGAAACTGGCCGAACGCATTCAACCATCCTTGCGCACCGCCGACTGGCAGGACCGGGCCGAAGCAGCCCTCAAAGGCGTTGCCGACCTCGACCTTCGTGACCTGCGCTCGGTGGTAGTGGCCGCCGAGACAGCCGCCAAAACCGACGACACCCGAGAACTCGCCGAGCAACTCCGTACAGAACTAACCGGTCGTGTTGACCGTGAGCACGCCAAATGGCAAGCCGAAGTAGCGAGCACTCTGGCCGATGGCCGCATGGTGCGAGCCCTTCGCCTGAGCTCCCGCCCCCCTAAGGCCGGCGCACCTCTCCCTGGTGACCTGTTAGAAAAACTCGCCCAAGGCGCCGCCGAAGGGCTCAGCAGCGACACCGGCCAAGACCGTTGGGGTACCGTGCTTGACGCCGTAGCCCTCTCCCCTGTTCGCGGACGAGTAGTCCCCGCCGGCATCCCGGCCGAACCCAACAAAGAACTTCTGGAGTTAGTGACCCGCCTGTCTATGCAGGTTCCGGCCATTGCCGCACTCTTCGGCATCGCCCCCACCGCTCCGCCACGAAACAAACGCCGCCGCAGCGGCCCCCGCTCGTAAGCGTTAAATCAGCGAGCGCTGCACCACGATTGCTCGAGCCACCATTTTTTGGCTCTCAAAAAAGTTTTTGGTCATTCGGTCCCCCGGGAGAGCCAGCGCATCAATGGCCACCGCTCCCCTACTTTCGGACCACGCAATAAGTTCATTTACTACCGATTCGCCAACCCCCACCGACCGCGCTTCTGGCTCCACAAAAATCGCTTCAATGGTGGCCTGCAGTTGTTGATCGGCCGCGGTATAAACCCGAACCAACCCGTAGGCCACCGGCGTGTCTTCGTAGCAACCCAACACCACCAGGCGTTGAGCATCAGCGAGCGCTTGACGCATCTCCCCCGCCACATCAAGGCGAAACGGGTCTAACCGGTCAAGGGTGTCTCCGCCTCGTTTTTCCACCATTTCCTGGCGAGCTCGTTGACCGAGGTCAACTAACGCCGCAAGGTCGTCCGCCGCTGCTTTTCGTGCGGATTCCATGGCGCCTATGAAATAGGGCCACCACAGTGGCCGCATTCACCGGTCTCAGCAACAGTTTTTGCCTCCACCAGTAAAAAGCAATGAGGGCAATGCATTTCGGTCTTTTGGCGTTCTTGCACATCGTCAGTTGGCTTAGCCACCACCGCGACTACGCCGTCTTCGCCGTCTTCGTCGTCTTCGTCGGCGGCGATACGGTCACGCAAAATGGCTTCAAGGTCGGCTTCAACCTCGTCGTCATCAAGGTCCTCGTCGTCAGCATCATCTGACGTCTCTTGCCCTTTTTCATCGTCATCGTCATCGTCATCGACATCTGCGTTGACGTCTTCGCCTTCACCGTCGACTTCTTCGTCGGTGTCGCCGTCGAATTCCTCGTCGGCTCCTTCTTCAAGTTCTTCTTCTGTTTCTTCGCTCATTTGATCCTCAATAATATTAAATCGTTCGCCGCCGGATCATAGACACACCAGCGGCCATCACCACGTCTTTTCTTACAAAGGTGACTTCATGGGTAATTTAAGTAAGGGGTTTTCCAGTATGCCTACCACAGCGGGGTCCGTTTGTCGGAGATCATCAGGGGTACAGGGGCGCCATTCGTGAGAAATCTCTTGACACCGTTCCGGCCCCACTGCGACCTGTAACCCAAGTAACGTGGTGTGTGCCCAATAAAAGTATTCAGTAACCATGCACCCGTAGTCACAGGTTCGGTCGTCATAACTGTACCAGGCGGCAGATGGGTAAGGGTTTGGTACCGAAGTGAAGTGCCCGCCCCGAGCAATATCCATGGCCTCCGACAGCGCAGAGCCTTCTCGAGCAAAATACTCGGGGTAAACCACCGCCCAACCTCGGTCATAAATCAAGTGGTGCACTTCTTCTAAAGCAAAATCAAAAGAACCCGGTTGCGCTGTTTCGTTGGCATACAACTCTTGAAAGGGAGAAAAACCTGCCTCTTCGAGTTCTCCGAAGGCTTCCCAAATTTCGTCTCGATCTATGTCCTGGTTTGATGCCCCCATCATCACTCCCGAACGGGCGTCCAAGAGAGCAGAAAGAACCGCTGGGTCATCTACATTGCCGTCTTGATCGTTATCTAAATAGCCACGCAGTACTTGTGCCGCATGCAGAATCTTCGCCGGGTCAGTGGCGGGGGTCGCCACGATGGGCACGCCGAAGACGCTTACATGCTGGGCAAAGAGCCCATCTAGCGCTCCAAAATTACTAGGCAAAACAGTCACCAGCATAGGTTCAAGCGGTGGATGGGTGACCGGCACGGCATTCGGCTCTTCGCTAGGTGCCCCGGTCAGCGAAGTGGTTATGCCATCAGGCAAGGCCGTTGGAGCCACCGTTTCCTCAGAAGAAACAGTGACATCAGGGCCTTGCCCCAAAACTACCGTCGTTGTCGAGGGCCGGGCTTCGCTGCCAGAGCAAGCCCCCAAGAGCAGGACGCCAGCCAAACAAAAACCGACCGATACTGCCCTCACTAGCGTGCCTGGTCCCGTTGGGCCCGTTTCTGTTCGGCACGACGCTCAGACTCCAAGCGTTCTAAATCAAGTTCTGAAGAATGATCCACGAAGGTCATCATTTCGGCAATAGCTCGGTGGCCGGCCACGTCAGAAATCAAGTGATGCATTTGCTGGCCGACTTCTCGGTAAGCCGGATGCCCCTGCGGGCTAGTGCGCAACTCTAAAAGGTGCATGGCCTCTCGAGCATTCATGTGCATGAGGTAACGCACCCGGTAAGCCAACGACACGGCGTACGAGGCCTGGTCAGGAAACGGGCCCTCAAGAGCCTGATGCAGGTTCGCCGAACGTTCCATAACCGCATCAAACTGGTCGCTTAGCCCCGCCTCATCAATATCTGGAGGCCGTACAAAACCGTGAGCCGCCGAGAGGCGCTGCCACTCAATGGTCAACATGCGGTGACGTTGCAGATCTCGAAAAGCGCCGTAGTCCGACAAAACATCAAAGCGGTAAGATGGCCTTTCCAGCGCACGGCCCGGTCGGTGGCGCCGGTTGCCCCGCTCCCCCACCATGGCCCGTAAAACACTCACCCGCTCATCCACCGTCATCATATGTACCCGTTGTTCAACCACTCGGTCGCTGTGCTGGGTATGTGGGTACAGCGCCGAGGCCACCAATTTTATTTCTGCATCTGGGTCGAAGTCAGTTAAATCAACCAACGGAGCAGCAGCAATGGTTTGCGTCTCGGGGAAAAATCCTTCGGCGAGTTCTTCTAAACGTTGACGGTTTTCGTCTTGATACTCGCCTATCGCTTCACCACGGTCGGGCAGGTCAACCCGCGTTAAAAACGAGGGCACGACTTTACGTAATTCTTTAAGAATCAACTCGGCGTAGGAACGAGCCTCTGGCAATGGATGCGACCGCATACGAATAAGCAGCGCTTCGTAGGCCTGACCGGTCCCATAAATACCCACGTTAGAAAGTGATGCCGCCGGCAGCACGCCCCGCACCGCATCAAACGATTTAGCCGAAAGGGCCTGTCGATAAATGAAGTCAGAGTCATCCGGTCCTTGCGGCACATTGCGTCGATAAAACTCACGCATACTGCCCACCATGGACGAGTAGGCCTCAAACTGCCGATCCAAATCGGCGATGTAACGCGCCCCCAAAGCAGACGACAACACCTCGGGGTCTCGGTAATAACGGAAACGCCCACCAGGTCGATCGTCGTAAGCGATGTACCGGGTTGACTGTTCAAGGTAAGCCATCAAACGGCCCCACTCAAGAATTTTTGTCAACACATTTGACGACTGTTCGCAGGCCAGATGCACCCCGCCCAGTTGAGCCACGCTGTCATCGCCGAATTCAAAAAACACTTTGTCATAAAGTTCTTCGGCCCGACGCAACCCCATGGTGGCGTCAATCGTTTCATCACCGCTGACATCTAACTCGCCCACAAACTCATCAAGAAAAAGCCGACGCAAACTAAGTGATGTGCGCGAGTAGCGAGCAAACAACGCTCCTTTGACCACCTCGGGCAAGTTAACCAAGGCAAAGACTGGTTCATCCAAGTTCGTGAAATAGCGCCGAAGAACATCAGACTCTTCGGTGGTAAATTCTTCCGCGGTATAGGGGGTCACAAAAGGTGAGGCTAGGTGGTCGCAAAGCCTGAAGCGCGGACACCGCCCGCAGCAAGAAACGCTGTTTCAGCGTCCGCTAAAATCTCTGGCTTCGTCCAACAATCAATAACCGTCATGGCCATGGCTTTCGCCCCGTCAATGACCCCCTGGTCGCCTTGAGGCCCGCCAGCGCATTGCTCAAAATCCACAGTGTGGATAGCGGTTTCTTCGGGAGCCACTTTGATCATGGGGTGTATTGAGGGCACGGCATAACTCACGTTGCCCATATCGGTACTCCCCACAATGGCGGTTTCGCTCTCGGGGCGTGGGTCTCGACCGAGAGACTGCGCATTGGCGATGTAAGCCTCCAGCAATGGGCGGCTATCAATGACATCGTCGTAAGGACGCTCGACCCAGGTGTGTTCCATGGTGCAACCCGCAGCCAAAGCGCCCGCTTCCAAACAGCGCACCACCCGATCTTTCAAAGCCGCTAACCCGACTCGGGTAGGCGAACGCATATACCAGTTCGCTCCAGCATGATGAGGAACAATGTTTGCTTTGGCCGGGCCATCAGTAAAGATTCCGTGGATGCGTTCGTCGGGGGCAATGTGTTGACGTAACGCAGCAATGTTGTTGTAGCCCAACACCGCGCCGTCGAGTGCATTAATACCTTTTTCGGGGGCCGCGGCGGCGTGCGAAGCTTTACCGGTGTAACGCACCTCGAGTTGTTCGATGGCCAAACTGGTGATGCGCTCCACCTCAGACCCAGCCGGGTGCACCATCATGGCGGCGTCGACATCAACAAAAGCCCCACGCTGCAACATCAACACTTTGCCGCCACCGCCTTCTTCGGCCGGCGTGCCTAAAACCCGTAGTTGCCCACCTAATTGTTCAGCCAACGGAGCCAAAGCTAAACCAGCACCCAATCCAGCAGTAGCGATGACGTTGTGGCCACAAGCATGGCCAATGTCTGGCAGGGCGTCGTATTCGCAGAGCACAGCAATCACCGGGCCCTGAGAGCCCGCCCGGGCTTCAAAGGCCGTGTCAAGCCCGTAGGCCGCTCGTTGAGTTTCTAGCCCATTGCTTTCCAGTACCGAGGTCAAGAGGTCATGGGCATGGTGTTCTTTAAAATTTAACTCTGGGTTGGCGTGAATTTCGTGTGAAGCATTGATCAATACTTCGGCTAAAGCATCAATAGAAGCGCAAGCTTGTTTTTTGGCGGCCGAAGCATCAAAGTTGGTCATGGGAGGGACTTTAGTTCTTAGATCACCACATGGAGGGCTTCGGGCTCAAGACGAACCGAAAGGTCTCGGGCCTCCCCCACCGGTTGGCCATCTAACCAAAGACCAGTGCCGGGCGCCAAAGTGATTTGCATCGCCGCAACGCGACGCACCGTAAGTCCGGGATGAGGTAAATGGGTGCCGGAAGCTAAACGCGATCGGGCCTTTATCCGCTGCCCCAAAGGGAGGTTTCCTGAGATGACGTCCAGCAGTCCATCACCCGGGTGGGCTCGCGGCGCCAGATTCCAGTTGCCATGGTGTGCAGCATTTGCGGCCAGCCAAACCTGTCCCCGCCACCAGCTTTTTCGAGCGACCGCATGAGCCACAAACCAATGGATTTTTCCGTCCACCAACACCGACCCCACATCAATTTTTAGGTGTTGCGCTTCTGCTGTTTGCAATCGTGACTGCTGCTTGGTGCCGCCCAGGGTTCGCCAAAGGTCGCCACCCGCTAAGCCCACCGTGGGCAATTTTTGGTTACCGCGTCGGCAATCTTCGACCAACTTCTGCAGTTCGGCATTGTTGTGAACTACCACCCCATCAGCAGGCAGGGGGCCGTTTTGCCCCCAATCTTGGCCTCGCTTAATGCTCATCTGCTTCCTCAGGCGGTTCTTCTTCGCCCTCGTCCGGTGTCTCTTCTTCGCCTTCATCAGTGCCCAAAGCGGCCGAAATGCTTACCACGCCGCGCTCCAATGCTTCGATCGCTTCGGCAGCCGTGCGTTGCAAGGCCGGTGGCCCCACTTTGCGTAGTTGCCCAATGAGGTCAACGACCAGCCGTACGTTACGCACAAATTCGCCGCCATTTATTTCTTGGTCAAGAACTTGGTCAAGGTCGCCCCCGGCCGCCCAGCCATGAATCACCTCAGCAAAACCGTGGTCCGGTTCAGAAACCGAGGGCAACCCATAGCGCTCTTCGACCTCCGCTATCTCTTCCCAAAGCGCCGCAATACTGTGCAGTCGCTCTGCCATGGGGCCGCTCAGTCTTAACGGTCCAGACTCCCCTGGGCCACGATGCCCGTAAGTAAGGGTCGACACTACGCCCGCCAACTCTGCCGGGTTCAAACCATCAAAATGCCCGTTGTTTAAGGCCTCGACAACCACCAGGTCGGCTTCGTTATAGATGCGGGTCAAGGGGAGCCCTGCGTCCGTCAATGCCCAGCCATCGGCTAAACCTCGTTCCTCTAACACCCCGGTGGTGGCCGCCATACGGGCCACCAGACTTTCCCCTTCTGCCTGTTTTTGCATGCGTTTAATATCTCGTTTCAAACGAAAGATGCGCCGCTGGCGTTTACCGTCGTCGCTGGCATCGCCTCGCACATACGGCGACAACAGCGCAGCCACTTCTCGCCGGTGCAAACGAATAGAGGGGTCCGGCACTTTGGGGATAAATATGGTGTCCAACAAGCGGGGTTCCAAATTTAGGTCTTGCGCTTCTCGTGTCTCCATCTTGTTTTTCTCATTGATGGTGCGCAATTTGACGCGCCCACCTTTGCGGTTAGCCACCGAGATCACGCCGTGTACTAACCCATTGTCGAGGACCACCACATCGCCGGGCCGCAAGGAAGCCACCGGGCAAGCTTTGCCCCGTTTCTCAGGATTACGAGGGGTTATCGCCTGGAGTTCTTCAAGCTCTCTTTGTGCTACTTCTTGACGCCCCGATGAAAGAGCCGATTGCCGATCTACCTGGAACTGGCCAAAGGAGCGCCCCAAGAGAAGCTCTGCTTCGCTCTGCGAACGGCTATGCATCAAGTTGGCCACCATGTTGTAGGTGGGGCGAAAAGCGGAACGCAAAACAAAGTCGCTGCTCATAGTCAACCCCGCAACCTGAGGAAAGCGCACAAAGGGCGACCACAGCACCAAAGCATGACCGATGGTGTCGAGGCCGCGCCGCCCCGCCCGCCCGGTTAACTGGGTGAACTGGCCCGGGGTCAGCATTTCGTGACCATCGCCGGTGAATTTGGTGAGTTTGTCTATAACCACTGATCGGGCGGGCAAGTTAACCCCCAAGGCCAGAGTTTCGGTGGCGTAAACCATTTTCAGTAGGCCGGCGATAAAGAGTTCTTCAGTTATTTCTTTAAAGAGCGGGACCAAACCTGCATGGTGCGAGGCCACCCCACGGCAGAGACCCGCCGCCCATTGGTCCACCTCAAGGGCCAAGAGGTCATCGGCATCCACCTGAGCCAAACGCTCTTGCAAAAGTGCTTCGACGGCGGCCGTTTCTTCGGGCGTGTTTAGCGAAATACCCGACTGCAAAACCCGATCACGCGCCTCGTCGCACCCGGCCCGACTAAAAATAAAATGAATGCTGGGCAGCAACTCTTGCTTTTGTAGTTCCTCGAGTACCTCGTCGCGGCGGGGCGTGGCGTAATCGGATCGCTGGCCATGATGTCCGCCTCGTTGTCCCTCAGAGTCGAAACGGCGCCCTTGTGGGTTGGCTTGGTTCTCTACCAGCACCGGTAGGCGGTGCAAACGCCGGTATTTGCGTCGCTCGGTGACCATGTAATGCACCTTTAGCGGGACCGGTCGTTTGCGTTCTACGACCACTTCAATTTCACCGCGAACGGCTCTCAGCCAGTCGCCCAGCTCATCGGCATTCGAAACAGTGGCCGAAAGCGCCACCACCCCCACCGAGCGATCCAACCCTAAAATTACCTCTTCCCAAACCGGGCCACGGTAGGGGTCTTCTAAAAAATGCACTTCATCAAGCACTACCCAGCCCAAGTCGTTCACCGCGGAAGAGCCGGCATACAACATGTTGCGCAGCACCTCGGTGGTCATCACCACTACCGGAGCATCGCCGTTAATGTTGTTGTCTCCGGTAAGCAGCCCTACTTTGTCCCAGCCCAACCTTTGGCCCAGGTCACGGAACTTTTGGTTAGAGAGAGCTTTGATGGGCGTGGTGTAAAAAGTACGTTTTCCCGCTTTCAGAGCACAATCAATAGCGTGTTCGGCCACCAAAGTTTTACCGCTTGAGGTAGGGGCAGAAACCAAAACGGAACGACCAGCATCAATAGTTTCCATTGCTTCGAGTTGAAAACGGTCAAGATCAAACGGGTGGTCGGTCATTGCGGTCTACTCGTCTACTCGTCGTTGACGGCGGTCTCTAAGACGCCCAAACAAAATGGCTGCTTCGTAAAAAATTATCATGGGCACCGACAAAACCAACAAAGTAAACGGGTCCCCGCTGGGGGTCAGTACCGCCACCAACGCCACAATTCCCACAATGGCGAAGCGGCGATTTTTTCTCAAAACCTTATTGCTTAAAATGCCAACCATTTGCAACATGATGAGCACCAAAGGAAACTCAAAGCCGATGCCAAAAGCAATGGTCATCTTGACCACGAACCCTAAATATTTGGCCGGGGAAAACACGCTCACTAGGTCGGGGCCACCAATACTGATCAGAAAATCCAACGCACGCGGAATACTCCAATAAGCCAAAGCCATTCCCGAAACAAAAAGCACCATCCCAGAAAGAACAAAAGGCACCGCCCAGCGCCGCTCTTTGGGGTACAAACCCGGGGCGACAAAACGCCAAAGTTGCCACAAAATAACTGGCATAGCCAGAGCTACCCCTCCGTAGCCAGCCACAGTCATTCTTACCCCAAACGGCTCCAAGGGGTCGGTGACCAAGAGTTCACAACTTTGACCAAAAACAGAACTACTGGGCATAGTCAGACGAACCTGACAGTACGGGCGAAGAAGAAAATCAAGAATCTGGGGGTAAAAAATCCAACAAACGATTGCCCCGAGCACCACCGCTCCCGCCACCACCAATAAGCGGCGGCGTAGTTCCTCCAGGTGAGAAACAAGAGTCATTTGGCTACTTTTCATGGCTACAGGTTCACGGAGTCCAAATCGTCTGGATGCTCTTGTTCAGATAGCTCTTCTGGGGCCTCGGACCGCGGCGAAATATTCTCTTCTGTTTGCGCTTTTTCTTCGGCTACTAACTCATCTCCACGAGCTCGTGCTTGCAGTTCAGCTACCGGGTCGTCAATTGCTGCCTGCAGTTCGGCTTGAAATCCTCGAGTAACCTGACGCACCTGCTGGAGCGCTTTACCAATTTGGCGGGTCACTTCGGGAAGACGGGTCGGGCCTAGAACCATCAATGCCAGAAGCAAAATAACCATTACTTCACCGCCACCAAGATTTCCCATGAGGCGACTCTACCAGCGCCATAATGCCCCCTACCCAGATATATCGGCCATGATGGTAGGTATGCCGTCTTATTTGCCACCGCCCTCCCAGCGGCCCATTCTGTTTGCCCATCGCGGCGGCAAGGCCCATGGCCCAGAAAACACTTTGCCTACCTTCCAAACGGCCCTCTCCATGGGAGCCACCGGGCTAGAGAGCGATGCCTGGCTGACCTCCGACGGACAGGTGGTTCTTGACCACCGGGGGCACTTCGGCCCCTTCTTTCGCAAACGCCGACTCTCTCAAATGAATCTGACCGACCTCCCCGATCACCTCCCTACGTTGAATGCCCTCTATGAGTCGGTGGGTACCAATTTTGATCTTTCCCTTGACGTCAAGGACCCGGCGGCCTTCACCGCCATTTTAAAAATCGCCGCTTCGTTTCAAGCCACCTCTCGTCTCTGGCTTTGTTTTCCCCATTGGGAAACCGCCGCCACATGGAGAGAACACAACCAAGAGTTTCACCTAGTCGATTCCCCCACTCAAGATTTGCTTGCCGGTCAACACGAACGACGAGCGGTACAACTTTCTTCCGCCGGCTTTGATGCCATAAACATGCCCGAGCCCTCCTGGACGGCCGGTCACGTCACCTTATTTCATCGCTTCGGCTTGCGGTGTTTGGCTTGGGATGCCCAGCAACCGCGGCAAATCGATCGATTGCTCAAAATTGGCGTAGACGGCATTTATGGCGACCATGTAGAACGTCTGGTAACTGCCGAACAACGATTCTTTAAGGCCCGCTAAAGGCGT
>Ga0206681_10001196_pt1 | contig 12203 bp, 8 predicted proteins | sample M150012015metaG_FD_161048 | JGI IMG/M metagenome (GOLD analysis project Ga0206681, IMG submission 161048) | Ammonia-oxidizing marine archaeal communities from Monterey Bay, California, United States - M1 500m 12015 | ecosystem: Environmental > Aquatic > Marine > Intertidal zone | place: USA...
CGAGCATTGTGGTTCCGAGTTTCACGCCGCGTTCGTTACCCTGGTCAAGGGTGCCACAGATTGCGATCGGAGTGATCATGGTCACCAGTATGTTGTATCGGTACTGCTCAATACATTCCTCAAAACTATATCCCTCGACGCCCCGATCTTTGAGTATGTCGTGATAGTGTTTTAAAGCCTGCTGCTCAGATTCACCTCGCAGCGCCGCGTCGCACCCCCCGGCACTGAAATAGGCAATGTCGTGCGTTCCATTTCCGCCCATCGTGTTTTGCCAGTCAAAGGCAATAATATCGGGATCATCCGGTGGCCCGGTAAGGAAGACGTTATCCACGCGGTAGTCACCATGAATAATGGTCGGCTCGCCACCCATCGCATGCAGGAAAAGATCAATATATTGATCACCTATTTTGCGAACGATATCTGCGCGGTCACCACTAAAGTAGTCCGGAAACCTTTCTATGGTGGGCTCAATACCAGGCCGCAGTATTCTATCGCGCCTGAAAAGAATCGTTTTCATGTCTACCTGGTAATTCAACCAGTCAAATTCAGCAGCTCGACCCCAGAAAGTTGCATGAAGCTCCGCGGCCCGGCTGAAGGCAACCAGGCGTTCCTTTTCAGTACAGCCCTGCAACTGATCACCCGCTTTCTCATCTCCCAGGTCTTCCAATACCAGCAGAAAATCCTGGGTATCCGGATCAACCGATGCGTATAAACAACGCGGGATCCTAATCGGTGTTTCCTGCGCGAGATGAAGATAGAAGTTAATCTCGTTTTTGTAAAAGTTAAGCCCTTTGGACAACTTGCTGTTTTCGGTGCGGGCAACGCATTTGACGATAACGGTCTCTTTCCGGCCGGATTCAAAGGTCAGGTGGCCTCGGGCAATCGAGGACATCAATCCAACGCCTTCGCCCAGACCGTGGATTTCAACATCCGTTATCTTTTCAGGATAGACGTGTCCGATAGTCTCGTTCGCTATCCGCGAGGTAAATTCTTCGTAACGCTCAATGACTATGGACATATCCCTACCCATAAAAATAGTTAACCTACATTAGTTCTCTTTTGCCGATTTATCACGGTTTATACTTTGATACCAATCAAAGCAAGCGAGAACATAACTTAACTTCCTCAAAAGATTACTCGGCATTTTCGAAATAGAATGCGTGGGCTCCTGGCTACCCAGAAGCGCAGTCGCTACACCACCTGCTGTAGGATACTTTCGCCTTGGCAAAACCGCCTATCCTTTGTTTAATGGGTGCGGAGGTGAGCTATCAACAACGATGACTATGACTACATTATTGTAGGAGCAGGATCTGCAGGCTGTGTACTGGCTAACCGCCTCTCTGAAAATCCGGATAACCGGGTACTGGTGCTGGAAGCAGGCGGCAACGATCTGCATCCTTATGTGGGAATACCCAAGGGCATCGCGAAACTCGTCCAGCACCCTCGATTCACCTGGACGTTCCCCATCAAGCAACCTAGGAAACCTGGGCTCCCGGCGACCGAGGTCTGGATTCGCGGTAAATCTTTGGGTGGATCCAGTTCTATCAACGGAATGATCTATTCCCGGGGGCATCCACAGGACTATGAAGAATGGAACACCCTGGGTGGGCCGGGTTGGGGCTGGGAAGATATTAAGGCCGTGTATCGCCAGATCGAGTCACATGAACTCGGGGAAGCTGATCACCGGGGAGGAGCCGGCCCGCTACCGATATCAACGGGACAATTCAGGTACCCAATCGCCGAACAGCTGATCGAAGCAGGAGTCCAATTTGGTCTTGAGCGCAAAGAAGACCTAAACGACGAGACTCTTGAAGGTGTCGGTTACTACAATCACAACATTAAAGACGGACGCCGAATGAGCGCATCTCGCGTTTTCCTGAAGCCTGCAATGAAACGCAGCAATCTCACCGTCGTCACCAGTGCCCACGCGCACAAAGTTAACTTTGTGGATGGCAGGGCTGCCAGCATCGATTGTAGCGTTGGCGGTTCCCCAACAACATTTCAGTGTCGCGAAGAGATTATTCTCAGCGCGGGCGCCTTGCTTTCCCCTAAACTATTGCAGCTATCCGGTATCGGCCCAGCAGGCCTGCTTAACTCACTTGGCATCGACATTATTCATGATAGCCCCGACGTCGGGCGAAAGCTGAGGGAACACCTTGGGTTTTCCATGCCTCATCGTTTAAAAAATGGCAAGGGTATCAATCATCGCTTCCGTGGGGCAGGCCTTGTAGCCAGCGTGCTGCAATACTACCTGACACATACCGGGCCAATGGCAACCGGGCCTTTTGAAATAGGCGCATTTGTTCGTTCCATGCCCGGCGCAAATCGACCAGACACGCAGCTTTATTTAGGCGCCTTCAGCTATGGCCGATCAGACGACAATTTCCCTGTACAACTGAACAAGCCGGACAGCCAGCGTGGTATTACTATTTATGGCCAACTACTGAATCTAACAAGTGAAGGCGAAATAAGTATTGAAAGTACTGATCCGAAAAAACCGCCAGCAATCAAGCCTAACTGGCTGAGCACAGACTATGACCAAAAAGCGGTTGTCGCGATGGTCCGCACCATGCGCAAGTATGCACAACAGCCCGCCGCAGCAAACTACTTTGGTGAGGAACTGATCCCCGGCGAAGATTGCCAGAGTGATGAACAAATCCTGGAGGCAGTACGCCGTTTGTCGACCAGCGGGCTTCATGCCACCGGCTCCTGTCGAATGGGAAAGGATGAACAGTCAGTGGTCGACAACCAGCTCCGGGTTAGAGGGGTCACTGGGCTTCGCGTGGCAGATTGCTCCATCATGCCCGCACTACCCAGCGGCAATACCAACGCCCCCGCGATGGCAGTTGGCTGGCGGGCCAGCGAGATCATCCTGAATGGGAAAATTTAACCCCACCTGCAACACAATATAAGGACAGCCAGACTATCGATTCTCAACACCTTGTGCGACAGCGATTTATCTTCATGACCGCGCTGATTTTCGCTGGTGAAGCCGTTTATGCCATACCATTTCATGTCACTCGCTTCTTCCGGCCAACAGTACTTGAAGTATTCGACCTGACAGCGACGGAACTGGGCGCAGCACAGGGCATCTACGGCATCGTTGCCATGATTGCCTACCTCCCGGGTGGCCCACTGGCTGACCGGTTCCCTGCACGCAAGCTCCTTGCTTTCTCGCTCTGGTCAACCGCACTGGGTGGGGTCTATATGACCAGTTTCCCTGGCTACATCGGATCGATCTGGCTTTGGGCATTTTTTGGGGTCACCACTATCCTGTTTTTTTGGGCGGCCCTGATCAGGGCGACTCGCGACTGGGGTGGCAACGATGCGCAGGGTAGGGCCTACGGACTGCTGGATGGTGGTCGTGGACTATTGGCAGCCGCACTGGCATCAGCGGGCGTCATGATTTTCAGCATGACATTCCCGGAAGATGCCGCAACTGCCTCCCTGCAGGAAAAACAGGACGCGCTGTTTCAGGTCATCTGGGGTTACAACATCGTTACCGCACTGGCGGGTGTTTTTGTCTGGTTCGCCATCCCGGACACCCCTCCATCAGAAGCCAATGGCAAAGAACACGCACCCGATGACACCATTTCAAAGCACATCGTGGCGGTGCTCAGGATACCTGCGGTATGGATGCAGGCAGTCATCCTGCTTTGCGCTTACGTCGCCTACAAGGGATTTGATAACTACTCACTGTTTGCTGTCGAGGCTTACGGAATGAACGAAGTCGATGCAGCGGCAATTGTGACCATCGGTGCCTGGCTTCGACCGGTTGCAGCGCTGGGCGCCGGCCTGCTCGGCGATCGATATAATGTATCCCGGATGCTTGCTTTGTCTTTTCTGTTTTTGCTGGCCTCGGACCTGTTTTTCGCATTTTCGACTCCCATTGCAGGCGCGGCCTCGATTCTTCTCGGCAACATCCTGATAGGGTCAACGGCGATATTCGCCATGCGTGGTTTGTATTTCGCGTTGTTCGAGGAAGCGAAAGTCCCAGTCATCATGACTGGCACCGCAGTTGGCCTTGTCTCGGTCGTCGGGTATACACCAGACATCTTCGTAGCACTGGTCGCCGGCATCATGATCGATGCCAACCCAGGTGCAACAGGCCATCAACACTTCTTCGTGTTTCTCTCGGTGTTCGCAGCGATCGGACTTACGGTCAGCTTAATGCTGATGCGTTTATTGCATCGAAATAAGGCTGCCCAAAACTAATCCTGTTCCATCGACCAGGTTTTGCTGGTCAGGCGCGCCAATTCCCACTCGGACAGGGATTCATCTACTTCATGATATTGCAGAGGTTGTTTCATTTCTGCTGTTTCAACACCATTAATCGCTGGGATTGGTTGTACCTGTGGAATAGACATGATGTGCGCCTTTCGTGATCAGAGTGTGTCGCCAATTCAGACACGTACAATTTATCAACAATGACAGGAATCGATTAAGGAATAATTAGAAAGTAATAAATTCCAGTTTGGAAAGGGTTACTTCGAGCGGACTACCTTTCGAAGTGATGAATAAGACCCTTGCAGGGTTGGCCGTCCTGCACAACGGGCGCTGCTTTCAAATCCGACTGAACAAATCCTAGAGCCAGCATGGCATTGCTGAACTTCGCAGCATTCCCCCTTCCAGGATCGACAATAATGACTTCACATTTTTCTTTGGCATGTCGGTTAACGAACCCGGACAGCAGTATGGCGTGATCCGGTTGATAGAGAATATCGCTGCCAACGATCAGGTCAAACTCTCCCAGACTGGTATCCTCCTGTTCCCAACCTGTGCGCACAAACGGGATGCTCCGACCCTCATTTAGGTCAACATTCAACTGAAGGTAGGCGTTGGCCTCCGGGTGATGATCTGTTGCCGTGATATCCGCAATCCTGGAATTCAACATCAGGCTCGTTAGCCCCACTCCGCAGCCAACCTCCAGGATACGCTTGTCCTTAATATCAAATGTTTCCATCAACCGCGCAAGAACCTGAGAAGATTCCCAGATGACGCCAAACAGAGGCCATATCGCTTCTGGAACACCCAGTTCCCGGGCGACACCATTTGGATCGCTGAATTGCTGTGTATCGCGCAGCGTTCTTACATGGATATCTGACCCCTCAAACTCAATTGTCTGGTATCGATACCTTAATTGGCTGGATTCAGGGATAGGTTAGCGTCATAAAGAGGTGATTCACCCTACTACTTGCGCCTCGCAATTGCGACTGATGGACGGCCGTAGCACCAATATTCCTTGCTTTACGCGATTTAGCACCCTAGACTGCGCGCGCTGATCTTTGATCGGCCACGTCATGTTGATTTGATAGCACTGGGTACCCCAGTCGCCCCTCACCTCGAGGCCAGCCAGGCTTGTAACGCCACTGCCTCAACTCTTTATGTCGTCCAGCGCATTCGTGCGCCCTAACATCGCAATAATTGCGGTGAATTACATCATTGCGCCCGTAAAATGGCGCCAGGAAAGAATATGAGTTTTAATGAACTTGGCTTGTCCGAGCCACTACTAAAAGCGATATCCGATAGCGGATATACAGAACCAACCGCCATCCAATCAGCGGCAATTGGGCCAATCCTCTCGGGAAAAGACCTGATGGCATCTGCCCAAACCGGAACCGGTAAGACCGCAGCCTTCACGCTACCACTACTGGAAAAGCTAGGCCAACTAGACAATCCCGGCAACCACCCGCGCGTGTTGATTATCACACCAACACGCGAACTCGCAGCCCAGATCGAAGCATCTGCAAACACCTACGGGAAGCACACGACGCTTCAATCACTGGCTGTGTTTGGCGGCGTCAAGATAGGGCCACAGATCAAGAAATTGCGTCAGGGTATCGACATACTGGTAGCGACCCCTGGTCGCCTGCTGGATCTGAGTCAACAGGGAGCCGTAAACCTTAAGCACGTCGACGTGCTGGTACTTGATGAAGCAGACCGTATGCTGGATATGGGATTCATTCCTGATATCAAACGCATCCAGAAGCTGCTGCCCAATAGCAAGCAAACGCTGATGTTCTCAGCGACCTACTCACCAGAAATCAGAAAACTGGCCCACGACTATCTGTCAAACCCGGTTGAAGTCAATGTCACGCCAAAAAATGCCGCTGCCCATACGGTCGAGCAGGTTCTGCACCCGGTAGACAAGAGACGGAAGTCCGAACTGCTTCAGCATCTGGTGCAACTGAACAGCTGGTCACAGGCGCTCGTGTTTTCAAAAACCAAGCACGGAGCGAACAAACTCACTCGCGATCTGGTAAAGACGGGTGTTCGTGCGGCGGCCATTCATGGCAACAAAAGTCAGGCCCAGAGAACCAAAGCACTTGAAGACTTCAAACGCGGCAAGGTTGAAATACTCGTGGCTACTGATATCGCCTCCAGGGGAATCGATATCTCGGAGTTGCCAATGGTGATCAATTTTGATTTACCTCATGTGCCGGAAGACTATGTCCACCGTATCGGCAGAACCGGCCGGGCGGGAACGACAGGCAACGCCATTTCTCTTGTCTGCGCAGACGAATCGAAACAGCTTCGGGATATTGAACGAGTAATCAAAAAACCCCTGGAGCGTGTCGAGATAGAAGGTTTCGAACCTGATCATTTTCTGCCATTGTCCAGCGCCGGTCACGATCGATCAGGAAACAATTCTGGCTTTTCAAGGAACAATGGATCGAGGGGAAATGGTTCGAGGGGAAATGGTTCGAGAGGCAATGGTTCAAACGGCAATAATCGAAATCGTCCCAGGCGCAATCGAAATTCATCTTCGAGCCCTAGAACAAGCAGGCAAGCGACCGCTTAGCACGGTCCCTACAACAAGAGCTACAGCAAGCTTGTCTGCGGGAAAGGGGTGGCGCGCTTACTTGGGTATCTTTATCTAAGTAAGTCGGCGCCCTGGATTCCTTCTTCCAGAAATTAACAGCAGAGATTCACAGGGCCTCTTGAACAAAGGGGAATTTTTTTGTCCACCCGCTTTCAGTTCTTCTTTCTCCTGACAAACCAGACAGGTAGATGTGCTCTTCATCGATCTCATAGTAGCTTTTCATTAGCGCTGTTCCGAGAAACGCAAAGGTCGTATAGCAAAGCCCATCGGAAGAAGCGTATCATCATGGCGTATCAATCCTTAAATCATCGGATAAACATATTCAGATGGCGAACGATGCGCTTAAAAACATGACCCTCTAAAACAATGACTTTCAAACAGATTTACTCGCGCGCGATCAATAGGAAAGGTGGACAGGAACTTGCTGCTTCGCTACCCAGGGTGAAATCCCGTCAGGCTCTTATAAGAGCCACTGATGATTCCTATTTGTCCGAAATGACCAAATGTGTATTTCGATCAGGGTTCGTTTGGAAGATTGTCGAGAACAAATGGTCCAACTTCGAGACCGCGTTCGCAGGGTTTAACCCCAAAGCAATCGCCAGTTTCAGTGATGAGCGACTGGAATCCCTGGCCCAGGACACATCAATCATCAGGAACATGACAAAAATCTTAGCGACCCGGGAAAACGCAAAATTTATCCTGGACGCTATTTCCGAACACAAAACCTTTGGTCGGTTTCTGGCAGACTGGCCCGAAGATGACATCGTCGGCTTGCTACTTTATCTGAAGAAACACGGCAGCAGACTCGGGGGACACACGGGACAATACTTCCTTCGGTTTGTTGGCAAGGACACCTTCATGTTCAGTAAGGATGTCGTCACTGTTCTGGTCGCCGAAGGGATAGTTGATAAAGAACCAACCAGCCAACGCGCATTGCGAGCAACCCAGGAAGCCTTTAATCACTGGAGGGAAGAAACAGGCTTGCCGTACAGCCACCTGAGCAGAATTATGGCAGCTTCGGTTGGCCCGCCTATCTAAAGAAGTACACTCCATCCAGCACCAGCAGAGGGTATCTTTCTCTGTTTGAATCCCTCTTTTTCATTCTCTCGGTTGTGTTTTCCCCGGTGGTATCGCCACTCACCTATTTGCCTGACTCGAACAGGTAGGGCTCCAACGATGCCTGCGCTTCGACACGAATCTTATGCCAGGTACCGCCACCGTAATAAGCCAGGCTCCCCGGCTCCGCATTGCCTTCACCGTTGTAATACGAGAGACAGTCGCGCAGCGGCGCAGAATTGATATCTGCATTTCGACAATGTGCTGCATACCGATCCTCTGGCTCTTTGCGAACATCAACTATCTTCACTCCCTGCTCTCGTATGGTCGATAACATCCAGACAATGTAATCACCATGCTCTTCGATAGCATTGGTGAAATTGAAACTTCCCCCACCGCCCTGCGGACCCGAAACGATAAACAGGTTCGGGAACCCATGACTGTGAATACCAAGGAAAGTTTTTGTCCCCTCCGATTGCCACTTACCATTCAGTGTCTGGCCATCACGACCCTCAATCATGTTGAACGTTGAGGTCGCCATCCACTGAAACCCGGTAGCGTAAATCAAAACATCCAGCGGGTACTCTACCCCATCGTGCACAATGCCGTGTTCCGTGATCTCACGAACGCCGTGGGGCGCAGTATCTACAAGCGTGACATTAGGTCTATTGAATGCCGGCAGATACTCATCATGAAACGTCGGCCGCTTGCAACCGTAAGGATAATAGGGTTTTAGAGAGGCCGCCGTTTTTGGGTCTTCCACTATCGCATCCACTCTGCCCCTGATCTGTTCCATAATCCGGAAGTTGGATTCAAGATTCTTCTGGATCATTTCTTCAGGGGACAACTTTCCTGAATGCTCCTTACGCTCCTTGAAATCAGGTACCTTACCGGCCAGGTAGTCATCATTCGCCTTGATGGCAGTTCGACCCCCAGATATCTTGGCGAACCTCGCTCGCCGGGCCTTTGCCCAACCTGGCTCGTCCGCCCAGGTCTGCCTTTCTTCCTGCGTTGTTTCCCTTTGGTCTCTTACATCGACGGACGACGGTGTCCTCTGGAACACATGAAGTTCACCCACTATTTTGGCCAGCTCCGGCACAGCCTGCACTGCAGTTGCACCTGTGCCGATAATCCCCACGCGCTTGCCTTCTAAGTCCACATGGTAGTTCCAGCGTGAGGTGTGGAAGGAATCCCCCTGGTATTTCTCCATGCCCTGAATTCGCGCGAGCCTTGGTGTTGTCAAAATCCCGTTGGCCAGGATGACATATCGAGCTTTCATCGAGTCGCCGCGGTCTGTGTGAACAGACCAGCGACCGGATGATTCGTTCCAGGTCGTTTTTTCAACCGTTGTATGGAAAAGACAATGATCATAAAAGCCAAATTTCTCTGCCATTTTCTGGCAGTACTCCAGAATTTCAAATCCCGAGGCGAACTTCATGGAAGGGACGTAACCCATCTCTTCGAGTAAAGGCAGGTAGCTGTATGCTTCAACGTCGCAGGCGATACCCGGGTATCGATTCCAATACCAGGTACCTCCAACATCACCACCTTTTTCACAGAAGCGAACATCGTTAAAACCCGCTTGCCGTAATTTGTGCCATAGCAGCAACCCTGCAAACCCGGCTCCTACAACCAGAATTTCGCACTCATCATCGAGTGATTCCCGCTCAACAGGATCAGCTGAATATACGTCCTCCAGGTACCTGCTGAAATCCCCTTCCATGGGCATATAATCCGCAGCGCCACGCCTTGCCTCTTTGAAATCCCGATACCTGGCCTGTTCTTCCGCATTGAAAACAGCGCCAGCCGGAGGCTCCGGTAAATCCTTCAGCGCCTGGTCATCAACGACGGCGTAACCACGGCCGGCAATCTTGTCAGTCGCTAGGGCGGCTCGAGTGTTAAATGTTTTAAGTCCTGTTTCTGGGTCTATCTGAATCGTCATATGGTCCTGCGCTAATAAATGATGAATGCCACAGGGGCACCGAGGGCATGAGTGAATAAACCAGAGAGAGCGCTCCCCGTCAAATAATCCTGATGTTCGGCAAGACGGTTGATGCTATCTCTACTAAGATAGATGACATGGAACAATTCATTCATGAGCTAAATCAGTTGCCTGACTCGACCAGGATTGGATTGCTGCTTGGCAGCCTGCTCGCCACCCTCGCGCTCGAATCGCTTATCCCCAACATCGAATTCGGATATCAAAAGTTAAGGCACGTCGCGACCAACATGGTTTTTATACTGACCTCGGGCATCATATCCCTTGGCCTTGCATTCCTGGCATACGGAATCATAGATATTACTCGCCTCGAGTTTGGGCTCTTCTACATCATCGGCATTCCTTTATGGATGCAGCTCGTTATCTCTCTGCTTCTACTCGACTTCTTTGGCCAGTATCTCGTCCATGTCTGCCTGCATCGATACAAGTGGATGTGGAAACTTCATCTGGTGCACCACAGCGACACGACGGTCGATGCCAGCACGGGAACCCGCCACCACCCGGGCGATATTCTAGTCAGAGAGCTACTGATCTTTAGCGTGATCGTATGCGTCGGAATTCCAGCCGCTTTTTACGTTCTCTACAGGATTATTACGCCATTTTTTGCCTACTTCACCCATGCCAATATTCGCCTGCCAATAGACCTCGACCGGGCGCTCAGCTGGATCATCGTTACACCGCACATGCACAAGTTTCATCACCATTTCGAACGTCCATGGACCAACAGTAACTATGGCAACATTCTGTCCTGCTGGGATCGCTTGTTCGGCACCTTTGTTTATGACAATCCGGACGACATCCATTATGGTCTGGATACCGTCGACGGACAGTACGACCTGAACCTAGCCTTTCAATTCAGCCTGCCCTTCAACAAAACGATAAAGACCGACTACTAACGAGTTCGACCCCAAGAACAACAGACCGCGGTGGCTATTTCCCGCTAAACTAAAAGTTTTTGAACTGACACTTTCATAAGCTCACTCCGTTTGTACTCAGAATTGAGGTTTTCGGACGGACACTAACCAGGGAAAAGATTTGGATTCTCAATTTTCAGCCGCCGATGAAGCATTTCGAGGAGAAGTCAGGTCATTTCTCAATGAAAATCTCAGCGAGGAGCTACGTGAAGCCGGTCGCAAAAAAACCAGCATTTGGCAGGAAAAGAACTCGGCCATGGCCTGGCAGAAGTTGTTGTTCGACAAAGGCTGGGCAGCGCCCGAATGGCCGGCAGAATACGGCGGGACTGGCTGGTCACTGACGCAGAGATACATATTTGCCCAGGAGTGCGCCCGCGCTGAAACACCGGGTATATCTCCCATGGGGTTGAAGATGTGCGGACCTATGCTAATAGGCTACGGAACCGAAGCGCAAAAAAACTATTACCTGCCAAGGATCCTGTCCGGTGAACATATCTGGTGCCAGGGATATTCGGAGCCTGGCGCAGGGTCCGACCTCGCATCATTGAAAACCTTTGCTGCCAGTGATGGTGACGACTACATCGTTAACGGTACAAAAATATGGACCAGTTTCGCACAACACTCCAACATGATGTTCGCACTGGTCAGGACCTCAACCGAAGGCAAGGTTCAACAGGGTATTTCGTTCCTGTTGATCGCTATGGACACGCCGGGAATAACAATCGAACCTATTATCAACCTTGAAGGGTCACATGAACTTAACCAGGTATTCTTTGATGATGTGCGAGTCCCCAGAGCGAACCGGGTCGGCAAGGAAAATGATGGCTGGTCTGTTGCAAAGTATCTGCTGGAGTTCGAGCGATTTTCAATTTCATCAATAGAGCTCCGAAGGCTTATTAACCGCACACGACGTTTGGCTAATGAATCCGACACTACAGGGAATTCACTGTCTGGCGACCCGGCGTTCCTTGGAAAACTGGCGCAGCTGGAGATCAATGCGCTTGCCATGGAGACATCAGAACAAAGAGTGTTGGCCAATCTTAGTGCTGGGAATCGACCGGGCTCAGTTTCTTCCGTATTAAATGCCATTAGTGCAGAAACACTGCAAAAAGCCGATGAACTAGCCATTGAAGTCGCAGCCTACTACGGGCTCCCCTATCAGCCAGACGCACTTGAAGTCGGCGGTCCATCGCCTATTGGCTCCACAATCACGCTACCCCTGATGCCAAGCTATATGAACAACAGGATGCGAACCATTGCAGGTGGATCAGCCGAGGTTCAGCGCAATATAGTCGCCAAGGCTATCCTGGAACTATAACTCGAAATCGCTTGATGAAAAACAAGTGCTACCAGAAAAGCGAAGGGGCGGACAGCAAACAGACTGCATCTAAAGCGTCATCATCAGGAACCC
>Ga0206681_10001198_pt1 | contig 12190 bp, 11 predicted proteins | sample M150012015metaG_FD_161048 | JGI IMG/M metagenome (GOLD analysis project Ga0206681, IMG submission 161048) | Ammonia-oxidizing marine archaeal communities from Monterey Bay, California, United States - M1 500m 12015 | ecosystem: Environmental > Aquatic > Marine > Intertidal zone | place: USA...
AAGCCAAGATGTTGTAGGCCAGCCCGGCAAGATTACCCCAATGACTGCAAAGACAACGAATAGGCTGCCAATTATTACCCAAAGACTCCTAGATATTGGGTTTGAAGAGGGCTTATGCTCTGCTAAAATCTCCTCTATTAATTCAGCATCTGCAAGAGGAATCAACTCTTTCTTTTCCTCAGCAATGGTGCTTTTTACCGAAGCAACGGATTGTGAAGTGGCGAGAGAAACCATGCTGCTCATGTGGTGGGCGGACAAACCATTTCAAAAACTATTAGGCGAACATGGCCGAAGTAATCAAGGCGGATAATGTTCAGGACGGGCCATGACAAGCGGTGTTTGCGTGGCGAGAAAGGCTAGCGCGGATGACCCATTACGATGCGCAGTACTAATATCTGGCTCAGGTTCTGGAATGGAGAAATTAATTCTTCATCAACAGTCAAATACGCATTGCTGCCACCAGACTGTTGTAGTAATCAGCGACAAAAAATCAGCCGCCGGATTAGCAAAAGCCGAAACCCTCGGAATCAGTAATTTAGCAATTGAATTGCCTGAAATTGAAGACGCATTACAAAGAAGATTAAGCCACGAGAGCCTAATTGCTCAAGCCATTGAAGAGAGTGGCGCGGAACTTGTTATTCTCAGCGGATATATGCGAATCCTCACCCCATCGTTCGTAGATAGATGGGCTCCTAATTTAGTCAATATCCACCCATCTCTATTGCCCCATTTCCCAGGCGCAGATGCACATGGGCAAGTAATCGCAAGTGAAGTAGAAGTCAGTGGATGCACTGTTCATTTTGTAGATTCAGGAGTAGATTCAGGGGCAATAATAACGCAATGCAGGGTACCTAGATTTTCAGATGATGATGCTAACTCTCTTGCTTTAAGAGTGCGGGTTGAAGAGCATAGAATCTATCCGCAGGTTATTGATGCAATCGCACAAGGAAGAGTCTTTGTTGAGGGTGGAATGGTTACTGTTGATGGCGATCTTTAAGTTGTGATTTTTCATTATAATTAGAAAAATCATCGGCATTATCAGTAATGGTTATCGACGCTAAATCAGCAAATATCGAATTGACACTTGCCCCTTCACCTATTTGGTAATCGGCTGGACAGTTAGCGAGTAATGGCTGACGGTTAGAATCTGAATCAAGTGGAACGCCACCGCCACTGTGCAGCAATGATTGTAATGACTCGCGATTTAAATCAAAAGCATCACATGGAATATATTGAATCGGTCCAGTGATTTCTTGATGAACCCAGCGAATAACATCACTCAATTTTTCACAATGTTCTGGGTCTGGCCAAACCTCTCCTTCAAACATTGAGATTCTATCCTCATCACCACAAAGAGTTACAATATTTTCAATGCCACACTCCTTGCATAGTTGACGTATTCGTTCAACACCACCAAACATTAACGCCTTGTCTTGGCCCATTCTCGAACTATTTCCTCCCGCAAAAATAACCGCGGTAAATTGTTGAGGATTATTGTAATTCATCCAAACCCTCTAGCGCAATTTCTAGTTCGGATAAGAGACTTCGAACCCTTAGCAACAAAGCCTGTCTTTCTCGGGTTGAACGGGCTTCTGGCAACCATTCCAATAACCGTCTAACATCCTTGGCATCGCGTTCAACAGTCCACTTCAATACCGATTCTAAAACCGGGTCTTCAGTAGGTAGGAACCGGGTCGCCATCAGTTATTGCAGTTGGACCAAGCCCTTCAATTCTGCTCTGATAAGGTACGCGCTCGTATTCGTTCAAACAACTCTCCACCAGAGGGTGCCAACTCAACCATCTCCTTACAAAGAGTAAGATTTCGTTTTGATAAGGAACAAATAACTACAGCAGTTTGATGCCATAATGTACTTTGTTTTGACATTTCTATTATCCATGTATCTTCGGGAATTGGATGTCCCCCCCGCACCATTTCTTCTGCGATATCAAGTATAAGATCCAATGATTCTTGACCCTGTAACAAGTGGATAAAGGCCATCCAAGCCTCCTCGCCCAAATCGTCCTCAGATAAATTGGAAAGAAGAATGCCAACCATCTTCAAATCCTCATAACCATGTCTTTTCCAAAGTGCTGGAATTAATTTGGCAAGTTTTCTCCGATTATTGCTATTGGTTAGCATCCAAGAAGCGATTCTTCTTAGTTCAGGGTCTGCGCAACCAAGATTGAAAGAAAATCCACCATCATGCGCCAATAAATCGGAAGTAGGTTTGACCATCATTCCAATACATCCCTTTGCATATGCAATGCGTAGGAATTTCAAACACCTTCTTTTTCCTGACAAGACCTTTGGAGATTGGATTGTAAGAAATTCGTCCAAGTCCGAAATCAAGAAGAACCACCATCAACCGTTTTTTTACGAACAGTGTCAAAAATATCTCCTACCAAGCCAACCGAATCCCGAAGGGTGGCAAGCATTTTTTCCATTACGTTTGGATCTTCGAACTTTTCCTTAACCATATCGCGTAATGTATCTTCGATGAGGGCGTGTTCACGGTCATCTATTTCAAAAATAGAACGCAAATGTGCTAAAACTCTGAATTCATCCCTAGATAGAGAAGCGTTAACAATCGCAACTTCGAAAACTTTTGTATATATTTCTAGAGCTTGGTTGGCAGAAATATTATCACCCTTTGGACTTTTTCGTCCCTCCTTTATCGCTAAATATATTTCTCCTGGTTGGGCATTGGTAAGGCTTAGAGAACTAGCCAATTTGATAATTAATCTCTTCTCTTCTCGTGTCAAAATACCATCTATGAGCATCACTTCTACAGTAGAGCGAAAGATGTTCAAACTACCGAGAGAGAGTTTGGACATAACAACCCCATTGTTTTCCTCTTCTTGAATACATTGCTCAACAATAACCGATGATTTGGCTAATTTTGAATAAAAGGGTTCAATTAGTATTGGTTAGTCCCAAAAACTGTTCACTTCCCTTTCACGCTTTGAGATGGCAACATTTCAAGCACTGTAATGCTGTGAAAGACCCGATGGGTCTTTCCAATCATTGCGAACGGTTTAGTGAACACAAGGAGGTAAGAAATATGGCTCATAAAGGAAATCGTGACTCAGGTCACAAGAAGCAAAAGGCGATGAAATATTTAATTCGCGCTGACATTAAAGTCAACGGTTCTGTCCAACGAAAGGACATAATCGGGGCTATCATGGGGCAAACCGAAGGTTTGCTCGGTGACGAACTAGAAATACGCAAGTTGCAAAGAACTGCGCGCATCGGCCACGTCGATGTTGAAATTGAATCCAAAGGCGGTAAAGTGCATGGAGTAATTTCAGTACCAAGCAGTATGGATAATGTTGAAACAGCAATTATTGCATCCGCATTGGAAACAATCGATAGGATTGGCCCATGCGCAGCAGTAATCAAAGTAATGGACATCCAAGACGTAAGAGCAACTAAGCGAACGGCGGTTGTTGACCGTGCAAAGGAACTACTCCTTAGCCTAGTCAATTCCGGTGAAGCAGCATCAAAGACCGTAATAGAAGAAGTACGTTCGGTTTTGACTACAGGTACTGCAACATCATTCCATGGATTAACATGTGGACCAAATGTTGAATCTTCCACTTCACTGATTATCGTTGAAGGAAGAAACGATGTTCGCAACTTGCTGAACTGTGGTGTAAAGAATTCAATCAGCGCTGATGGCGCTGGCGACATGAAGCAAGAATTGATCGACTTAGCAAATAGCAAGGAAACAGTAATTCTAGCAATTGATGGAGATAGAGGTGGAGAGATGTTATTTTCTCAACTGATTGAAACTCTTCAGGTTGACTTTGTTGCACAAGCACCAGTTGGTCAAGAATGGGAACTACTGCCACAAAAGACAGTAACAAAATGTCTTTCGATGAAAGTTGAAGCATCAAAATTCTCTCATACACTGAAGAAGAAACAGGAAAGCAGTGATAAAAGCGATACTAAAGATAAGAATTGGACAGAAGATATGGCCGATGAATTTGTAGTTGAAGAAGCACCTGCAGAAGTTCAAGAATTCTTTGACCACCTAGACAATATTACCTCTAAAAAGGCAGTATTCATGATGGTCGATGGAACAATTTCTGACGAAGTAGGCGCATCAACACTCGCAAAGAAAGCAAACGCAGCGGATGGCGCAATTGCAATGATTGTTAATGGCCCAGTTAGCGAAAGAACATTAGAAATTGCAAGTGAAGCAGCAATTCCAACAGTTATCGGAACAAAGGCTGGAAAAGGATTTGCAGTACGTGAAGATGTCAAAGCCTGGTTATCTGAAGAACACCGTTGAAGAGGATTAGATTCTAACGCCACCAACAGGTGGTAAAAGAATACTATTGACTACATGGTTTACACCATTTTGCAACTCGCTTAATTCAGTAGGGTGTGGAAGCTCTAACTCATCAGCAACCAACGCAGGGGTTATCCCTGGCCCTGGAATTCTCTTGAGAGCAATACCAAGTGTGCTTGCATCTGCGAGGAAGTTTCCGCTCGCCCCCGAATGTCTTGCCTCAAGTCGTAGTCGCGACCATTTTTCCATCTCAGCAATCGCATTAGACAATTTGCTAAGTAATTCAGCGCGAGCCTCATCGCCACCTTCCTGGCGCGGCAATAGACGAATCGCCAGCCGTAAAGCCCTATCAACACGGATGTCACGCGGTTCTATTCCTACATGACTCGCTAAATTTCTGCGTACGGAATCCAATGAATCTATGCCCTCACTTTCGACAAGTGCAGCATCTTCTTTGAGGCCTAAATTGTTTAGAAGTGATGCGAGTGCAGCAAGCGCTCTTTCAGTCTCTCCACCCGATGATGCGTTTGATTTTTCTTTAACCACCGCTACATCTTTAATTTTAGGTTCAACAATAATTTCCTCCTCCTTTGCAGGTTCAACAACTTCTTGTTGCAGAGGAATCTCCTCTTCTTCATTTTCTATTTCCATAGCTTCAAGAATCGCCTCGTGAGCATCTTGTAATCCATCGCGTGGTAACAAAACCTCTTTTCCATCTTTGCCCACCATCGGCACCAAAGTTTGTCGTATCGGCGAAGGGCTCCATGAAGTGAAAGAAAAATCAGGGTCTTCAACAGGACGCGCTGCCAAATGCCTGAGGAATTGAGGGATTCTATTGTGAAGACTTTCAATGGCATCCGGTTTGCGCAATTCTAATTCAGTTTCCAATGCCAGTGCAACATCATTTTTCCAAGGCAAGGATTTGAGACGTCGTCGAAGAGATGGATGCTGGTCAATTTTCGTTCGCATATTGGAAACCTTTCTCGCAGTAGCGACAAGATCAACGGTGATTTCAATCCTCAATTGAGTAACATTCCATCCCCGGTACTCTAATTCGGCTAATTCTTGGTCTGTCTTCGCAGCCAATCTTTTCATTGTTTCACCAGCGATTACATCACCTGCTGAAGGAGAGGTTGTAGCAGATTTTCCAAAGCGGCGTGTAGTCGCTACCAACTCTTCAAAAGCGCGAATATTCAAAGAAGAAGTAGTTACACTTTCATCCGCTTTCCCTTGACTTAACAAATCCAACCAGTCACGCTCTAGCATTCTCAAATGTCTAGCCCCACGCCTTGATTGTTTGTCTATGAATTCTTCCATGTTGACTACCACTTCATCATCAACATCAATTTCTCTTAGAATAGAAACACGTTTTTCTACTTCATCAGAACCATCAAACGAGCAATCTAAACTGAATAAGGTCTCAATTAATTTGAGTCTAGCATCTAACATTGGCAGTTCATTTTTCAATAGTTGAAGTGAATTACGCGGTTCTTCAACAACCCGCTGACGCCATGCATCCATTGCCAAACCCCCATCCTCATATTTCGCTACTAATTCCAAGCCATCAAGTTCTATTTGCTTCCAATCCTGCTGCAAAGATTCAACAACATCAATGAAATCTTGAGTGAATTCAATTTTTCCTGCTAATGCTTCTCCCTCATCCTTTCTCTCAGGCCATCGGGATACGATTTCCTTCCAACTTTGTAAAGCACTTAGATGGGTGTTAACCACATTATTTATCTCGGGAAGATTCGCTTCCCATTCTAATAATTCCTCAGCGGTAGCGGCTTGGTCACTTGGCAAAATTATCCCAATATCCCGCCAATTATTTAATTGGTCATTGAGAAGTTGTTTTCGCTGATGTAAATTGTCAGCAATTGCAACAATCTGTTGGTGGAGGCCTCGAACATCTGCCGACAAACCTTCTTTGATCAACACTATCCTTCTAGAATCGTGATGTTCGGCCAAACTTTCGTCAAACGGGGCAATTTCCTTTATTATTAGCAGTCGTAATTGCTCATGCTCATCATGCAGCAAGTACCACTTGTCAATTTCATCGAGTGCTTCTTTCAGATTTAATTCTGAAATATATCCTACGTCGTAACCAACATCTAACATTTGTTTCATCGAATCGGTAATCAATCCGTTTTGCCTTTTTTCATTCTGTTCAATTCCGCTTAGTCCTTCTTCGACAATTTCAAAATTATCAGGATTGGATAAGTATGGAACCATTACCAAGGTGGCAGAGGTGGTAGACCGGTCTAATGAGTCAAATCTATCCAGCAATTTTTTGCGAATATCCCCAACACCAGCAGTGGCCCATTGTAGCGCGCCCGCTTCGAGTTCCAATTCCCAAGGGCGGTTATCCTTAGCCCAGTTTTGATATTCAACCAATACTTCGTCAGCAGTCATCGGGTCTTTCAATTCTTTTTGCCAACGCGTTGCCAAAACAACATCTTCATCATGCCAATTTTCAATTACAGAAGTTAGCCTGTGGCGTAAATTAACACTTAAATTGACAAAATATTCAGCCTTTTGCAATCTATCACTAGAAGTTGCTGAATCACTGGAAAGATAATCTTCCAACCCATCAACAATTAATCCAGAGTCGCCCCACTCTTCCAACCTTGAATGATACCAAGGGGTGTCGGAACTATCATCGGAATCGACACTCACGGGCTCACCTAACCTTGGCAAGAACAGCCACAGCCTTTCAATGTGAGCAATGTAGACGACAAATAGTTGCATTTTCTTACATCTCACGGCAATGCCATCAATCCTAAAATAGAATAATTTAGGCTTTTTTTACTGGGCCCCCTTTAGGGGGCGGTAAAATTTAGAAGGTGTGGAAAACGCCCTCAAAAACCACTTTTCATCCGCAGACCATAAAGGCATAAAGGCAAGGTGAGTGATAATGGACCCCTTAACAGTACTTTTCAGCCTCACTTGTATTGGCGTTGGAGGCGGTGTTGGTTATTGGCTGAAGAAGGCCGATGACAAATTCATCCTACTCAACGAAACAGGCATTTTACTTCAAGAATCCCAAGCAGCAAATTATTCACATCTCAACAGTGAAATTGGTGCTCTGCAAAACTCTGTTGGAGATGTGTTAGGGTTAATCGATGCTTTGAGAGCAACTAATCCTGAGTTAGATGGCGCAATACTTTCACATGCCACAATCACTCGTTTGGAAAATCTTGGAGAATTTGCCAACCAAGAAGAGATTGACATTGCGATTGGAGACTCTTTGCACTGCATTGAAACTTTGGTGGCTACAGTAAGCAGCGACACAGTGGTTGGTTCTGAAAGTGTTCTCAATTCAACAAGCGAATCATTGGTCACACGTCTTCTTGACCTATTCGTAAACAAAAATGTTACACTTGACCAACTTGGAATGAACTCCCTTTCAGCCCATAAACTCGGCCATGTTGCTATGTCTCTGCGACAGTATGAGTGGGCAGAATCTGCATTCGGTCTTGCATACCAAGCATCTCCTGGTAATAGCAATCTACTCGAAGCATTGGAAAAGATTGCCATTATCAAGAGCGACCCAGTACTACGCCGTCATTGGTTAGAGGCTAGAATGACAGTCACTCCAGATGACCCAGAATTACTCCGTTCACACGCTCACTTACTAGCTAGTTTGGGTGATGAGGAAGCGGAAAGAGATGTCCGTCGCCTAGAGGCACTTGGACTTGATACAGCAGCAGACCGTTCACTATTATCTGGCCTACGTGCTAGAGCAGGAGCGCGCAGTGAAGCATTGGAAGCGATTGAAAATGCACTCGCTGAAGACCCAAGTGTGGCTAATGATTGGTATAGTCATGCCAAATTACTCTATCAGGAAGAAGAGTTAGGAAAGGCACTAACTTCTGTTGACCGTTGTTTAGAATTAGACAGACAACACGGTGAAGCATGGGCATTGATGGCAATACTCTTGGCACCTAATAAAAATAGACTCAAGGAAGCGTTGAAGGCTGCTACACACGCAGTAGCATTAGATTCTGGCGGAGTAGACTTAATGATGCTAAAAGTAGACTTACTATTTGCCAGCGATTCACCATCCGATGCTGAAAAGGCAATGCAAAAGGCATTAGAAAACCACCCACAAAATGGAGAATTAAGAGCAATAATTGCATCGAGGAAATTATTGGAAGGAGATTTCACAGAAGCACAAAAGTTGCTTGATGAAACTCCTGTTGGCATCGATCACACCTTATTGCATGTCGTTGAAGGACGCCTTCATTTGGCAAATGCAGACCGAGCCCGTGATGGTACTGGACAAACAGATGCCGCATTATTATCCAATGCCTTTGCTGCATTTGATGAAGCACTCAAATTGGATAGAGAATCTGGAGTGGCATGGCTTGGCCTTGCCCGAAGTAACCGTTTACTACAAAAGTTCAAGGAAGCAGAAGAATCGCTCGATAGGGCTAGAAGACTATTGCCAGAATCCGACCCATCAGCATCTATTGAATCGGCATTATTATCACTTGATAATGGTGATATTTCAGCCGCTAGCACATTTATTGATGCTGCTGACATACACGGAGAAAATGCAACTATCTCATATGTTCGAGGCAATATTGCAGCCCGCTGCGGCCATCTAGAACAAGCCCTAAACCATTATATTGAGGCTTTGGAATACGATGCAGGGCATATTCGTGCTCGCCTGAATAGATGTAGTGTACTGATGGCAATAAATGAACCAAAGAAAGCATTAGATGATTCTGAAATACTTCTTGATTTAGCACCGAATTTGACTCTAGCAAGACTACGAAGAGCAGAAGCGGCAATGATGCTTGGAGAATGGGAGCCTGCCAGAGACGATCTCAAGATAGTCCTAGAAAGCGCACCACATCATCACCATGCACTTACGCAACTCGCATCATGTCATATGTCGTTGAAGAGACCTGAAAGGGCAGAAGCACCACTGAACGAAGCACTTCGGCTGGTCCCTGACCATGCACCTGCATGGCATCAACGTGGCCTACTCTATCTTGACTGGAGCAGGGAAGAAGCGGCATTATCTGATTTTGAAGCAGCAGTACGTTCCGACCCTCAGCACTTGGATGCGCGGTTACATATCGCAGCATTACATCACGAAGCACAACGCCTTGACCAGGCCAGTGCGGCATGGAAGAGTGTCCTTGCAATCGATGCAGATTGTCAAGTCGCCCGCACCCGTTTAGAAGAGTGTGAAATCGCTCAATTGGCCGCAATCAAGTGATTTAAATTAAGCGAAGTGATTTGAATAAGGTCCTGCGTGGGACTATTATGAGCCTAAACATATCCGATATAGCCCCCGATTTTAATTTGAAAAATGCAAACCCAAATCAGGGTGGAGAAACGGTTTCTCTTAACCAAGCAAAAGGAGAAAATGGCATTGTTATTGTTTTTGAATGCAATCATTGTCCATATGTTGTTGCCAGTTTTTCCCGAATGGATGCAATGGCAGAATACTGTGGCAGTGAAGGAATTGGTTATGTGGGAATCAATTCTAATGATGAAAACAATTACCCGGAAGATTCCTATGAAAACATGGTCAAGAGGGCCACTAAGGGATTGCCATACTCCTATTTGCATGATGCAACACAACAGGTCGCTCAACAATATGGGGCTAAGCGAACACCTGAATTTTTCTTATTTAATTCACAACTAGAATTAGTTTATCAGGGAAGGATGGATGATTCTCCTCGTAATCCAACAGGGGTTACAACATCTGAACTATCCGATGCGATTACAGCAATGCTAGCAGGCCAAACGCCTTCTGTAGTTCAAACCGATTCAATCGGATGTTCTGTTAAATGGAAAATGTGAACATCAACAATACATAATAATCTGGTAAAACCCAAGAGTTAGAGCAAATTATTACGCAATCTAAAACAAGTCGCGGCCAGTCGTTGTTAATGTTCAAATGGATTACACAGGCGAGTTGTGGCAACAAATTGACTCATGGGCGAGCCCTGCTTTGGGTGGTTTTATTATTGCGGTTGCTATTTTTTTGATGTTATATGGTTCGAAAAACATAACTCTATTTTCCTTCTCAGTCGGCTGTGCAATAGGCATGTTATCCAGCTCATTGCTGTACGATAGCATAGGTAGCATGTCATCATTATCGGCGGGCGATTTCACCCTAATAGCAACAATCGGTGGCGGAATACTATCTTTGTTATTCATGAATCTAGTATCATTGGCCGTAACACTTTACATTTCACTAAACATCATGATGTGGATAATTTCATTATTGGAAAGTAATGGATACGATTTAGAGTTAGGGGTAACGGGTGGATTACTATTCTTTATTTCATGGTTCATGAACCGTTTTTTGAGAGAAAATCTCTATGTTTTCGGTTCAGCAGCACTTGGTGCAGTAATAGCAATTTATGGATACTCAATAGTTAGTGGACAAACCCCTTCACAGGTCGATTTAAGTAATCTCACCTTACAATTTGGCGGCCTTGTGTTATTTGTCAATTCAATCATATTCCAACGGCACCACCAGAAGCAGAAAGAACAGGAAGAAGAAGATGAAGAATTGAGAACAGTTCCAAAATATCTCGAAAAGAATAACTAGAGCAGGTTTATCATAACAAGCCAACCTCACCAATATTGATGAGACCACTTGTGCTGATGCTTTCCACCTTGATGATATTCGCATCATTTGCAGGCTGTTTGGGAACACAATTGCTTGAGGAAACATTTTCTGAACCAACAGACTCAACTCCTCTAAGACTTAACCACATTCAAGTCAAAGGAACTCATAATTCGTATCATCTAAAGCCGACAGGTCCAACAATTCGCGCCTATGATTACTCTCACGAAGACCTTGATATTCAAGCCCAACAATTTGGAGTAAGGCAATTTGAGATTGATGTTTGGTGGAGTCCAGGTCAGCAATTGCAAGTTTATCATAACCAATATGATAGCAGAACTACTTGTCAAACATTACAGCAATGTTTGCAAGTTTTACTACAGTGGAGCGACTCAACACCAAATCATGTCCCGCTCACTATTTGGATTGAGCCTAAAGAATGGACTTGGACTGCAGTTGATGACACTACGGTGATTCAAGCTCAAGATATGTTAGATGATTTAGAACAAGAAATCAATTCCGCATGGCCAATAGAGAAGATAATTACTCCCGACGAAGTTCGTGGTGAGCACCCAGATGTGTCAACTGCAGTAACTACTACCGGATGGCCACTGCTTGATTCTTCAAGAGGAAAAGCGATTTTCGTATTATTAGGTGGTGGCGATTTACGTGCAGATTATCATTCCAAATTTCCAAATTTAGAAAGTGCTACAATGTTCACAATGTCTGTAGAGAATACTCCAGAATCAGCAATATTTTCCAATACTAATCCTATCGGTGATGCTGAAGAGATACAGGCATTGGTTGAGGCCGGTTATATCGTAAGAAGTCGTGCAGATGATGCAGAAGGTGGAGAAGCGGATAATAATGAAACTGAGCGTCGCGATAAGGCAATTGAAATTGGAGCCCATTCAATTTCAACAGATTACCCAGCGCAAGTCGATGGAATTGAATACTGGCTTGATCTAAATGTGAGATGCAATCCCATTTCTGCACCACCTGATTGTTCAAATGATGCAATTGAGTGATATAGGAAATCTTATTCAACTACTAACAAAAGGAAATTACATGGACGATGCGGAATCAATGCAAACACAAGGCGACTCACCCACTCCACCTACCTCAGTGCCTGAGATTCAGGATAGTGTAGAGGACAGTGATTTACATACTGATAATACGGGAAATAATCACGAACATATAGCGGACGCCCCCGATGCACCTAGCCGTACCATGATGGTGCACACGGGCTTGGTTCTAGCAGCATTACTCCTTGCTACTCTCGGTGTGACGGGTGTCGCG
>Ga0206681_10001200_pt1 | contig 12189 bp, 11 predicted proteins | sample M150012015metaG_FD_161048 | JGI IMG/M metagenome (GOLD analysis project Ga0206681, IMG submission 161048) | Ammonia-oxidizing marine archaeal communities from Monterey Bay, California, United States - M1 500m 12015 | ecosystem: Environmental > Aquatic > Marine > Intertidal zone | place: USA...
GCTAAATATTATGAAGCGCTCAATGATTTAGGTCGAACGCAAAAAACCATTGGGGTATTAAAAGATTTGGCGTTGCTGCAAGCGTTTTACATTCACAACATCGATACTGCTATTTATAATTTAAACCGAGCGATAGCAACTCCTGCTATTAAACCACAAGATAAGGCAGAGTGCAAATTAATACTTGGTGATTTACTGCTTATTAAAGGAGAAATTTGGGACGCTGCGCTTTTATATGCCCAAGTAGATAAAGATTTTAAGTACGACCAATTAGGCGAAAAGGCTAAGCTCAAAAATGCCAAAGTATCCTATTACACCGGGAACTTCAATTTCGCTAAAGGACAACTTGACGTGCTAAAGGGGTCAACTTCTAAACTCATAGCAAATGATGCAATGGCATTATCAATTCTTATTACAGATAACTCTACTATTGACACTACAACTATTCCCCTATTAATGTTCTCTAGAGCTGATTTAATGAGTTACCAAAATAAAGATTCATTAGCAAATTTGGTATTAGATTCAATTAACCAAGAATACCCTGGTCATGCATTAGCAGATGAAGTCCTTTATAAAAAATATGAAATCGCCTTTAAAAACCAGCAGTTTGACGAATGTGTAACTCAGCTAGAATCAATAACAACTACTTATAGTTATGATGTATTAGCAGACGATGCTAACTTTAAATTAGCTCAATTGTACGACTACGTTTTTAATAATCCTGCTAAAGCGAAAGAGTACTATGGTAAAATTCTATTCAACTATCAAGGAAGCCTTTTTGTTGTTGAAGCGCGCAAACGTTATAGAGAAATTGAAGCTCAAACACCCCCAGGAAAAGATGATAATTTATAACGTTACCGTAAAAATTAACAACGAAGTGCATGACGAATGGCTTCAGTGGATGAAAGAAACACATATACCAGACGTTCTTGCCACGGGCCATTTTATAGATAACAAAATCTGCAAAGTGTTAATTGACGAAACAGACGGAATAACATATTCGATTCAATACAGCTGTGATAAAATGGCTGACCTAAATACGTATTACGAAACAGAGGGGCCAAGATTACAGAAAGAACACACTGCAAAGTACAAGGACAAGTTTGTTGCATTTAGAACATTGTTAGAGGTTATTGAATAGTGAAGGTTCGTGCTAAAAAACATCTTGGTCAGCACTTCTTAAACGACAATTCTATTGCCGAAAGAATTGTTAATGGACTTCGATACACAAACTACAATTCCGTAGTAGAAATTGGCCCGGGCATGGGTGTTTTAACCCAATTTTTGATTGAGAAAGATATCGATCTAAATGTATTTGAAATAGATAGGGAGTCTGTCGGATATCTTCATATAAATTATCCGAAGCTAATTGGCAAAGTATATGAGAAGGACTTCTTAAAAGTCGATTTTACTGAAGAACCTTTTCACGAAAATTGGAAAGGAGCAATTATTGGGAATTTTCCTTATAACATTTCCTCTCAAATACTTTTTAAAGTACTAGAAAACCGCGATCAAGTTCCAGAAGTTGTCGGAATGTTTCAGAAAGAAGTTGCCGAACGCATTGCGTCTCCTCCTGGCAGTAAATCTTACGGTGTAATAAGCGTGCTTTTACAGGCGTATTATAATATGGAATACTTATTCACCGTTGAGCCTGATTCGTTTAACCCTCCACCCAAAGTGCGATCTGGGGTTATTCGATTAACACGAAACAACGTTGAAAAGTTAGACTGTGATGAAGTTTGGTTTAAACGCATCGTTAAAGCTACCTTCAATCAGAGAAGAAAAACTATTCGAAATGGCCTAAAATCATTACCTAATGGCAACATTAATAACAATCATGATCTTTTATCAAAAAGGCCCGAACAATTATCCGTAGCTGATTTTATTGAGTTAACAAAACTATACATGAATCACGCTAAATTGTAAATCTTAACTTTGCATGTTGTAAGCTTTAGGCAGGATGAATTTCGAACTAACAAAAGATTTTCTTGCATCGCTAAGAATAGCGATTGAAAAGAATGACGAAAAATTCGTTCTGGAGAATATTGTTGATCTCCACCCGGCTGATATTGCTGAAGTTTTAGATCAATTAACCACAGATGAAGGCAAGCAGCTGTTTCAACAATTTGATGAAGAAAAAGCTGCGGATGTTCTTGTCGAACTAGAAGAAGATGTTCGTGAAAAATTCTTAGCCTCTTTATCGTCAAAAGAAATTGCTGAGCAATTTATTGACAATCTTGAATCTGATGACGCTGCAGATGTAATAAGCGAACTGCCTGAAGAGGTTAAAGAAGAAGTAATCTCTCACCTCGAAGACGTTGATCAGGCTAGCGACATAGTCGACCTATTAAACTACGAAGAAGGTACTGCAGGTGCATTAATGGGTAAAGAAATGATTGTTGTTCAGGAAAACTGGACAATCATGAGGTGTACCAAAGAAATGCGTAAGCAAGCTGAGGAAATTGACTTCGTATACACAGTTTATGTAGTTTCCGATAAAGGCAAGCTAATCGGCACCCTTTCTTTAAAGAGGATGTTACTAACTCCAGCTAAATCTAAAATTACCGACATATACAACTCTGATGTTATCTCAATAAGAGCTACTGCAGAAGATGAAGAAGTTGCTCAAATAATGCAAAAATATGACCTTATTGCGCTACCTGTGGTCGATGAACTAGGTCGCCTTATAGGTCGAATTACAATTGATGATGTTGTAGATGTAATACAAGAAGAATCTGAAAAAGATTATCAATTAGCTTCGGGTATATCAGAAGGTGTTGAATCCTCTGATAAAGTATGGGTACTTACTAGAGCTCGTTTACCATGGTTGCTCATTGGTTTGTTAGGGGGTGTTTTTGGAGCGCAAGTAATTAGTCTTTACGAAGCAGACCTTCGTTCGCACGCCGAAATGGCATTTTTTATTCCACTTATTGCTGCAATGGGAGGTAATGTTGGAGTGCAATCATCTGCAATTATTGTTCAAGGGCTTGCAAATAATTCGTTAGGTTTTTCAGGCATTGTTCCAAGACTCTACAAAGAATTTTTGGTTGGCCTCCTTAATGGATTAATTTGTTCTGCGCTAATTTTAATGTATAATATGGTTTTTAGTGATTCTTTAGAATTGAGTTACACTGTAAGTTTGGCTTTACTTGCGGTAATTATTTTCGCTGCTCTTTTTGGCACATTCATTCCATTAATCTTAGACAAATATAAAGTGGACCCGGCTTTAGCAACAGGTCCATTTATTACAACGATGAACGATATTCTTGGCTTATTTATCTACTTCTATATTGGTACTTTAATGTACTGAAAGGCTCTTCATTCTAATAAAAAACCTAATGCTGTCTTGAATAGTATTTCTTAATACAATCTATTACCCTGTTAATCTCCCTGTCAGTTAAATCATAAAAGAAAGGTAGTCTTATTAAGTTATCTGAGAATTTATCTGAATTTACTAACTCATCTCCGTTATGTTTTCCTTCATAAAACTCACTTTTATGTAAACTTAAATAATGGAACACCGCATGAATTTCTTGCTTTCTTAACCAATCAATTAAAGAACTTCGTTCGTCAGAAGAGGGCAATACCAAATAGAACATATGTCCATTATTGGTAGCGTAACCCGGAATGTTTGGCAAGCTGAAGTTGCCAACCTCCTCCATTGTTTCAAATGCACTATTGTACTTCTCCCATATTGATTTTCTTTTTGTTTGAATATCGCCTAAATCATTCAGTTGGGCGTACAGAAATGCAGCCGTAATTTCAGACGGTAAAAAAGAAGATCCTATATCAACCCACCCATACTTGTCTACATCACCCCTCCAAAAAGCCGCTCTATTTGTTCCTTTTTCCCAAATAATTTCAGCACGCTCTGCAAAGCGCTCTTCGTTAACTATAAGCATCCCGCCCTCGCCCGCAATAATGTTCTTAGTCTCATGAAAAGAAAAGGCTGATAAATGTCCAATAGATCCTAAAGGTCGCCCTTTATAAAAAGAATCAATTGCCTGCGCAGCATCCTCAATAACAAATAAATTATACTTATCAGAAAGCTCCATGATCTTATCCATATCGCACGCAACTCCAGCATAATGAACTGGCACAATTGCTTTTGTTTTGGAAGTAATTAATTTTTCGATTTTGGATGTATCAATGTTTGGATTATTTGGTTCTGAATCAGCAAATATGATATTTGCACCTCTTAAGACAAAAGCATTTGCAGTACTCACAAAGGTATAAGAAGGCATAATAACCTCATCTCCGGGTTTAATATCTATGAGAATTGCTGCCATTTCGAGGGCATCTGTGCAGCTAGTTGTCAGCAGACATTTTCCGAAACCATATTTTTCTTCAAAAAATTGATGGCAAAGTTTTGTGTATTTCCCATTACCCGATATTTTCTTTGTCGAAACAGCATCATACATATAATGAGCTTCTTTTCCTGTTAAGTGAGGGGTGTTAAATCCGATATATTTACCTTCTTGATCTACCAATGTTAGTCTCTACCTTTCAAGTATTGCGATACCGAACCCAGTTTCACCATAATTATTTCCATTATAAAGCATGTACCTACTCCCTCTATAGTCAAAAACATAGGGATAGCAAACCATTTCACTGTCCCACCCAGTTTTAGATATACTCAAGGACACATTCTCGTCCATTCTTTTCCATTCTTTAGCATCTACAGATTCAGCGTATCCTATTCTATAGGTTTCGGAATTGATACTTCCTCTATATGAGAACCACATTTTAAATATATTATTCTCATAAATTACACAAGGCCGAGCTATTGCGTATTCTCTTTTTGATTTAAAATCAATACAAACTTGTCCTTCTCTAATCCAGGATAATCCATCATTTGAATAAGCATACTTAATATGATAATAATGCTTCACCTCATTTTTAACTTTTTCCCATTTAACCAATGACACATACCACATGTGCCATTTTTTATCCGTTTTTAAAACAAAAGGCGAGAACGTTGAAAATGGATCCACATCATTTCTATTTAGCGCCTTTGGAGCACTAGAAAGTTTATCAAAAGTTTCTCCATTGTCGTAACTTTCAGCTATTCCGTTGAACGAGGTAAAAGGTGTTTTAACTCCTAACGTCCAACCATTATAAAACATTCTAATGGTCTGTCCTTCAAGCACAACACAAGACGCTATCACCCCTGCATCGTCGTACATCCCAAGCTCACCAAGATTTAATATTGGATTTTCAGATAAATCAACTATTTTGACTCCTAACTTTTCATCCAACTCCAACGTTAGCTTTGATGGTCTAGATTGGTTTTGTCTGTCTCTTGTTGAATAGTATATTTCAATTCTATTATTTTGAACAATAACCGTAGGCATCATGGCGTGAGAGTGTTGCCATTCAGATTTACCCGATGGACAGTAAATTTTACCCAGTTTTTTCCATTTCTGCATTTCTATAACTTTATCTCATCGCTGTTTTTGTCTAGTTTAACAGTTCTAGCTGGGACATATATACCTTTACTATCCGTATTTTTTGAAACTGTACTTCCTGCTCCAAGCAATGTCTCTTTTGCTATAGTCACCATATGGCCAATAGTCGAATTAACCCCTAAAAAGCAATTCGAGTCAATTACACAATGGCCAGAAATAACTACATGAGAGCTAATAAAATTGTGATCATTTATTACAGAGTGATGACCAATATGATTTCCACTCCATAAAGTTATATTGTTTCCCATTTTCACAAAAGGCTGAATAGTGTTGTCTTCTAGAATAAAACAATTATCGCCATGCGAAAATTGAGACACATAAGAGCATTTTGAACTTACATATGATACCAATTCATATCCTTTATTTTTAGCTTCAAAATATTTTTTTTCCCTTAACTTATTCATTTGCGCATAACTCAATGCAACAAACATTTTGTATTCCTCGGGTGGATAATTATTCTCGATATTTTCGAATGATACAACAGGCCTTCCTTCCAGTTCGTTACATTTGTTATATTCATCATCAACAGTAAAAGCTACAACTTCATAATCACTATCGATACCAAAATAGTAATTAGCTAATTGAGCAATATCACCGGTTCCAAAAATTATTAATTTATTCATAATTTTTTCTTACAATAATCGTGAATTCATATAATTTGTAATCATGAAGCAGTGCAACATTTTTCGAACAATTTACTTTGCAAAAATCAAACATCTCTATAGGGTCTGCATAATAAAGGTAATCTTTCATAAGATCTTTATCCGAATATGATGTTAGTACATTAAAAGAAAATCCTTTTTTAGAAATTGTATTAATGTTTTCAATTGTATTAAAAACATGTTCCTTCCATTGTAAATTACTTAAATCTAATTTGACATTAAAAATTCCATTAGCTATAGTATAATCATACATATTAGTTCCGATCGAGCTCACAAATTTATCGCTAGGAGAAATCGCCTTCGCCTTTTTCACCATTTCTTCCGAAATATCATACCCAAGATAATCACATTTAATATTGTTTTCATTTAAGTACTGGAGTAAAGAACCAAATCCACAACCATAATCTAATAAAGAAAATTTTTTAGACAAGATCACCTTACAAAGCTGTTCAAACCTTAAAAAATGAGAATCGATTCCGTTCCAATCCACCCCTTCACTAATCGCGCCATATTCAACTATTTTTTTCGAGTAATAGTCTGAAACTTTATTTTTTATCTCACTCTTCATTGAAATTTATTTTATTTTCAATAACAAATCTGGGCCGACCTCTTACTTCATTAATTATTTTCCCTACATAAATCCCTAGAACACCTAAACTCGTCAGTATTAATCCTGTGCTTAATAAAATACTCGATATTAAACTCGGCCATCCATTTTGATATCCATTTGTAAAATAGTTAAAAACAATAAATATGATAGATAATATTGAAAACAGTGTGAATAATAATCCGATTTTAATGGATATGAAAAGTAATTTTTCAGAATTCGAAATCCATCCCTGAATGGCTAAATTAAATAGCTTAGACAATGTATATGAGGATTTTCCAGAATGTCTTTCTCCATGCTCGACATAAACATATGTATGTTTAAACCCCAGCCATTTCAGTCCTTGAATGTAAAGGGTGTCGCGCTCTTTTAATTTTAAAAATTCAATTTGAACTTGTTTGCTAAACAATACTAACGACCCAACATCCAAATCATAACTACTGTCCGAAAGTAAACTAAAAACAGCATTGTAAATTTTAGCAGTAAAGTATTTAAAAAAACTGTGCTTTCTGTCAATTCTCCTAGTAAAAACAATATCATTTCCTTTTTGGAATTCCTTTAACAAGGTTACAATATGTTCTGGGTTATCTTGCAAGTCACAATCCAACAACACGATGACATCACCAGAAGACTGTCCCACTCCTGCCAAAACTGCACTGTGTTGACCAAAATTTCTACTCAACTTTATTCCCTTTACAAAAGGCTTTTGAGAACAAAGCTCACAAATTCTTACCCAAGATGCGTCTGGACTTGCATCCTCTACCAGAATCACCTCATATTGATCAGCAATACCGCTTAATGCAGAATCTATTTGATTTACTAAATCATCCAGCATATTTTCACCCAAATAAACAGGACTTACAACTGAAATCTTCATGATTGATACTTTAAGAAAGATGCTGCCTTGTCTCCTTTATTAAAAATTAAATCAAGAATGGTTACGTAATGCTCAAAGTCTCCATACAGCTGGTCATATTCTTTATATCCGTTGTAGTCAGTATAGTTAACCTTAATATTTTCTTCATTAAAAAATCCTTCATTTATATAATTTTTTGCTGCAACTCCTGTGTAATATTCTCCGGCGTTAGCCTGTACACAAATATCTACTAACCTCGCAGTCTTATCCTCTTTAGTGATTCCATAACTACTAGAAAAACTGATTTTTGTACAAATACTCAAGAAATTACAGAGCTCAGAAATAAAATGGAAATTAACTTCAGAAATTGTATCATGTGTCGCCGTCAGATACAAATTCTCGACAAAGTCGAAAACTTCATTATAACATTTTGATTTAGAATAGTTTTGTTTAAGCATATTTAGATGCTTTTCCCCCCATTTTTTATCACTGATTTTCGTGTCTTTAATCTTTTGAAAATACTTTCCTTTGACTTCTACCGGAACAGTAAGCCATTTCAGTCCATTAGCTGTTTTAATTTTATTTCTATTCCGCCAATCCCTCTTCGTGTACTGCATATCATCATATATCACAAACTCATCTACTAGAGCTATCGTATCAAAATATCCTTTCCAAGGAATGTAGTTTGACTGTGAAATTGCTATTTTTTTTGACATCTCTTTTTACTTCCAGACGAAATTACATAAACTATTGGAATCAGCCTTGTCATAAACTGCATACACGAATGAGTTTCTTAAATATGGGCGAAGTACGCCTTTTAGTGCTGCCGCAATTTAAATCGGCAAACACGTGATTGATAGTGACCATTATCATCACATTATTCCTTGCGATAAAATACTGAAAAATAGGGCTTACTCAGTAAATTTAAAAAGATACATAGTATAAGAACTAAACTCATCTTTTTTTAATACTTGGAAAGCCCTTCCATGTACCTTAATTTTTTCTCCAACATCGTATTCCATTTTTTCAGAAGATCTTACCGTATCAATAAAATACCCTTTATTTTTCCCATATTTATTGTACACTTTGTTTTTTTCTGCGGCAACTTGTTGCTTCTCCGCTAAGCTATATGAAGCATCGTACCTATAAAACAATGGAATCGCATTTGAGTAAAATGAACATGCGTGAGAAAATCCCTCAACCAAATACCCATCACCAACTACCCCCCCATATTCTATTAGTGTGCTTTTGAGTTTATGTTCTTTATTTATCACAAATTGATTGAATGATATTGTAACAAATAAAATGCTTGCTGAAAAAAGCCCTACTTTTATCAAAAGATCTTTTCCTCTTCGCAATAAGGAAAATATGCCCAATAAAAAAACTACTAAAGCCGAAAAAATAGATGCAACGTAATACCAGCTTAGGTTAACATAATACCCATTCAGGTCATCGTGAAGCCAATATAATTTGGAATAATTTACTTTTAAACTGTACCCATAGATTAGCAATGTCAGAATTGAGCCCGTAATAATTATTTTTTTACTCTCCATACCTTCTGTTAATCTTCGAGTTAATATTCCCAGAAAAATAAAAGCAATGGGTAAAATTACAATCCACTTTTTAAACGGATAACTATTAGCCAAGCCTGCCTGCATAAACATAACAACCAAAACGCAAAGCAATAATAACTCCAAGTCTTCAACTTTTTTTCGTTTTACAAAACGGGAAAAAACGCTTAAAACACCTACCACAACTGCCCATAATAATATAGGGTTATATCTCAATAAATTTGTTGTGAAAATTGAACTGAAATTTGCCAATACCCCTTTAATTAAAGAACTCAAACCACTCTGAACTTCAGCTGCTGGCCTAACACTATTAACATTTAAAATAGCCTCGATAACGCTAACGATATCATCATTTATTAAACTTAATAGACCTTGATAGAAGCATACCCCGCCTAGCACTCCATATAATCCATAAACAACAGGAGTGACTTTCTTTGTTGAAATGCTTTTAAATAGCAGGAATAAACCGACACCCCCAAGCAAGAAAGAATTGTAGATGTAGAATACAGAGAGTGCACAAAATGCCAAAAACGCCAAAAAGAAATATTTCCATTTTTCTTGAATACCACTAACAAAAACAGCAAATGTTGCACTAATAATAAACAGGGAAAATATTTGCGGTGTAAAATACCTGCTAAAGGTGAAGAATCCAAAATCAGATATAAGTAATAAAATAATTAAAAATTTCAAAAGATAATCGGCACTGCCAAATGTTTTATGAGTCACAAAGCCAAGAAGCAGTATAATTAAACCCGAGACAAAGACCACCGGAACGCGCAACCCAAGATAAGTATTGCCAAATATTTTATATCCTAAATAGGTGATATGCAACCCATAAAGTGATAACCCTTCAGTGGGGGCAATCAACTCTATGCTTTCATCGTACTGGCCAATATCCTCATAGTATCTAGTCAAAGACCCCGTAGAATAATAAACTTCGTCTTGCTGAGCAATCCCTCCAATGAAATAAGGCGGTGTATCTTGCTCCAAATAAGAAAACCTGAACAAAATAAGCACTAAAACAATGCCCAATTGCACCCATTTAGTTAGACCTATATTACCTAAAATCATAATCTAAAGCTTGTTAAATGAAAGGCGGTAGTTCTTCATTACATTTTTTCGCACTTATTAAAAGGTCAAATCAGTTTTACAATTACAAAAATATATATTGAAATCTATAGCTCTTTAATCAAAAAGTTACCCTCTTGTAACAATCTTTTTTTTATATCAAAATATACATCGTTAACAGGGTGTTTTACTTCATCGTCCCCCAAATCTTCAATGGCTGTTAAAACATAATCTGAAGTTAATAAGTCAGTGTCAACAGCTGGTTGATACCTCCAAACTTTGTATTCTTCGCTTTTAAGAACAGATATAATATTTGTACGTTCTAAGATTTCTAATATTGATTGTAACAAGCGATAAGGAAGTTTTGTTTCCTTTAAAATAGTATCAAAGTTGGGAGCTGCACTACCACTTGCGAAGCGTTTAATAATAAAATGTAAAACGTAAAGGGTAAGTCGTTTTCTATAAGAGCTACTAATGTTAGTTGATTCTTCCTCTAATCGATATTGACCTACGTTTTGATGGGCAAATGATAATTCTGCCCCAAAAAGAATAATTAACCAACTTAGCTGTAGCCATGCTAAAAACAATGGAATGGCAGCAAAACTTCCGTAAATTGCATTATAACCAGCAACACCAATTTGAAAGTAAACATAAACCCACTGTACCAATTCGAAGATTGTACCGGCAACTACCGCCGCAAAAAATGCCGATTTCCCATTCACCTTCGTGTTCGGCATAACCATGTAAACAAGCGTAAGCAAAAGCCACATAGTTATATAAGGTACTAGTTTTAACGCGAATTGAGCGCCATCATTTACCTGTTCAAACCCAAGCTGTTTAATCACGTCAATAACCGAAGATGATACAAGCACCGATGCACTATTTGCGACAATAAGCAACACAGGCCCTAATACCATTATAGCTAGGTATTCAGTAAATTTTTTGATTAATGTTCTATCTTTTGTTATTCCCCAAATTGCATTAAACGACCTTTCGATATTGCCAAGTACTTTAATCACAGACCAAAATAAAACTGCGACTCCAACGCCTGCGATAAGACCACCCTTGGTGTTTTCAAGCATTCTGTGTGAGAATTCAATCACGTTTTGCGTAATTTCTTGATGAGCACCCAGGCCCTCTTGAACTAACTCATCGATAGCCTGCTCCATTCCGAAGCCTTTTGCAATTCCAAAAGCCATTGCGATAACAGGCACAAAAGAAAGTAAGGAATAGTATGTCAATGCAGAGGCCCGAAGCACGCATCGATCTTCATTAAACCCTTTAAGTGCCATTGCGATTACCCGCATCTGACTAATCAAGAATGATTTTGATTTTGGCAGATCTTCTAATTCCTTTAGCCAAATTTCCTTTTCAAAAAAATATTTAATTTTTTGGATCACTGCGACAAATCTAAAACATTTGCAGCTTTGAGAAAAGTGCTGTAATAATGTATATTCGCTATCTTGAATAAGATTAAAAAAATATTAGTTGTAGTTGGCACTCGTCCAAACTTCATTAAGGTAACGCAGTTCAAAAAAGTCGTTGCAAAATACCACCCTCAATTCGAGTTGAAAATTGTGCATACCGGTCAGCATTATGACGAGAAAATGGCAAATGTCTTCTTTGAACAATTTGAATTAACACCAGACTATTTCCTTAACATAGGTCAAGGAACACCAATCAGTCAAATGGCTGCAATTATGATTGGACTTGAGGAGCTTTTACTTCATGCTTTTCAAGCCGATTTAATGATTGTACCTGGTGACGTAAACTCAACTCTTGCTTCGGCTTTGGTGGCCAATAAAATGGAGATTAAGCTTGCCCATTTAGAAAGTGGGCTCCGTTCATTCGATAATACAATGCCGGAAGAGTGGAATAGGCTCTTAACCGATGAATTGTCGAATTACTACTTCGTTACAGAAAAAAGTGGCTTAGACCACTTAAAACATGAAAATAA
>Ga0206681_10001206_pt1 | contig 12152 bp, 10 predicted proteins | sample M150012015metaG_FD_161048 | JGI IMG/M metagenome (GOLD analysis project Ga0206681, IMG submission 161048) | Ammonia-oxidizing marine archaeal communities from Monterey Bay, California, United States - M1 500m 12015 | ecosystem: Environmental > Aquatic > Marine > Intertidal zone | place: USA...
GCAGTCGCGCTAGTTAAATCTAATAAAGGTGATGTAATTGTTGCGGTTGTTCCTGTAGAATAAGAATAGTCATCAAAATAAACTGCGCTACTACCGTCTTGAACAGCACTAGGTGGAGCTTCATAACTAGCAGCTAAACCTTCTTTCCAAGGACTGCTATCAGTATTTGTCCATTCTGGTATTCCAGTTGTTTCAAAACTATCAGACCAAGGTAATGATTCCCCTGTATATGGTGCTTCTGCAACCGTTACATTATCCACGTGTGGATTAGAGTATCCCCACACACTAGTTCCTTTAAATCCAATTGTAATTGTCTGACCTACATAAGCAGTTAGATCAACTGTTTGTAATTCCCAATCAGTAGTTTCTGCAGGAGTAGTATAAATAACTGTTCCATCTCCAAGCACTACTTCAACAGTATCACCATTTCCAGTTGCTGCATTATCTGCATAATAGAAAGTAAGTTGTGGAGCAGTCGCACCTGATAAACTTATTTCAGGTGATGTAATTGTTGCGGTTGTTCCTGTAGAATAAGAATAGTCATCAAAATAAATTGCGCTACTACCGTCTTGAACAGCACTAGGTGGAGCTTCATAACTAGCAGCTAAACCTTCTTTCCAAGGACTGCTATCAGTATTTGTCCATTCTGTTAATCCAGCTGTTTCAAAACTATCAGACCATGGAATTGTCTCAGCTACTGAAGAAACACATGCTGTTGTATAGCTTCCAACTGTATCCCATCCAGAATTTTGAGCACCAACTTCCCATTCTGAATCGTTTGCATCTGTCCCTGCTGAAGAAGCCCAATCGGTATTGCCACTACATACAGAAGTTTTTCTTGTTAATGTATGGTCTTTTGTAGCATTATTTACACCAGCAACTTCCCATCCAGAACCAGGATCTGCTTGCCAATCTCCTAATACATCAACAACAGTGAAACCAGTCATTTCACCTTGATCAACTTCAGAATCAGAATCAGCATCATTCCAAGTAAAGTCTTTAACTAATTTGAATCCATCGTCACCATTACTTAGATAAGTATGATGTTGGTCTGCTTCTGCTAATATAGTAGCATCTGCAGATCCGTGAGATATAACATATACATCTCCATCAGCTATTACTGCACCAGCTGTAAATGAATTCCAGTAGTCATATTCTCCTACAGTATCTGGATCATTATTGGTATTTGGAAATGCATAAGTACTTAGATCAACATCAGCCCCTGTACCATTATAGATTTCGAGAAATTTATTATTACTACTACCTTCAGCGTATTTACTTATTATCAAATCCGTAGTTTGACTGAACATAAATAAGGGTAGTAGTAAAATTAAAAGAGAGTAATTTTTTTTCATTTTTTTATTTTTAAAATTAATATTTTTTTTCTTACTTTTTGCGAATAAAAACCTCCTATGCGTGCATAGTTAGTAGAATTAAAAAAAGAAGAGGAAACAACAATTTAAGACAAATGCTTGATATTATCAAAATTATTTGGCATTAAATTGCTTAGATTTTTAAAAAAACAATTTTTCTAAAATAAAACAGAAAAATGCCAAACCTTTATAAAAGTTAATTTTTGTATATTTCAACCCGTTAAACTAATTAAAAAATGGTTGCGAATAAAATTATAGTTACAGGTGGTTTGGGGTATATAGGCTCTCATACTGCTGTAGAATTATCTGAAAAATTCCAAGTAGTAATTGTAGATGATTTATCAAATAGCTCTATAGAGGTTTTAGATGGAATATCAAAAATCTCTCATTCAAAACCAATTTTTGAAAAACTAGATTTAAAAAATAAAGAAAATGTAAAATCATTATTTGACCGGCACAATGATGCAATAGGATTAATACATTTTGCTGCCTTCAAAGCAGTTGGAGAGAGTATAGAAAAACCTCTTAAATATTATGAAAATAATTTAATTAGCCTAATATATATTCTTCAAGAAATTGACAGTCGTAATCTCTCATTTAACTTAATATTTAGCTCTTCAGCCACTGTTTATGGTCAAGCAGAGAGTCTGCCTATTACAGAAGAAGAATCTATAAAAAAAGCTGAATCTCCTTATGGAAATACCAAACAAATTAGTGAAGAAATTTTATTTGATTATGCCAGGACTAATACTAAAATAAATATTACCGCTCTTAGGTATTTTAATCCGATTGGAGCTCATCATTCTGGATATATTGGAGAGCTGCCTTTAGGAATTCCTCAAAATCTTGTTCCCTTTATTACACAAACAGCTGCGGGAATTCATGAAGAAATTACTGTTTTTGGTGATGACTACAACACCCCTGATGGCACCTGCATTAGAGATTACATTCATGTAGTGGATCTGGCAAAAGCACACATTGTAGCCTTAGAACATCTAATTGAAAAAAGGAATCAAGACAATTACAGTGTTTATAATATCGGAACTGGGAAAGGATCAAGTGTTTTAGAGGTAATTGAATGTTTTGTTAAAAATACTGGAGTAAAATTGAATTATGGAATTGGAAAAAGAAGATCGGGTGATGTAGAAAGTGCATATGCAGATAATTCTAAAGCAATACAAGAACTTAAATGGAGTCCAAAATATTCTCTAGATGATGCCATTTTATCAGCATGGAAATGGGAGAAAAAAATTAGAAATATCTAAAAATATATCTTTGAAATATCTTCATGTTATTTTATTTATTCTTCTTATTAACTGTTCAGAAAATCAGCAAGAAGTTCCTAATGGTATGGTATGGATCCCTAGTGGATCTTTTTATCAAGGAGCTTTAGATAATGACACACTTGCGCTCATCCATGAAAAACCTAGACACCTAGTTCATATAGACGGGTTCTATATGGATATATCTCCAGTTACAAATAAAGAGTTTAGAGATTTTGTTAAAGAAACTAGCTATATAACTACAGCTGAGAGGAATGTTAATTGGGAAGATTTAGCAAAACAATTACCTCCAGGCACAAATAAACCTCACGATTCCATTCTTAAGGCAGGTTCATTAATTTTTACAAAGACTACTCATCCTATAACAGATTTTACAGATGTTTCACAGTGGTGGAAATGGAAAATTGGAGCTAATTGGAAAAAACCTAAAGGTAATAATGACATTATTGATAAAGATAACTACCCCGTGGTTCATATATCATATGAAGATGCTTTAGCCTATTGTAATTGGGCAGGGAGAAGACTTCCAACAGAAGCTGAATGGGAATATGCTGCAAGAGCAAACAGACAAGATGCTATTTATTTTTGGGGAAATAACCATGACTCTTTAAAAGATAAAGCAAACACATGGGAGGGTGTTTTTCCATTTAAAAATTCTAAAATGGATGACTATGAAAACCTAGCACCTGTTAAGTCTTTTCCTGCAAATGATTTTGGCCTACATGGAATGGCTGGAAATGTTTGGGAATGGACCTCAGATTGGTATAATGTTAATTACTATAAAGATCTTTTAGAGAATACCGCTGCATGCCATAATCCAAAAGGAGCGGAATATGGATTTAATCCAAATAATATTTATGCACAAGAAAAAGTCATAAAGGGGGGGTCCTTTCTTTGTAATATTGAATATTGTATTAGTTATAGAATATCTGCAAAAATGAGCTCAACTCCAGATACTTCTCTTGAACACCTAGGATTTAGAACCGTTGCTACAAAGAATATGATAAATTAAAGCTAGTCAATCCACTCGGCAATAAATAAATTTGTGTCTCTATTGCCTCCATTGTTTCTATTAGAAGAAAATGATAATTTTTTACCATCATTTGAAAAAACTGGAAAAGCATCAAAAGTATCACTATGTGTAATTCTCTTTAAATTTTTTCCATCAATATCAATCATATATAAATTAAATGGAAAGCCTCTTTCAGCTTCATAGTTTGAAGAGAAAATAATTTTTTTACCTGAAGGATGAAAAAATGGACTCCAATTTGCATTTCCTAAAAATGTTAATTGTCTCAAATCACTACCATCAGAATTACAAATAAACAGTTCCATGTTTGTAGGCTGCACTAGCCCTTCTGAAAATAGAGACTTATATTCATCAATTTCCTCTTTAGTTTTAGGTCTAGAAGCACGAAATATAATTTTAGATCCATCAGGTGAGAAAAAGGCGCCACCATCATAACCCAAAACATTCGTAATTTGTTTAACATCAGACCCGTCTAAATTCATTGTATATAATTCAAGATCTCCACTTCTAGTTGAAGTAAATACTATTTTATCTCCTTTTGGTGAAATGGTGGCTTCAGCATCATATCCTGTTTCTTTTGTTAATTGATTAACTATGTTTCCTTCTAAGTCTGAAATAAATATATCAAAAGAGTCGTAAATAGGCCACACATATTTCCCTTCTCTTCTCAATGGAACTTCAGGACATTTATTATCCTGCAAATGAGTTGAACCATAAAGTATATGTTTATTGTCAGGCATAAAATATGCGCATGTTGTTCTTCCATAGCCCATACTAAGCATATCAGGAGCTTTTGATTCAAAAGTATCCTCACTTCCCATTAGAAATATTTGGTCACATTCTAATCCCCACTTATTATAATTAGATTGAAAAACTAAATTCTTATCATCAAAACTCCAATAAGCTTCTGCATTATCACCTCCAAAAGTAACTTGTCTAATAGATGAGAAATTTGATTCATCTTGGTATATTAATTTGTTTTCATTTGAAGTATCTAAACAAGAAAAAATCAATATTAAAAATAAAATTGAAAATAGGTTTTTCATTAACTAAAGGGTTTTATATTTTTGTGCAAATTTAATTACATTAATATGAAATTTCTAGCAAAATTTATTCTTTTTATTACTATAATTTCCTGTGATAATAATATTTCATACATAAATAGAATTTATGATGATGTTAACTATCTGGCAGATAATAAATTAGAAGGAAGAAAAACAGGGTCTAAGGGTGAACAAATTGCTGCAGATTATATAGCCAATAGATTTAAAAGCTTAAAAATAAAAGCTAAAGGCACTAATACATATTTTCAAGATTTTAGTTTTAACAAACCCTCTAATCCACATGGTCAAGTTTTGTTTGATGAAACAGAAAATGATACTATGATATCTTCTAAAAATGTTATAGGCTATATTGATAATAATGCAGAACATACAGTAGTTATTGGTGCTCATTATGATCATCTTGGTTATGGCGGTGAAGGTTCATTATATGTTGGTAGTGAAATCCACAATGGAGCTGATGATAATGCTAGCGGAACCGCATTAATGCTAGATTTAGCTAATCAGCTTAAGTTTAGTAATCGTAATAATAATTACTTGCTTATAGCTTTTTCTGGAGAAGAGATGGGACTACTTGGATCTAATTATTTTGTAAAAAATCCTACAATTGATCTTTCCTCTATAAATTATATGATAAATCTAGATATGGTTGGTAGATTAAAGGAAGATAAATCTCTTGCTGTATATGGTGTGGGCACCTCGCCTATTTTCAAGCAAAGCATTAATTCTAATAATGAGTCCTTTAATCTAATTGAAAATGAATCTGGAGTAGGACCTTCTGATCATACATCATTTTATATAAATGATATTCCGGTTTTACATTTTTTTACGGGACAACATTCTGATTATCATAAACCAAGCGATGATTCTGAAAAAATAAATTTTGATGGGGTTAAAGAAATATCAGATTATATATTTTCAATAATTTCCGATCTTAATGATGATAACAAACTTAGTTTTAGAAAGACAAAGAATGAAACAGAAGAAGTTCCTAGCTTTAAAGTATCATTAGGGGTTATGCCAGACTATATGTTTAATAAGGGTGGTATGAGAATAGATGCAGTTACTCAAGATAGACCAGGATATAAAGCAGGATTGATTAAAGGAGATATAGTAATTAAGCTAGGAGAATATAATGTTGAAGACATGATGGGCTATATGAAAGCATTGTCTAAATTTAAATCTGGAGATTCTACATCTATTGTAGTTAAAAGAGATCAGGATACAATACAAAAGAAAGTTACTTTCTAAAATTTGATTGTTAAATCTAATTTTTAAATTAGATTTATAGTTATAATTAATACCCTATAGTATAGGTATGAAAAAATTTCTGTACTTATTTTTAGCATTCATTCTTCTCGCTTTATCATGTAAAAGTGATGAAGATGATTTATGTTGTCCTCCGGATGGTAATCAAGAAATTACCAATCCTAATGTATTACTTATTATAGCTGATGATATGGGATTAGATGCTAGTCCAGGTTATAATGTAGGTGCATTGAAGCCCAATATGCCGAATCTTCAAAACCTAATTAATTCTGGTGTTAGATTTAATAATGTCTGGTCTAATCCAGTATGCTCTCCTACTCGATCAACTATATTGACAGGAAAATATGGTTACAGAACTGGTGTTTTAATTGGTAATGATCCGCTATCAACCTCAGAAATTTCTTTACAAACTTATATAACTAATAATAGTGGTAACGAATACAGCAATGCTGTAATTGGTAAATGGCATTTATCTGGTACACCTGCTCAACCATTACATCCTAATAATATGGGTATACAATATTTTTCAGGAGTAATTGGAGGTGGTGTACAATCTTACTACAATTGGCAGCATACAGAAAATGGAAATGCAAACACTTCTAATGAGTATACTACTACCAAACTTACAGATGATGCTATTACATGGATAAATGATCAAGAGCAACCTTGGTTTTTATGGCTTGCATATAATGCTCCCCATACACCTTTTCACCTACCTCCATCTGATTTACATTATCAAGGGAGCTTGCCAGAAGATCAAGCCAGTATTGATACTAATCCACTACCCTATTATCTTGCTGCAATTGAAGCTATTGATAGTGAAATGGGTAGAATTTTTAATAGTATTAGTAGTGAAGATTTAGAGAATACTGTAATTATATTTTTAGGTGATAATGGAACACCAGGTCAAGTTGTTCAACAATACAATTCTCAGAGAGCAAAAGGGTCTCTTTATAAAGGAGGAATAAATGTTCCTATGATAATCTCAGGTAAAGGAGTAAATAGAGTTAATGCTCAAGAAGATGCATTAATTAGTACTGTTGATCTTTTTGCCACAATTAGTGAATTATGTGGGATTAATACACAAGAAATACATGATAGTAATAGTTTTCAAGATCTATTAAATTCTGGTGGTAGCAATAATAGATCACACATATATTCAGAATTGGGCAGTAACTACTTTGCTATAAGAAATTCAACTCATAAGTATATGTCATTTGAAGATGGCTCAGAAGCTTTATACAACTTAGAAGAAAATCCTTTTGAAATGCCTAACTTACTTAACCCAATTCAATTACCATTATCAGATAATGATCAGCAAAATCAAACAGAATTAATAGCAATAGCTGACCAGATTAGAAATTAATGAAAAGAACTGTTACAGAGGCTATAGAATATAGAAGATCCGTTAGGATATTTAAGAAAGAAGGTATAGATTCTGATAAGGTCAGAAAGTGCATAATGAATGCTACTCTTGCCCCAAATAGCAGTAATCTGCAAACATGGGAATTCTATCATGTTACTAATAAAACTGTTCTAAATTCTATTACCAAAGCATGCTTTAACCAAAATGCAGCAAGAACAGCTAACCAAATGGTAGTTTTTGTAGTTAGAAAAGATCTTTGGAGAAAAAGAGCTAAAGCAAATATTGATTTTTTAAACTCAGTTTTTGATAAAAAAATGGGAAAGAATACTGAGAAAAATAGAAAATTGGCTTTAAAATATTACAAAATTGCCATACCAACAATGTATACAAGTTTTTTTGGCATATTAGGATTGCTTAGATATATATTTTTCCAAATAGTAGGAATATTCAGACCTATATTCAGAGAAGTTAGATTAAGTGATCTTAGAATTGTATCGCATAAAAGCACGGCTCTAGCCGCTCAAAATTTTATGATAAGTATGACTGAAATTGGTTATGATACTTGTCCAATGGAAGGTTCAGATACATCTAGAATAAAGAAGATTTTAAATCTACCTTCAAGTGCTGAAATTAATATGGTAATTGGTTGCGGAATTAGAGATGAAAAGGGTATTTATACTGAAAGATACAGGATTCCTTTTGAGGAGGTATATAAAGAAATTAAATAAAAAAGATTATATTGGATGTTCCCAATAGGGTGTTATTTAGTTGATGAATAAAAGAGATTTTTTAAAAACATTTGGTACGGCTGCAATCGGATCGCCGTTCTTATCACTTGATTTAAGTAGTAATCATAAATTTGAAGATTATTCTAAACGAAATAATCTTTCAGAAATAGATTTTTGGAAAAAAATTAGAGAAGATTATACCTTAAAAAAAGATTATATAAATCTTGAAAACGGCTACTATTGTATAGTACCAAATCCTACGCTAAATAATTTTATCACTCATGTTAAAAAAATAAATATTGAAGGATCCTATTATATGAGAAATAATAGAGATACGGATAATAAAAGAATAGAAGCTCGCTTAGCTAATTTTCTAAACTGCAGCCCAGAAGAATTAGTAGTGACAAGAAATACTACCGAATCACTTGATTTAATAATTGGTGGTTTTCCATGGAAAAAAGGGGATGAGGCAATTTATGCCAAGCAAGACTATGGGGCTATGCAACAGATGTTTAAATTGGTTTCAAAACGACATGGAGTAGTTAATAAAGTTGTTTCTGTACCAAATCATCCCAAGTCTGATGAAGAAATAGTAAAATTATATGAGGACCAAATAACTTCTAAAACAAAGCTTATAATGGTTTGTCATATGGTAAATATCACTGGCCATATACTTCCAATAAGAAAGATATGTGATATGGCTCATAAATATGGAGTTGAAGTTATGGTAGATGGAGCTCATTGTATAGGGCATTTTAAAGTAAATATCAGTGAGTTAAATTGTGATTATTATGGATCTAGTCTCCATAAATGGCTAAGCACTCCTTTAGGAGTTGGAATTTTATATATTTCAAAAAATAAAGTTTCAAAAATCAATCCTCTTCTTGCAAGTCATGTTCATGAACAGGATAACATCCTAAGATTAAACCATATTGGCACACATCCCGTTTATACTGATTTAGCTATTGATAATGCTTTAGATTATCAGGAAATGATTGGCACGGATCGTAAAGAAAACAGACTTAGATATATTCAAAAATATTGGTCTGACAAATTAAGAAAAATTAATAATGTTGTTATAAATACTCCAATTGAAAAACATAAAAGTTGTGGGATAGCAAATGTTGGAATTAAAAATTTAGCTCCTAATAAACTAGCTAAAATACTATTTGATAAATATAAAATCTTTACTGTTGCTATAAATCATGAAAATGTTGTAGGTTGCAGGATAAGTCCAAATGTTTATACAAACGAGAAAGATTTAGAACATTTTATTTCAAGTATAAAGGAGCTGGCCATTTAATAATTTTTAAATATAAATATGAGAACTAGAAAATTAATATCTATAATATCTTTTGCATTATTTTTATCTTATTTCAATCAGGGTTTTTCTCAAATTAAAAAAGACAGAAAATCTCTTAAATACTCTAAAACAATAAAAGCTGAGGAACTTAAAGAAAAATTATATATCTATGCGTCTGATGAATTTGAAGGAAGAGCAACTCCAAGTAAAGGACAAGAATTAGCTATAAAATTTTTAGAAAATCACTATGCATCTAATAATATAAATCCTCTTCAAGAAGATACATATTTTCAAACTATACTTCCTCCTAAAAGATTTGAAAAATGGTGGTCAAAGACAGATTTAACTCCAAAAAATGTAATAGCGTATATAGAGGGGGAAAAACACCCTGATGAATACATTATAATTTCCGCACATCTTGATCATGTTGGAGTTAAGGACGGTGAAATATATAATGGTGCAGATGATGACGGTTCTGGTACAGTTGCAATTCTTGAAATAGCTGAGGCATTTAGTCAAGCTGTAAAGGATGGCAAAGGCCCTAAAAGATCAATTATATTTCTACATGTAACTGCAGAAGAGATGGGGCTAATAGGATCAAAATATTATACTGACAATCCTATAGTACCACTTGAAAATACTGTTACCGACCTTAATATAGATATGATAGGAAGAACAGACCCTCAAAGGGTTAAACGCAATAGGGATTATATTTATCTGATTGGGAGTGATAAAATAAGTACAGAGCTTCATAATATTAGTGAAGAAATTAATAATCTCTATTCAAAATTAGATCTAGATTACAAATTCAATGATGAAGAACATCCTGAAAGATTTTACTATAGATCAGATCATTATAATTTCGCAAAAAATAATATTCCAATTATATTTTATTTTAGCGGAACTCACGAAGATTATCATAAATCAACAGATACTCCAGATAAAATTCAATATGATTTACTTGAGCAAAGAACTAAATTAATTTTCCATACAGCTTGGGAATTAGCTAATAGAGATGAAAGAATTAAAAGCGATTAAATATTAATAATACATTCATAGAAGAAAATGGTTAGTAATATTCCCATTATAGCTGCAAGTATACCAAATCTATTCAAACCGATTTTTTTTAAAATCCAATAATTGATTTTAAATCTTATTGAAAAAAGTGGTAGTTTTTCCCATTTTTTTTGTTCAAATTCATGTTTCATGATTTGAATTTAATTTTTAATTATTTTATGTGTTGAAGTTACTGAATTATTGGTAAAAGAAATAAAATATGTTCCTTTATTAAGAAAACTGATATCAATTCTTTCCTGCGCCTCACCTTGCATCAATACTTTTCCTAATATATCATATATAATTACTTTTAAATCTGAAATATCTCCTTGAATATTAATTACATTGGATGTAGGGTTAGGATAAATTTTATAGTCAAATATTACTTGGTCTTCTAAACCAAGGCTAATAGGTGAGCTAAAAGAAATATTATCAAAAAAGTAAACTATATCATTATTTCCCACAGATCCAAAATTAAAAAATATTGAAGCCATATTAAATGGGTAAGTAGTATTTAATGCTGCCGTTCCTGATGCTTCATTATTAAAATCAAATTCTAAAATTTCCCAATCACCAGCAACAGTTGTAAATGCTTCAGTTTCCACAGATTGCGTTGGATCATTTGAGTTTTCAATCTTCAGTCTAACTGGTATACCTGTTTGTGTAGTACCATCTACATAGACATGAGCGTACATCTTAGTATCAGAATTTGTAACTGGAATATTAGTTGCAAATCCTTCTTCCGTTCCAATGGTTACTCCTGCAGATGTACCAGATGCATCAGTTTTTATAACCTGAACATAATGATTGCCTCCTTCTTCAACAATTGTAGAGGGGCCATTGCCTTCAAAATCAATTACTGAATAATAAACTGTAGGGTCTTCAAAGGTTACTGGCAAGTCAATTTGACTAAGGCCTCCAGAAGGATCAAATGAAGTAATATCGTCAAAGTAAAAAGTTGAATTAACACTACCGTCACCAATATTGCCAAAATCAAACATTAAAACTAGCTTATTATATGTATTTGAAGGTTCTCCCGCAAAACTCCATGTAAGAGTTTCCCAATCATTTGACACTGTTGTATTAGTATCACGCTCTGTTTGTGCACCATTATCTCCCTCTAATTTAAATTTTACAGTCAGATCAGAAATTGGAGAGTAAACGTTCATTGAAATATGAGTGTTTGATGAAAAATCTAGATAATCAGCTAAAATAAGATAGCTTCCTGCCCATATTTGACCTCCATTACGAATAATTTGACCAACATATCCAGTAAGATTTTGATCGTTAACATATGGGTTTTCGATCACCGATCCCGTGCCTCCATCAAAATTTATAAAATCATCAGTAGTTATTTGATTACTCTCAAAATGAATAGGCAGAAGTATTTGTGAACTTGATAAAATACTATATAAAATCAAAAAGAAAATTAAAATTTTTGTTTTCATAATATTTTTTGAATTAAAAGATTAAATTAATATATATAAATCGTTAGAACAACATAAAAAACCTTTACAATAATAAGGAGTTGAGAAAATTAATGATCAATTTTTAATAAATTAATAAATTAAAGGGGTAAAATTAATAATTTTACAAAAAAAAGATGATTAAATAGCAGATATATATTACTATGAATATTTATAATGTATAGTTAATGTATAGTGATAATTATGATTATTTTAT
>Ga0206681_10001207_pt1 | contig 12128 bp, 11 predicted proteins | sample M150012015metaG_FD_161048 | JGI IMG/M metagenome (GOLD analysis project Ga0206681, IMG submission 161048) | Ammonia-oxidizing marine archaeal communities from Monterey Bay, California, United States - M1 500m 12015 | ecosystem: Environmental > Aquatic > Marine > Intertidal zone | place: USA...
ACGAAGAACTGATAATTGATCTGGCCTATGCAATGGTCGCACCAGCTCTCACCGAGATCATTGATGAATTCGATCCCGCCCGAATGCAGAAGAAGAACGAATCCTACGAAAAACATTACAAGACACTCATTGAAACACCGCCAGTGAAAAACGAAGCAGTGACCCTGTACAAGTTCGCGCTGGAATCACTTTATGAGGTATTCAAGCAGGACTTTTCACTGATAGCAGAAAAGCCACTGCGGCGAAAAACGAGCGACTTCCTGATATCGGTGATTCAGGAAAATGAAATTGAACAACAAGCGGAAGCTTGACATTAAGGAGTAACACTCATGAATCCATACGATTACTTCTTTTTCGTCATCTTTCCTTATCTTATCGCAACTGTGTTCCTGGTGGGCACCATCTATCGCTACCGAAAGTCCGGATACACTGTCACCAGCCTGTCAGCGCAGTTCCTCGAGGGCCGTCAAGGATTCTGGGGTACGGTTCCTTTTCACTGGGGAATCCTGATGATTTTCCTCGGGCACCTGGTGGCGTTTGCCTTTCCTGCCTCGGTGCTGGCATGGAACGCAGACCCGATGCGGCTCATTATTCATGAAGGTCTCGGCTTCACTTTCGCGGTTGCCGTCGTTATCGGCCTCTGCGCGCTCATCCTCCGGCGGCTGACGAATCCACGACTGCGCGTTGTGACGTCAAAGATGGACTTGTTCGTTGAGTTCATGTTGCTTGCGCAGGTTCTTTTAGGCTGCTGGATCGCATTAGGCTATCGCTGGGGTTCATCCTGGTTTGCAGCAGACCTGTCACCTTACCTGTGGTCCATTATTCAATTTAGTCCACAACCTGAAGCGGTGTACGCTATGCCGCTGGTGATTAAGGCACACATTGTCGGTGCCTTCTCAATCTTTCTCATTTTTCCTTTCACTCGTCTTGTTCATCTGCTCGTCGCACCATTTCACTATCTTGTGCGTCCCTACCAGGTCGTTATCTGGTATTGGGATCGCAAACTCGTGCGTCAACCTAGCACCCCGTGGTCGGAGGCCAGACCACGCAATAACTGAGGGTGTCTATCTAGGAGTATAGGATGGAAAAGGTAGCAACCAGCAAGTCACACAAAGCACTGTTCCTAAATACCACGGCATTCACTATCTGTTTTGCAGCATGGATGATGAACGGTGTGCTGGTCACTTTCCTCGCCGCTAACGAGGCTTTCGATTGGGGGCCGGTCGAGATAGGCTGGTTGATGGGCCTTCCGGTTCTGACGGGTGCCATTTTCCGGTTGCCTGCTGGCATTCTCACAGACAAGTACGGTGGCAAACCGATATATGGCGGTCTGCTGGTTTTTTGCGCTGTCCCTATGTACCTGCTTTCTTACGCAGACAGTTTCCTGACCTATGCGCTGTGCAGCGCGGGTTTCGGTATGGCAGGCGTTAGCTTTTCAATCGGCATCGCCTTTTCATCTGTCTGGTATCCCCAGGAACGCCAGGGTACTGCGCTCGGCATCTTTGGCGCTGGCAACGCAGGTGCCGCCTTAACAACATTTTTCGCACCCACCCTGCTGAACAACCTGACTGATGGTGGTGCGAACCTGGAAGGCTGGCGTCAGCTTCCTGTTTACTATGCCGCTATGTTGCTGATCATGGCTGCGATTTTCTTTTTCTTCTCCGAGAACAAGAAACCGGCGTCTAGTGGCAAGAACCTACGACAGATGCTTCGTCCACTGAAAGACCTGCGTGTGTGGCGATTTGGCTTGTATTACTTTCTCGTGTTCGGGTGTTTTGTCGCTTTTTCACAGTGGCTGGTGCCTTATTTCGTCAATGTGTATTACCTGCCGCTAGTTACCGCTGGACTCCTTGCAGCCGCATTCAGTTTGCCATCCGGCCTCATCCGCGCACTCGGCGGATGGATGTCAGATGTGATGGGCGCAAGAGCAGTGATGTATTGGGTCCTGGGTCTGTCGGTTGCGCTGAGCTTTATGTTGGTCATCCCGAAGATGGAAATCTACTCACCAGGTGAAGGGATTATGGCAGCCAGGGGAGGCACAGTGACTCTTGTTTCTGATGCCAAAGTTGTTGTCGACGATAAAACTTACGACCTGGAACTATCTGACAGGTCATTCGAGGAACTGGATTCACGAATAGTCGTCTTCCCGACGAAGGCAACCTGGCAGGAACCCGTTGTTGAGATCGGACAAGTAGTAAAAAGAAGGGAGTTGATCGCGAAAGGAGTGACAAAAATCTACTTCCAGGCGAATGTATGGATCTTTGCTGCATTCGTCGTGCTACTCGGTGCAGTCTGGGGAATAGGCGCAGCAGCCGTCTACAAACACATCCCTGATCATTACCCTGAAGAGGTTGGTGTGGTCGGCGGGATGGTAGGTGTCATTGGCGGGCTCGGTGGTTTTTTCTGCCCGATCATCTTTGGTTATTTGCTCGAGAGTACTGGTCTGTGGACAAGCTGCTGGATGTTCATGTGGGTACTGTCCTGTATCTGTCTATTCTGGATGCACAACGTCATTCAACTCGCAGAACGCAGGGAACGACCCGAGCACTCAAAACATTTTTAATGTCAGGAATTTGCTATGGCTGAAAATTTGACAAAGTGGGACCCGGACAATGAAGAGTTCTGGGAAACGACGGGCAAGAAAATAGCCACCAGAAACCTGTGGATTTCAATTCAAAGCCTGCTCTGTGGGTTTGCCGTCTGGCTTTACTGGGGAATCATCTCGGTGCAGATGCTCAACCTCGGGTTTCCGTTTACTTCTGAACAGTTCTTTACGCTGACCGCTATCGCTGGCCTGAGCGGAGCAACCTTAAGGATTCCCAGTACCTTCTTCTACCAAGGATACGCTCAAACCTGATTGTCCATGCGCATGACATCGCCTTACCGTATGCGCATGGCATCAAGAAACTGGACATACATATTTATTGGACTGAACAGTACTTACTTTATGCCTATCTTCTCGACAATCCCAAGACGGATGTCCTAACAGGTAGCAGGTATGTGCAGCGGTTGTTGCCAGAACTTTCAAAAGAAATGATGCGTAATAGATTCGGCGATGGCGGCGGATCTATCTGGTTTGATTACAGAGGCGATGACAGGGGCAGTTAGGTTGTCGGTTGGTACCCCCAAGATGGTCGTTGGCTTGGGCTATAAACCTGCATCTCTGAATTTAAGCTGGAGGTACGTTTAGATATAGAGGAGATCCCAAGAACCTGAGCAACTGTCAAATGTTCTCAGGGTGCAGTCCATTTCCCTGGATATGAAAGTAGCTGATCGAGAGCACCAGTCGAGACAATCTCGTTGATCCACTTATGAAGATGCTGAATGCCCGCTTCATTTTTGCCGATAGTGACTTCGGGCAGCAAACCCGTCTGAAGAGCCTGCTGCTGTTTTTCAGAAGTAGCCAAATCTTCCTGGCTAACGACAAGCTCAAGAAAGTCAGACAAATCCTTCACTTTAGTACGTGCATCACCTTCGAGTTCATCAGCGGTGAGGAATGTCTGGATGGTTTGAGATTCATTAACGTTTGCACCAGGCACCACCTGGGAAATGAGAATCCCGGGTCCACCATCATAGAAGAGGTTAATCGAAACATTGGGGAAAATGATCCATTCCCCACGAGTCATGGCTTCAGTGGGCCATTCTTCATCTGGCTTATCAGCGATCTTAAATAGATTGTGTTCATCGGCCAGGTTTGCTTTGCTGTCTGTTGGCTGAATCAGTCGTTGGTGCGGACCCCAGAAATAGTACAGCGCTTTGTTCGACGTGTTGGGTCCGAAAGTGTTCTTGTGCAGCACAGGAAGATGATAAAACTCAAGGTGAGCCTCCATGGCCAGCTTCCAGTTGGTACCATCCAGAATACGTTTTTCTGCCAGACGCCAGGAATCCAGTCCGAAGGTTTCCAGAAACATATCGAACCCCTGTAGAAAAGTATCCAGGTCATTACTTGATGAAGGATCCAGCGTGCCCCAGATTAAACCTGCTCGCTCAGTGACGGGGAATGACACCAGTCCATAGTCCTTGAAATCTATATCACCGAAAAGATCATTGAGTGTGATGGCAACCAGCATGCCTTCCTGGGAGAAGGTCCAGCCATGATAAGGGCAAGTGAATCGAGCCTTACTGCCTTCACCCTTAGCCAGCTGTGCACCACGGTGAGTGCAGCTGTTCAAGAAGGCGTGAGCAACCCCATGCTTGTCTCTAACCAGCAGGATCGGGATTCCCGCTATCTGCATGGTTTGAAACTGGCCAGGTTCACGTAACTCACAACTCGCCGCGAGCACTAGGGGAATTTTTTTGAACAGATTCTGGCACTCTTTTTCGTGGTTCGCCTGATCTGAATACAACCTGGAATCCAGTTTCATAGTCCCAGATGCGGGCCGAATTGTATCGGCTTTTGAATGCGCAAGAATATCCCGGGCCACTTCTACCAGTTGGGACCTCACGTCAACAATGGCTTTTTCCGTCACCATACCTGATTATCCTAAGAGCCTGACCAGTGATAGTAGCGGTTGAGGGATCAAAAGACCCGCCGAATGAGGAGAATAGGCATCGTAAACCCTGTTTTCTTAGGAACGGTTCTGATCATCCCATTGCATCACTGATGACCCTCTGGGCAGATAACCTACGCTGAAGCTCAAAGGCGGTGCTGATGTCTAGCAAACGTTATACAGAAGAATTCAGGATAGCAGCCGTAAAGCAATTTACCGAAGGTGGTCATTCAGTCGGCGATGTTGCCCGACGACTGGGCGTGACAACCAAAAGTTTGTCCGACTGGAAAGAGAAGTGCGGTGAATCTGCGACGGCTTGTCAAGAGAAGAAGGCTGAACTCAAACGGTTTCGCAGGAGTGTGACATCATACCCAGTCCACTATCAGGCTCAGCCGGCTAGCATACACCAAGCCCCATGATCATGAGTTGAAATCATCTGTTAGGAGCCGAGAAGGAAGGTTCTTGGAGACCCGATGGACGCGGGATGTTTTGCTGCGACGAGCTGAACGGGTGTGCAATGTTCGAGCGACAAATAGCAGCGGCTTGAACTGGTATCTCAATTAGGCCACCTCCCTGGGAGTAGGAAGAATAAACCACATATCTGCTGAGTCAGCCAGGGACATCATTACCCTAAAATTTGAGTTTGACGACAGGTGTAATAACCCAGGCCGAGCGTTGATTGTCGCTACCGGTCTACACGATTAAAACGTATATAATGACTCATGGATATTCTCGAATACAACCGGCAGGCTTGGAACCGCGAATCATTAAATGATGGCGAGTGGTCTGTGCCTGTCTCTGAAGAAATTATCAGCGCAGCCAGAAACGGTGCCTGGCAGGTGGTTCTCACGCCATTAAAGCCAGTACCCAAATCATGGTTTGGAAACCTTCACGGCAAAAAAATACTTTGCCTTGCGTCTGGTGGCGGGCAGCAAGCGCCTGTGCTTGCTGCGGCAGGTGCTGTCGTTGTTAGCTTTGATCTTTCCGATGTGCAGTTGGAAAAAGACCGCATGCTCGCTAAGCGTGACAAACTAGACATTACCTGTATACGTGGTGATATGGCCGACCTTTCGCAATTCGCTGCGGAAAGCTTTGATCTGGTTTTTCATCCGGTTTCTAATGTATTTGTACCCGATGTTGAAATCGTATGGCAGCAATGTTTTCGCGTACTAAAACCTAAAGGTGATTTACTGGCGGGTTTTATGAATCCAAGCTTGTTTCTTTTTGACCACGACGAAAGCGAGCGTACCGGTAAAATAGAGGTGAAGTACAAACTGCCTTATGCAGAACCCGATAGCCTTGACCAAGCTGGCCTTAAAGAACTGGAGGAAAGCGGGCGCGCCCTTGAGTTTAGTCATTCATTGCAAACACAAATTGGCGGACAACTAAAAACCGGCTTTGTTATTGCTGATTTATATGAAGACTATTGGTCTAGTGCCGTTCCTTTAAATAAATTCAGTCCAACTAGCATTGCTACCAGGGCGACAAAGCCTTGAGGTGAATCTGTTGAAATGAATTATGATCGGTAGTTAAAAATCAAGATCGCTAGTTAAAAATCAAGATCATATTAAGAGGCGTCAGGTATAGGAAGAATAAACCACATATCTGCTGAGTCAGCCAAGTACATGCTAGGTTTTCACTTCTGAAATGAAATCGTGGTATTTGCCGGAAGGGCCTTTTTTAATTTCATCCACATAAGTGAACGTCGCCGTAAACGGGGAACCATGCTTGGTTGTCAGCCATTAAAGAACATAGAAAGCCTTGTAAGCAAGGCATGAACGGGTTCCCCCGTAGAGCCAGAAGTAAAAATCTCACCAATCTTTCCATGACTTTCTGGAACCTTAGTGCAATGCAAAGCTTTGCCCGCCTTTTAAATATCCTCACGGCGAAGCAAGGGGATGCTCTCCCATTGTTTTTCTGTAATTTTACCCTTGAAATCGAGTCCCGCCTCTTTAAGACGTTTATTGTAATAAGGGATGGTATCGGAAGCATGGGTTACAAGGTGACCCAATTGATGCAGTTGTTTCGCTTTGATGTCCTGAGGCGTCCACCATTGGCTTTGCTCAAGTCGAAAGAGAAGAGCCATTAGGGTTCGAGTCCTGCCCTCCGCCATGGCGGGCCATTCCAAACCTTCAAGATGAGATTTTGGGACAAAAACAGACATAGGCACCCTTTCAAAGCACTGTCTTTTGTAATCTTATCTCAAAAACGCACACAAAAGAAAAGGCCAGCCCTTTAATGGGACTGGCCCTAGTCGGTCCAAACGGATTTCCCCTATAACTGAATAGTTTTTTTAAACTGCTTTTTCCCCCGATGGCAAAATTACCCTGAGCAAGATATTTTGGATTAATTGATCTGAAGATACTTTGTAGGCACTGGAAGTTCAATGACTGTTCAGAGCCTATCGTTGAATACAGAAAGTACGCTGCCAAGGCAATATTTGTATTAAGAGGTCGCCTCCTGGCTAAATAATAAAGAAAGTTAACGTTTTAGCAGCCGCGTAAAAAAATTACCCACACCCTCGTCGCGGTTACGGTAAACATCGAGTACAACGGCAATGATGATCACCAGTCCAGTGATAACTCGTTTACTGGGTTCCGATACACCAAGCTGTGCCAGTCCGGTTTGCAGAACCGCAATAATCACTACACCAAGAAAGGTATTTATCACCGAACCCATGCCACCGGATAATCTGGTACCTCCAATGACCACTGCGGCAATTGCGGCCAGTTCCAGGCCTATACCGGCATTGGGGTCGGCTGATTGCAGGTAGGCAACATGGAACAGACCACCCAGCCCGGCAAGTAACCCGGAAATCGCAAAAACCAGTAGCTTCCAGAAACGAACATTGATGCCCGACAGACGCACGGCTTCTTCATTACAGCCAATCGCGATCATGTAACGGCCGAATACAGTGCGGGACAGTACCAGCTGTGCGCAGATGACCACAAGAACACTGATGAGCAGGGCAGGGGACAGGTCGATCCATGGCAGGGGTGCGCTTAGTGTTTCAACCGTGTTACCGATGTATTTCGTTTGCGAGCCGGTCGCCAAGTAGGCGCCACCCCTTGCTATTTCCAGCATTCCGAGCGTAACAATAAATGAAGGTATGGCCCAACGCGTACTTATTAATCCATTGATAATGCCACATATGAGGCCGACACAAAGACAGAGAAAACAGGCCAGGAACAGCGGCAGGCCCGCATCTAACAGGGCCACGCCAAGGATTGTTCCGCTGAAGGCCATTACTGAACCGACCGACAGATCGATGCCCGCAACAATCAGGACAAAGGTCATACCTACGGCAATAACAGTGAGGGTTGGAAGTTGATTGGCCAGAGTGGTAAAGGTAATCAGTGAAAAGAAATGCTCGCTCTTCAGGCTGAACAAGACAATAAGGCCAACCAGAACAGAGAGTAATCCCAGGTATTCTCGCGCTACATGGTCTAGGTATCGTTTCATGGTTGTACTATATAGATGTTACAGGTGTGAGACCGAGTATATGGGTGCAATCGATCCACATGAAACAGAAAAGCCAATTAGGTGATAGCCCGATAGGAGCTTAAGTGGACGACATACATGGACATATTAGTGTCGCGGGAGGACTGGAACCCAGAGCGACTGTTTTTGTTGCGTGTCTGCTTTCTGTTCATGGGGGTGGATTGTTAATTGGAACGTTCACGCGGGTAATTTTCTGACCGCTGTAATGTGTGAAGGCAGCGGCGGTTATCGCTTCAGGGCTCCACTGGTCACGTCGAAAAATTTCTGCCAGCTTACCGTTGGACAAAACTGCGATGCGGTCGCAAATACTGAGCAATTCATTTGCTTCACTGGAGGCGACGACGATGGCTTTGCCCAAGCGTGCAAGATTATCAACTAAATCGTAGATCATTTGTTTTGTCTGAATATCGATACCTCGCGTAGGTTCGTCAAACAGCATAATATTGCAGTTCATTAGTAACCAGCGGGCAATAATGACCTTTTGTTGATTGCCTCCACTTAATTCATTCACTTTTTGTCTAGTGTTGGTGCAATCCACACTCAGATTCTCGATTTGTTTCTCGACATCCTGCAAAGCCCGCGCTGAATCCAGCCAGCCAATCTTGCCTGCAAATTGGGCGAGACAGGCAAGCGAAATATTTTGTAATATTGAGAGCTCAGGCAGCAGACCCTGTTGCTTACGATCCTCGTTAATCAATCCAATCCCGTTACTGACAGCGTCCACGGGTGATCTTATCCGTGCGGGCCGCATTTCCGGTCCAATTTTGATATCACCGTGACTTCGACGGTCTGCCCCGAAAATTGCGCGCAATAATTCGGTTCTACCAGATCCCATTAGGCCGGAAATGCCAAGAACTTCACCCTGGTAGACATCAAGATTAATATCGTTCAGTTTCTCCCTGGTGGAAAGATTTTCAATTTTGAGTGCCAGGGGGCCTGGATGGCGCTTGTCGAAGTTTGAAGCGTTCGCTACAGGGTGCCCGGTCATCAGTCGGATTAAATCATCCCGGCTTAGTTTTTCCGTGTGATCATTGGCGACTACAAGGCCGTCCCTGAGTACCATGGTCCGATCTGCAATACGCGAAATTTCGTCCATTCGATGACTTACATAAATGATCGCGGAACCCTGGTTTTTAATTTCCCCAATCTCCCTGAACAGCAGTTCAATCTGCTCTTCACTCAGGGCAGCCGTTGGTTCATCAAGAATCAACAGGTCGCAGCTGTGATTGAGAACACGTGCAATCTCGACAAGTTGCTGTTGGCCGATGCTCAGGCTGTTCAATTGTTGGCCGGGATCAATATCCGTCAGACCAAATCGTTGCAGAAGCTCCCCGGCCTGTTGATTGATAAGGTTGTAATTGATAAAACCTGCCCGTTGGGGCAACGCCGCCAGGCTTATGTTTTCGGCAACCGACAGCGTGTCTATTAACCGAAGCTCCTGCGTTACCATGCGGATACCCGCAGATTCGGCATCGGATACCGAGGTCGGCCGGTATAGTCGGTTATGGAATTTCATCTCTCCGTCATCCGCCGGGACCTGCCCGGCGATGATATTACACAGGGTTGATTTTCCGGCGCCATTTGCACCCATCAGTGCATGGACTTCACCCGGCCAGATTTCAATATCGATTCCCCTGAGCACGGGAACGGTGTAGTTCTTACAAAGACCATCAATCGAGAGCAATGAATTTGTCATTCAGGGTGATGCCAGGCTGGCTGCAGTGACGAGGTCGACAGGCGTCTTTTTGTCCGCGGTCACTCTGTTATTGACGAGAATATCCAGGGCATATTCGATACCGAATATCGCCAGTTGGCTGCCGTACTGGTCCGCAGTTGCCAGAAGACTGCCACTGCGTAATAAGTCATGACTGGCGGAGATATTGTCGAAACCTACTACCTGGATTTCACCGCTTTTACCTGCCCGTTTTATCGCCGCTATGGCGCCAATTGCCATATTGTCATTACTGCACAGTATTGCCTTCAGGGCAGGGTGCTCGATGATCAGCGCGGCCGCGATAGTACTGGCTTTCGCCTGTTGCCATTCACCGGACTGTACGCTGATGATATTCATGCCGGCGTCCTGCATGACGCCTTCGAAACCCAGTTGCCTTTGTTGCGCATTAAACGCAGTACTGATACCACCGATGATGGCGACATGATCGCCGGCCTGCAGGTCAGTTGCTAGATGTCGGGCTACAACACGGGCACCTTCTCGATTGTCAGGACCGACAAAGGGAATACTTATACCCGATTGCTGCAGGATGGCTGCGTCCAGTTTATTATCAATATTGACTACGGTCAGTCCGGCCTGGCGAGCGCGCTTGAGGACCGGTACAAGTGCTTTTGAGTCTGCCGGCGCTATTACAATAGCGTCAACACCTCTTGCTATCATTTGCTCCACCAGAATTACCTGCTGCGCTAGATCACTTTCATCTTTTATACCGTTAACAATGAGTTCATACCTGTCGAAATTGTCGGCCTGGTGCTGCTTTGCCCCACTGGCCATGTTGACAAAAAACTCATTTGCTAGGGATTTCATTATCAGGGCTACCGTTGGAGGCCCGTTTTCAGTTGATGCGGATTTTGTTTCCGAATCACATCCGGGCAACAGTGAACACAGGGATATGAGTATAAAAACGCTTGCAGGAATTTTTGACATTCTGGGTTGATTTTTCCTTTTACGAGGTTAATAGATTATCAATTTGATCGCGGTAGGGAATAGATGGAGTCGCGCCACTTTTCTGTACCGAGAGCGGCGGCAGGGAGAACCTTACTACTTCACGTTCACGCGTTACTTCGCCTAGGCGAGCATTGGGGAGAACGGCTGCAATCAGGGTTATATCAGTCTTCATGAATAGCCATTGGCTCAGGATACAAGGCAAGTGTACTTACGGATAATTGAAGCTGTTTTTATGATTATGCCTGGTTTACATTAGCCACATCCAATCTTGGAGATCCAGAAACATGGTGAAATTTACAAGACGAGGTTTTCATAAACGAAGTCTTGCTGCGCTGGCATCATTCATCGGAATCTCCTCCTCCAGCATGGTCTCCAATTCATCTGCAAACAATCCTATTCCTCTGATCCTGGATACAGATATCGGTGATGATATCGATGACACCTGGGCCCTGTTGATGTTGTTACGCTCCAAGGCCATTGATACCAAGCTTATCACTACGGATTTTGGCAACACCCGCTATCGTACCCGATTACTGGCAAAAATATTACATAGTATCGGGTACGGGACTATTCCTGTTGGGATTGGCCTGGACGCCACGGACAAAGCTGGCAATCAAAGTGAATGGCTGGGTGATTATCAGCTTGAAGAATATCCCGGGCAGATATACGAGGACGGTATCCAGGCCCTGATTGATACGATCAAACAGTCGCCCGAACCGGTAACTTTACTGTGTATAGGTCCGGTCATGAATATCGCCGAGGCCCTGAGGCGGGATCCTTCAATCGCGAAAAATGCCCGTTTTGTTGGCATGCATGGTTCCATTCGAACCGGTTACGAGGGTGAAGCAGAGCCGGCAAAAGAATGGAATGTGAAAGTCGATCCAAAATCGCTGCAAACAGTATTCTCGGCCCCCTGGGAATGCTCAATTACACCACTGGATACATGCGGGCTGGTGCAGCTAAAGGGCGATACTTATCAAAAAGTCTTTCAAAGCCGCGATGCATGGATGAAAGTGCTGATGGATAATTATCGCATGTGGTTGCCGAAAGTAACCTGGCTGGATCCAAAGCCGGATTTCAGGTTAATGAGTTCCACATTGTTCGACACAGTGGCAGTACACCTGGCACATTCAGAGGAATTCCTGGTCATGGAAGATCTGCCCCTGCGCGTTACCGATGACGGATATACAGTTATTGATGAGAAAAATGGTCGGACTGTGCGTTGCGCGACCGCCTGGAAAAATCAATCCGCTTTTGAAGATAAACTTGTAGAAATTATGAGCAGTGAAGTCTCTTGAGGATAGTTTTATTACTGGCCTTGGCAACGCTCCTTGCCTTACCGATCGTAGAGGCCGAAGAAAAACAGCGATATGCCAAAATTTCCCTGGCTTCATTAGAAGACAAGATTCGGGGCGGATGGGCCGGACAAATGATTGGTGTCAGCTTCGGTTTTCCGA
>Ga0206681_10001209_pt1 | contig 12119 bp, 8 predicted proteins | sample M150012015metaG_FD_161048 | JGI IMG/M metagenome (GOLD analysis project Ga0206681, IMG submission 161048) | Ammonia-oxidizing marine archaeal communities from Monterey Bay, California, United States - M1 500m 12015 | ecosystem: Environmental > Aquatic > Marine > Intertidal zone | place: USA...
ATTAATTGAATACTATAATAAAAGTTCAGAACAAGAATTAAGATCTGAAATGTTTGAGCTTAACAAAAACTCTGAATTAGCAAAAAAAATGCAAGAATCAATAATTGAAGATATTGAAATTACACCTGAAGAGGTAAGGCAATTTTTTAATTTGATTCCAAAACAAGACAGACCAATTTTTGGTACAGAGTTAAGAGTTTCACAAATTGTAATAATTCCAAAAACTACTGATGAAGAAAAACAAAAAGTAGTAGATAGATTAAAACAATTTAAGGTTGATGTTGTGGAAAGTGGAGCAAGTTTTGTTACAAAAGTGGTTCTTTATAGTGACGACATAGCTTCAAGAAAAAATGGAGGAAAATACACAATAAATAGAAAGAGATCTCCTATGGTCAAAGAATTTAATGAAGTTGCTTTTTCTCTTGAAGAGGGTGAAATATCTGAACCATTTGAAACTGAATTTGGCTATCATATTATTTTTTTAGAAAAGATACGTGGACAGGAATATGACTTAAGACATATTCTATTAAGACCAAATATAAATTCTGAGGATATAAAGGAAGCTAAAGATAAAATTGAAAACATAAGGGAGAGGATTGTCTCTGGTGATTTAACTTTTTCTGATGCTGCCAAAGAGGCTAGTGAAGAGAAAGAAACAAGATTTGATGGAGGTCTTTTGATAAACCCTGAGACTCAGGATTATAGCTTTGAATTAACTAAAATGGATCCTGAATTATATTCACAAATTTCTAATCTTAAAGAAGAGGAAGTTAGTATTGTATATCAGGATGAAGATAGAGTTAATCCAATAAAATTTAAAATTCTTTCGGTATCTAATAGATACGATGAACATGTTGCAGATTATTCTAAAGACTACTTAAAAATTCAAAAACTTGCTTTACAGAGCAAGCAGTTAAAGGAAATTGAGAAATGGCAAGATTCTAAAATTACTGAGACTTTCGTAAAGGTATCGATGGAGCATAGAGATTGCAATTTCTATAGTAATTGGTTAAAAAAATAGTTTTTTATGATTTTTGATTTTGATATGATTGAAAAGGTTTATGAAAACATTGTCAAGAATGTTGACAATGCAAGAAAATCAATTAAATCACCATTAACACTTTCTGAAAAAATATTATACTCACATCTGTGGAATAATTTTAAAAACCCTTTTACAAGAGGCAAGGATTATGTAGATTTTAAACCTGATAGAATAGCTTGTCAGGACGCTACAGCACAAATGGCTTTATTGCAGTTTATGCAAGCAGGAAAATCTAAGGTTTCTGTCCCAACAACTGTTCATTGCGATCACCTTATACAAGCTAAACTTGGAGCAGACAAAGATTTAAAAAGAGCAAATTCTATTAGTAATGAAGTTTTCGAATTTTTAAGAACAGTATCAAACAAATATGGTATAGGTTTTTGGAAACCTGGAGCGGGGATTATTCATCAAGTTGTATTAGAGAACTATGCGTTTCCAGGGGGAATGATGATTGGAACAGATTCACACACTGTAAATGCAGGGGGATTAGGTATGATTGCAATAGGAGTTGGAGGTGCTGATGCTGTTGATGTGATGGCAGGTATGCCTTGGGAACTAAAATTTCCAAAAATAATTGGAGTTAAATTAACTGGCAAGCTTTCAGGATGGACCGCTCCAAAAGATGTTATATTAAAGGTTGCAGGAATACTATCAGTTAAGGGTGGAACAGGATGTGTTATTGAGTATTTTGGGCCCGGTGCGAAATCCATGTCATGTACTGGAAAAGGTACAATTTGTAATATGGGTGCTGAAGTTGGTGCAACTACATCTACTTTTGGTTATGATGAATCAATGGAAAGGTATTTAAGAGCAACAGGAAGAAGTAAAATTGCTGATGCTGCAAATAAAATCAAAAAATATCTTACTGGAGATGCAGAAGTATATAAAAATCCAAATAAATATTTTGATCAATTAATTGAAATTAATTTAAGTGAATTAATACCTCATTTAAATGGTCCATTTACACCTGATTTGGCAACTCCAATTTCAGAAATGGCAACAAAGGCTAAAGAGAATGATTGGCCTTTGGATGTAGATTGGGGATTAATAGGCTCATGTACAAATTCATCTTATGAAGATTTAACAAGAGCAGCTTCAATAGCTAAACAAGCATTAGAAAAAAATATAGTTACAAAATCAGATTTTGGAATTAATCCAGGATCTGAACAGGTCAGATATACTGCAGAAAGAGATGGTATATTGAAAATATTTGAAGATTTAAATGCTACAATATTCAGTAATGCTTGCGGACCTTGTATTGGTCAATGGAATAGAAGTGATAGAAAAGGAGAAGAAAAGAACACTATTGTTCATTCATTTAATAGAAATTTTTCTAAACGAGCTGATGGTAATCCTAATACACATTCTTTTGTAGGGTCACCTGAAATAGTAGCTGCGATTGCAATTTCTGGGAGACTTGATTTTGATCCTTTAAATGATAGTTTGATAAATGAAGATGGTGATGAGGTAAAGTTGGATCCACCTACTGGTTTAGAACTGCCAAATAACGGTTTTGATTGCAAAGATTCTGGTTATATAGACCCTATAGCTGATGGAAGTAATATAGAAGTTAAGGTCAATTCTAAATCAAAAAGGTTACAACTATTAGAACCTTTTAAACCTATAGGAAATAATATAAAAGATGCACAGTTGTTAATTAAAACTTTTGGAAAATGTACAACAGATCATATTTCTATGGCAGGCCCTTGGTTAAGATATAGAGGTCATTTAGATAATATTTCTAACAATTGCTTGATTGGAGCAGTTAATGCATTTAATAAAAAAACAAATTTTGTAAAAAATCAAATCACAGGTGAATATGGAGGAGTGCCAGATGTTCAAAGATTTTATAAATCTAAAGGAATTAATACAGTAGTTGTAGGTGATCATAACTATGGTGAGGGATCTTCTAGGGAGCATGCAGCAATGGAACCACGCCATCTAGGGGTGTGCGCAGTAATTGTTAAATCATTTGCTAGAATACATGAGACTAATTTAAAGAAACAAGGTATGTTAGCCCTAACATTTTCTAATGAATCTGATTATGATTTAATCCAAGAAAATGATTTAATTTCATTTATTGATTTAAAAGATTTTGTTCCTTCAAGACATCTTAAGATTAGATTAAAGCACGATAACGGATCGTATGATGTTATTAAATTAAATCATTCTTATAACAAATCTCAAATCAAATGGTTTTATAAAGGATCTGCATTAAATTTAATAAAGAAATAAAATAAGTAATACTTATTTTTGAATTAATCGAGATTATTTTGTGCGTACGAGAAGACTCGAACTTCCACAACTTATTAAGTTATTAGGCCCTCAACCTAACGCGTCTACCAATTCCGCCACGTACGCATTGTAATAATCGAATGCAAAGATAAATGCTTTATCCCTAATCGATATTCATTTAATTATTCTATAACTGGAAATCCACGATCTCGCATTAATGCTTCAATTTTAGCATCACGCCCTCTAAATAATCTGTATGCTTCAGCAGGATCAATTGAGTTTCTTGGTGCAAAAAGATAGTCTACTAATTTTTTAGCAACTTCTTTATCGTAAAAACCTCCTGGAGCTTCTGCGAATGCTTCAGATGCATCAGCAGTTAAAACGTCTGCCCACATATAACCATAATATGCTGTTGCATAACCTTCTCCAGAAAAAACATGACCAAAATGTGGAGTTCTGTGTCTCATAGGAAGTTCTGAAGGCATTTTAAGTTCACTTAAAGTTTCACGTTCAAATTTGTCTACATCAATATTCTCTGGGTCAGCTAAATGAAATTTCATATCCATAATCGCAGAGGCCAAATATTCTGTAGTCCCAAACCCTTGATTGAAAGTAGATGCTTTTTTAATTTTATTTACTAGATCTTTAGGTATTGGTTCTCCTGTCTTGTTATGAACTAAAAACTGATTTATCACTGCATCAGTAGAAAGCCATCTTTCTAACAATTGCGATTGAAATTCTGTATAATCTCTTACTCCACCGTTAAGTGTTGGATACTTCACGTTTGATGAAAAGAAGTGTAATGCATGACCAAACTCATGAAAAAACGTAGTTGCATCATCCCAAGAAACTAAAAGAGCTTCACCAGGCGCAGGCTTTACAAAATTTGAATTATTAGATGCTAGTACATTCGTTTTCCCATCAAGCGTTGTATGGCTTCTATAAGTTGTGGCCCAAGCACCAGATCTTTTTCCAGCTCTTGCATAAGGGTCTAGATACCATAATCCAATATGCTCGTTGCTACCTTTATCTTGCACTTCCCATACATTAACATCTTCATGAAAAACAGGTATTACCCCTTTGTCTAAAGCAATAAATTTAAAGTTAAACAGCTCACCCGCAACGTAAAACATTGCTTCTGTTAATTTATCAAGCTGTAGATATTTTTTTACTTCATCAGAATCTAAATCATACTTTAATTTTCTAACTTTCTCTGCGTAGAATCTATAGTCCCAAGGTTCAATTTTAATATTAACTCCGCTATTATTAGCCACAGCTTGCATGTCAGCTACTTCTTCATCAACTCTAGCAATAGCTGCTGGCCATACAGCCTCCATCAAAGCCATAGCATTTTCAGGATTTTTAGCCATTCTATCTTGTAATCTCCATTGTGCATAATTATCATATCCCAAAATACCAACTCTTTCTTTTCTTAGCTTTAAAATTTCTGCTATAATTTGATTATTGTCAAATTTATCTCCATTATCACCTCTAGAGTAATAATTTTTCCAAACAATTTCTCTTAATTTTCTATTTGTTGAATATGTTAAAAAAGGATCCATAGAAGATCTTGTATTCGTAATAGCATATTTATCATCAAATCCCTTGTCTTTGGAAATACTATTAGCAGACTTTATAAAACCATCAGCTAAACCTCCAAGTTGATCTTTCTCTAAATATGTTATATAATTTTCCTCATCATGTAATACGTTATTAGAAAAGTCATTATAAAGTTTTGATAATTCTATGTTAATTTGAGCATATCTTTGTTTTTTTGTTTCGTCTAAAGCAGCGCCATTCATTTCAAAACTTTTATATGTTAAGTCTAAAACTCTTTGTTGATCATTTTCTAATGGTTCTACTAAAGAATTATCATAAACAGCTGTAACCCTTTTAAATAACTTTTCGTTTTGACTAATTTTAGAAAAGAATTCTGAAAGTTTTGGAGCTAATTCTCCTTGAATTAGTCTAAACTCTGGGCTAGACATATTACTTGCTAATATTCCGTAGTAGGAATAGACATCATCTAGTAATTTCCCAGACCTTTCCATTTCTTCAATTGTATTTTCAAATGTTGGAGCTTCAGAGTTATTAGCTATAGTATTATAATCTTCTAGGCTTAATTCCATTCCTTCTAACATTGCTTCTTTAACATCATTTGGATTCATTTTGTCAAATGCAGGAACTCCTCCATAAGCAGCATTTTTATCAGACCATTGATCTAACATAGGGTTTTTATTACAAGAAAAAATAGTAATTAATAAAATATTACAAATTATTAATATTGGACTCAGGGGTGATTTGGTTTGCATAATGTTAATTTTTAGTAATTGTTATAACGTAAATTCTTGTATTAATTATATAGAAAAGCTAGTTTAATTATTTTTAAAGATTAAATAAAATATATCAAATGAATAAATTACAACTATAATTGCAGTGATTAACAATTTTAGCCTGTAACCAGTGACCTGACTGGGGCTCGAACCCAGGACCCTCTCCTTAAAAGGGAGATGCTCTACCAACTGAGCTATCAGGTCAAAAATTAACTCTTGTATAAGGCTGCAAATATAAAATCTTTAATTTATATTACAATAAAATTTAGATATTAATATCAAAGCCTAAATATGATTATAGTTGTTGTTGGATATACAGGATCGGGCAAAAGTAATATTGGTGAAATATTAATTAAATTAGACAAGTAAGGCCTCGATCTTTGAGCCTTTAAATTCAACCATTACTTGACTCTGCATTGAAGTTGAAAGTGATATTCCTTTGAAATCTGCTTTTACTGGAAACTTTTTATGATTTCTATTAACTAAAACAGCAGTTTTAAATTGTAATAGTTCTGTTTCTAGGAAATGTTTTACTCCGTATATTAATGTTGATCCAGAATTTAAAACATCATCTACTAAAACAATTGATTTATTTGAGTATAGCTCTTTTCCTATAGAAGTTTCAATAGGTTTTCTCGGGTTTTTCTTATCAATTTTTACCTTACACAGAGTGACTTCTATATTTGAAAGTTTATTAAGTATTTTTTTTAATTCCTTTGCAATCAAATATCCATTGGATTCAATTCCTGCTATAATAAGTTCTGAACTTTGCAAATTAGTTTCCAGTATTTGGTAAGAAATTCTCTTTAACTTACTTCTGATTTGATCATCATTAAGTATTACTTTTTTATCTTCCATTTATATTTATATTTAACTCCTTAAAAGATTGTTAAAACTTAATAAAATACAATATAATAATTGTATTTTTGCATGTAAAATTAAAGCAATGAGATTTAAAGTACATTTCTTTTTCTTTTTATTTTTAGTTTTATTTTTCTCTTGTCCAGAGGACGATGGTGATGGGCTAGTAGAAATTCCTGAAAATGACAGAACTGAACAACAAATTATTGACAATGACTCTTTATTAGGATATTTCGAAACACATTATTACAATTCTGCTTATTTACAAAATAATCCTAGTTTCACTTTAGATGAAATTATTATTTCTGAACTTCCTGAAGACGGGAATCTTCCAGATCCAAATCAGAACACCATGCTTATTGATGATATTATAACACTAACCACTACTTATTTTGATGTTGAATATGAATACTATATCTTAAAAATTAATCAAGGTGAATCAGAAATTTCTCCAAATTTTTCTGATAGAGTTCGTGTTAATTATGAAGGAAGTCTTATGGATGGAGTAATCTTTGATAGTTCTTCAACACCTGTAGATTTTGATTTAACAAATACAATTGCAGGGTGGGGAAGGGTTCTGCCAGAATTTAATAATGCCACAGACTTTGTAATTAACAATGACGGAACTGTAGATTATACTAATCCAGGGATAGGAGTAATGTTTTTACCCTCTGGGATGGGATATTATTCAGCTGCAGCTGGAGATGTTCCAGTATATTCTAACCTAATTTTCAAGTTTAAGTTATTTGAATCAGAAGAAAATGATCATGATTTTGATAATGTTCCTTCTCATCTAGAGGATTTAGATGGAAATTTAGATCTTACAGATGATAATACCGATGATGATCCATATGCAGATTTTGTAGATAGTGATGATGATGATGATGGCACATTAACTATTGATGAAGATCTTGAGCCAGATTCAGACTTAACTGTAGACAGGGATGGAGATGGTGATCCAGAAAATGATATTGGAGATGGCGATCCTACAAATGATGATACTGATGGTGATGGTATTCCTAACTATTTAGATACCGACAATTCTGAATCTAGAGACGATTAATTTTTTTTCTCTATTTCTCCTAATAATTCAATTATTTTCTTTTTAACACTCTTTCTGCTTTTTCTACAATTGAGTTAGCATTAAGACCATATTTTTCCATTAGCTGAGTAGGTTTCCCTGATTCACCAAATGTATCATTTATAGCAACAAATTCTTGTGGGGCAGGACTATTAGAAGCTAAAACACGAGAAACACTTTCACCAAGCCCACCCATATAATTATGCTCCTCAGCGGTTACAACACATCCTGTTTTATTTACGGATTTTATAATGGCATCTTGATCTAAGGGTTTTATAGTATGGATATTAATAATATCAGCACTTACTCCTTTTTCATGTAAAATTTTGGCTGCCTCCAATGATTCCCAAACTAAATGTCCTGTAGCTATAATAGTTACATCTTTTCCATCTTGAAGCTGAATTGCTTTACCAATTTCAAAATTTTGATTTTTTGGAGTAAACACAGGGACTTTTGGTCTGCCAAACCTAAGATAGACAGGGCCTTTATAATTAGCAATAGCAATAGTAGCTGCTTTAGTTTGATTATAATCACAAGTATTAATAACGGTCATGCCAGGAAGCATTTTCATCATACCAATGTCTTCTAATATTTGATGAGTTGCACCATCTTCTCCAAGAGTTATTCCTGCATGTGAAGCACATATTTTTACATTTTTACCTGAATAAGCAATAGATTGACGTATCTGATCATAAACTCTTCCAGTAGAAAAATTAGCAAAAGTGCCAGTAAAAGGTATTTTACCTCCAATTGTTAAACCAGCAGCAATTCCAATCATATTCGCTTCAGCAACTCCAACTTGAAAAAATCTTTCTGGATGATTTTTTTTGAATTCATTCATTTTCAATGATCCAGTTAAATCAGCACATAATGCAACGACGTTTGGATTTGATTTTCCAAGTTCTGTCAAACCATCTCCAAAACCACTTCTGGTGTCTTTCTTTTCAGAATATTCGTATATCTTCATTTACTATTTAATAATCACCTAGTGTTTCAGGATTTTGGTTTAATGCTGTTTCTAGTTGTTCGTCATTTGGTGCTTTACCATGCCACTCGTGTGTATGCATCATAAAATCGACACCATTACCCATAACAGTTTTTAAAAGCACGCAAACAGGCTTATTTTTTCCTGTTTTAGATTTAGCTTCTTTCATTCCATCAATTATGGATTGAATATTATTTCCTTGATTAATTTCACATACAATCCAACCAAATGATTCAAATTTAGATTTCAAATCACCCATATCAATAACATCTGAAGTACTACCATCAATTTGTTGACCGTTAACATCTATTGTCGCAATAATATTATCAATATTTTTTGCTGAAGCATACATAATTGCCTCCCAATTTTGTCCTTCCTGCAGTTCACCATCACCATGTAGACTGTAGATTAATTTACTATCATTATTTAATTTTTTTGAATGAGAAGCTCCAATAGCTACAGATAGTCCTTGCCCCAGTGATCCAGAAGCTACTCTAACCCCTGGAAGTCCTTCATGAGTTGTAGGATGTCCTTGTAGTCTCGAATTAATTAAACGAAAAGTATTAAGTTCTGAAATATCAAAATAATTTGATCTAGCTAAAACACTATAAAATACGGGTGAGATATGTCCATTACTTAGAAAAAAAATATCTTCATTATGACCATCCATTTTAAAACCATCATTTCTTTTCATAATAACATTGAAAAGACTTACAATAAATTCTGAACAACCTAGTGATCCTCCCGGATGTCCAGAGTTTACTTTGTGAACCATTCTTAGAATATCTCTACGAACCTGAGTAGTTAATGCTTCTAGATGATTAATGTCGATCATTCTTAATCGCAATAAATATTGAGTTTGTTAAATTAGAATTTTGTTTTCCTAATATAAAATTATTTTAACCTCATTTATTAACAATAACTTAAAATTCATAATATTAGAGTTTTATTAAGAATTAATTGGCTTAATGTTATTTATATTTGTTTCTCATATTTATGAAATTCACTATTAATAATACAGATAATAACACTAATGCTAGAGCAGGATGTATTGAAACTTCTCATGGTGAAATTCAAACTCCTGTTTTTATGCCAGTAGGTACACAGGGGACTGTTAAAGCTGTTCATCAAAAGGAATTAAAACAAGAAATAAATGCAGATATAATTTTATCAAACACTTATCATTTATATTTAAGACCTGGAGTTGAAATAATAGAGAAGGCTGGAGGAATACATAAATTTATTAACTGGAACAGCAATATTTTAACAGATTCAGGAGGATATCAAGTTTATTCTTTAGCCTCTAGGAGAAAAATAACTGATAATGGAGTTGAGTTTAAGAGTCATGTAGATGGTAGTTCTCATCTGTTTACACCTGAAAAAGTTATTGACATTCAAAGATCGATTGGTGCTGATATAATTATGGCTTTTGATGAATGTCCTGCTTATCCATGTGAATTCGATTATGCAAAGAAATCAATGAATTTGACACATAAATGGCTAGATAGATGTATTAAAAGATTTAATTCAACTGATGATAAATATGGGTATAAGCAGTGTTTATTTCCTATAGTTCAAGGTAGTACGTATAAAGATCTTAGGATTCAGTCTGCTGAATATATAGCAAATACAAATTCATTTGGAAATGCAATAGGAGGGTTGTCTGTTGGAGAGCCTACTGAAGAGATGTACGCTATGAATGAGGTTGTATGTAAAGTTTTGCCAAAAGATAAACCTAGATATCTTATGGGTGTTGGAACACCAATAAATCTTCTAGAGAATATAGCTTTAGGAATAGATATGTTTGATTGTGTTATGCCTACAAGAAATGCTAGAAATGGTATGTTATTTACTTCAAAAGGAATAATCAATATTAAAAATAATAAATGGAAGGATAATTTTTCAGCAATAGATGATGATGAAATCACTTACGTTGATAAGGAATATTCAAAAGCTTATCTAAGACATCTTTTTTCTGTAAATGAAATTTTAGCAAAGCAAATAGCTTCAATTCATAATTTAGGTTTTTATTCGTGGTTGATTTCTGAGTCTAAAAAGCATATAATAGATGGGGATTTTTTAAATTGGAAAAATAAAATGGTAAAAGTTTTAAATAAAAGATTATAATTAATTGAAAATAGTAGACTGGTACATACTTAAGAAATATTTAATCACTTATATTTCAATACAAATTCTGTTTGTTCCGATTGCCATAGTTGTCAATCTAGCAGATAACATAGATAAAATTCTATCAAATCAGGTTCCTTTTGATGAAGTGCTAGAATACTATTATAATTTTACTATATATTTTTCAAATTCACTTCTACCTTTATTTTTATTTCTCTCAGTTATATGGTTTACATCCAAGTTGGCGTCTAACTCTGAAATTATAGCATTATACAGTTCAGGATTTTCATTAAAAAACCTAATTAAACCTTATTTTATTGGTTCGGCAATGATAGCATTTATAGCTCTTATTTTAGGAATTTTTATAGTTCCAAGTGCTAGTAAAGATTTTAACGAATTCTCATATAAATACCTTAAAGGTTCTAAAAAGAGTATTGACAATAAGAATATTTTTAGAAAGATCAATGATAATGAATATATATATTTAACACAGTTCAACACCAAGAATAATATTGGAACAAATTTTACTTTAGAACATTTTGATGGAAATAAGTTAAAGTTTAAAATTAATGCTAGCAATATTAGGTATATAAAAAAAGACAGCACATATAGATTAACAAACTACATGAAAAGAACCATTACCGATAGTATTGATGTTATTTCTTCTAAAAGAAGATTAGATACTATATTTTCATTTAATTTTGATGATTTAACTCCACTAAATTATATAGCTGAAACACTTAATTACTCTGAATTAGTAAAATTTATTAATCAAGAAAAATTAAGAGGCTCATCCAATATAGGAAGATATCAAGTTGTTAAGTATAAAAAATGGAGTACACCTTTTTCAATATTTATATTAACTCTTATTGCATTTTCTGTTTCTTCAGTTAAAAGAAGAGGAGGAGCTGGTATTAACTTAGCATTTGGAATATCTGTAGCTATGACATACGTGTTTTTTGATAAAGTTTTTGGCGTTTTGGCTCAACAATCTGATTTTTCCCCAATTATTGCGGTTTGGTTTCCAAATTTTATTTTTGGATCTTTAGCTATATACTTATTATATAAAAATATAAATAAGCAACTTTAAACATTATTTGCACCTTCATTTTTTAGTTTCTATTGCTGGATTTATAGTAATACTTGGAGAATTGATTTCAATTTCATCTGCAATTCTGATTAACTCAATAATAAAATATCGAAATACTTAAAAAAAACATAATGATTGGTGTTATGTTTATTAGATTTTATAATTTTAAAAATTATATATATTTATAAAATTTACTTTATGAATTATTTAGATTTTGAACTTCCTATAAAAGAATTAGAAGATCAACTAAGCGAATGCAAAATATTAGGAGAAAAAAGCGATGTTGATATTACAGATACATGTAAAAAAATACAAAAGAAATTAAATACTGCTATAAAGGAAATTCATGACAATTTATCCCCTTG
>Ga0206681_10001214_pt1 | contig 12068 bp, 7 predicted proteins | sample M150012015metaG_FD_161048 | JGI IMG/M metagenome (GOLD analysis project Ga0206681, IMG submission 161048) | Ammonia-oxidizing marine archaeal communities from Monterey Bay, California, United States - M1 500m 12015 | ecosystem: Environmental > Aquatic > Marine > Intertidal zone | place: USA...
GGTGGAACAGCGCTGGGTACTGGATCTCCGTTTGAAGCAGTTGGCACAAGTGTGATGCCTACGGCGAGTACCGGGTCTTACAGTTTTTACGTGACTCAAACTGGAGTTGGCTGTACTGAAAGTGGTGCTGTTGAGCTAGTTGTAAATGTTACGGATGTGAACGTAGTCTTACTTGAACAGGATGAGTCGTGTACAGGCAACGCTGATGGTACATTTTCAATTGCTAGCGTAAATTGTGGTACAGCCCCGTTCTCTTTTTCAGTGGATGGAGGTGCTTTTGGTCCTGCACCAACAGATATGACACCTGGAAACTATGTTGTCATTGTTGAAGATGCAGGGGGCCTACAAAGCTCACCAATAAATGTTGCCATTGGTACGGCAAATACAGTAATACCTAATCCACCAACAACTGATTCACCTTTATCTTATTGCAGTGGAGCTGCATCAATTCCATTAGAAGCTACGGCGAGTGGCCTATCATTGACATATACCATTAATATGGTTGATTCATGGGGTGATGGATGGAATGGAAATGTGATTAATATTTACGATCAAAATGGCAATCTCCTTGTAAGTGCTACACTTGCGGCAGGAAATGCAGGATCAGCAACTTTCAATGTTGTTGAAGGAGATTTTATTACTGCTCTCTGGGATGCTGGGGCCTTTCAAAATGAGGTTTCTTTTCAAATAGTGGATAATAATGGCACCACCGTCTTTTCTGGAAATTACGGAGATGCAATAGATTATGACGTTCCTCCTGGTGTATACCCTTTAAACTGGTATGATGCTCCTGGGGGTACTTTACTTGGAACAGGTTCTCCTTTTGAAGCTGTTGGTTCAAGTGTTATGCCCACAGCTTCCGTAGGAACATATGACTTTTTTGTTACACAGTCAAATGGCGGATGTGAAAGTAGTGCAACACAAAAAACGCTCAATATAAGTGATGTAAATGTAACCTTGTCCGTTCAAGATGAAACATGTACTGGATATACAAACGGAACATTTGCAATCGATGCTGTAGCCTGCGGTACTGCTCCTTTCACCTTTTCTGTGGATGGTGGGGCATTTGGCCCCGCGCCAGGATTAACTGCTGGAACATATAGTGTCGTTGTAATGGATGCGTCTTCACTACAAAGTAGTCCAATTTCAATTACCATTAACACTACAGAAACCGTAATCCCATTTGGGGCCATTGTAAATGAACCCGATGTATACGCGTGTTTGGGCGACACATCTGTAATGATTGCGGCAGTTGGTGAAGTTACAGGACTTGATTCACTACTAACTACTATGGCTGCTGGTAACGGTCAAGCTGGAGTAATGTTTCCCATTACTGCAATAAATCAAGTGACTATTCAAGATTTTGCTATTAATATGAACACAGGAACAAACTCAGCAGAAATTTATTACCGTCCGGATAACTATTTGAATGTTCCAGGATCTAATACGAGCGCTGTGGGCTGGACACTTGTTGGCTCTGCTGCAACTGTCGTTTCTGCTTTTCCTAATTATACCGATTTACCTATTCCTGTTAATATTACCATCCCTGCTGGCGAAACGTATTCGTTTCACCTAATTATGGGAGCTGCAGGAGCAGGTGTAAGCTATACGAATGGAACCGTTACAGGAGATGTATTTGCTTCTGATGCAAATATGGAATTTATTCAAGGGCACGGAGGTACACTTTTTGGTTGCACCTTTAATCCGAGAGTTTATAACGGATTGATACGTTATGAGGCTACTGAATTTATTGATGTGACATGGTTTGACATGGCATCAGGAGGAACAGTTCTCGGGAATGGAACTCCATTAGAAGCGGTTGGAACGAGTGTTCTGCCTGATGCAAATACGGCAGGGGATTATTCATTTTATGTTGCAAGTAATAATAACGGCTGTTACAGTGCAACAACCGAAGAGGTAACGGTTCATGTGGCAAATGTTAATGTGGACATCTCGTCTATTGATGCAACATGTAATACCGGAACAGATGGTTCATTTGTGATTGACTCTGTTTCTTGTGGAACCGCTCCATTTACTTTTTCAGTGGATGGTGGTCCAGCAGGACCTACGCCAACAGATCTAGCTCCTGGTACATACGAAGTGATTGTAATTGACGCAGCTGGAGATTCTTCTAGCATCTATTATGTGACTATTGGAAGTGCAGCAGGACCAAGCGATCTGGTTATCACTGATCTTTCGGATACGAGTGTTCAGGTTTGTTGGACTCCCAATGGTTCAGAGACAGCATGGATTATAGAATATGGAGCACCTGGATTTACTCCGGGTACAGGGACTGAAATTGGATCCGCTAGTGTTACTGACACATGCGCAATAATTACAGGTCTTGACGGAAATACAGATTATGACTTTTATGTATCTGCGGATTGTGGTACTACACCGGGAGACTGGGGCACAATTTCATTCACAACGGATTGCGGTGCCTACTCTGTTCCCTTTTTGGAAACTTTCGAAGACGATTCGGAAACCAGAGTATGCTGGTACAACATCAATGAAGTTGGTGCAGATGACTGGACCTACGATATTGGTTCTGGTGGAGGTCTCGGTGGAGCGGCTATGGCTGCTTATGAAGGAGATCTAAATGCACGATTCGTTAGTTCTCCAACAACATCAACAACAAAATTGGCCTCACCAAGAATTGATGTTTCTAACCAGGATAGTGTAGCCATTATATTTGCATACGCTCAGGAAATGTGGGCAGGTGATCAAAACACAACCAAGGTGTTTATAAGGGGCTCTGAGGCTTCGCCTTGGATGGAGATTTCATCCTATACTACAGATACTCCTGAATGGACCCTGGATACACTTTTCGTTGCTGACACATCGAACCAATTGGAAATTGCCTTTGAGGGAACAAACAATTGGGGCCGTGCCAATGTAGTAGATGCGGTACAGGTTCTTCCTTGTTCATTGGAGCCGGGAATAGACGGAACAGACAATGTTTGTAGAGCAGTGGATACAGTAGATCTGAATTCATTCATCACACCTGGTGAAGATTTCGGTTATTGGAGCTTCCCTCCGATGGAATCCTTTGTCAATGGATCTATTGCATCAGTTCAGTTCCTTCCTGAGGGGTCGCATGACTTCTTGTATGTCGTGAGCACCCCATGTGCTTCAGATACGACCATTGCCACTCTCGTGATTTATGGTCCTTCTTCTGCGGGTAATGATGGTGCAGATACAATATGTATGAATGAACCTTACAACCTGTTGACTTCTTTATCAGGATCAATTGATTTAGGAGGTGATTGGATTGACCCAACAGGCGTTGTGCTTTCGGGTCCTAATATCGTTGGAAGTTCAATCCCTGGTAGCTACAACTATCAGTATGTAACGTCTAATGGTGTTTGTGATGGAGATACATCAATTGTTCTCTTATTTGTAGATCCAGATTGTGACTATAATATTGGATTGGTGGAAACTGATTTGAGCTTCTTCGAATTATATCCGAATCCAACTAATGGTGAATTCTCAATTAAAGCAAATGATGCTGACGGATTCTACAGTGTAGTGGTTACAGATGTGAATGGCAGAATAATAAGCACATTCAAGAATTATATTTCTGGAAATGACAGTAAATCAATTGATTTAACATTGTCAGAAAATGGTGTGTATTTTGTTAAAATATACAACGACAGTGTATTTAAAACATATAGAATTGTTAAAAATTAAATTGTTGATTAATTAATATAAAGGGAGGTTTGTACCTCCCTTTTTTATTTATACTATTTTCACGGCATACTCATGAAAACACTTCATAAGAGCATTTTTAGTACTATGTCCCAGATGGCTTCAGAGCATAGTGCCATAAATCTTTCACAGGGATTTCCAGACTTTCCTATTGACCCAATACTGAAAGAGATTATTAAAAAGACGATTCATGATAATATCCACCAATACTGTCCTTCGAATGGGCACCCCGGCTTATTACGTTCTATTTCTGAATTAATCCACAGCTCATATGGCAGAGAAATAACTATTGAAGATGAAGTCATTGTAACAGCTGGTGCAACACAGGGAATCTTTGCCTCTATTCAGGCCATGGTAAATAAAGGAGATGAAGTTGTAATTCTGGATCCAAGCTATGACTGCTACATTACACCTATACTGCTTTCAGGAGCAATCCCTGTAAGAGTACCTCTGAATCCTGATTTTCTTCCTGACTGGGAGGCAATAAAAGATGCTGTTAATGACAAAACAACTCTAATAATTACGAATAACCCTCATAATCCATCTGGTCGAGTTTGGAAAACGGAAGACATAAAAGAACTAGAATATTTGATTAACAAATATCAAAAGCTACATGTACTATCGGACGAGGTTTATGAATACATTAACTTTAACAATCCTCACCAATCTGTGCATTTATATGAGTCCCTGCGCAAGAAAAGCATTGTGGTTTCTTCATTTGGTAAAACCTTTCATGTTACAGGATGGAAAGTGGGTTATGTTGTAGCGGAAAAGCAAATTATGGATAAAATAAAAAGCCTCCATCAATACATGGTGTTTTCCGTAAATAGCATTTGTCAAAATGTAATCAATGACTATTTAAAACATGCAAAAATAAATGAGCTCAGCTCGTTTTACAAATACAAAAGAGACCTTTTCAGAAAAGGTATGAAAAATAGTCGATTTGAATTAATGCCCTGCGAGGGTACTTATTTTCAGCTGGCAAGCTATCACAACATATCCATGAAAAGTGATGTAGAATACACTGAAGAATTAGTAAAAGATCATAAAATTGCAGCAATTCCTGTCTCTGTGTTCAGTCAAAAGAAAAGTCAGAAAAATACTATCCGTTTTTGTTTTGCAAAAACAGATGAAACACTGCAATCTGCAATAGAAAAATTATGCAAGATCTAAATATAGCGTTGCTTCAGTTCGATCAATCCTGGGAAAACAAATCTGAGAATTTTGAAAAAATCAGCTCTTTGTTAGAAGACGAAACTCAAATTGACCTCCTTATACTTCCCGAGATGTTTCATACTGGATACACCATGAATCATCAATTTCTATCTGAATCTATGTCAAATTCAGAGGGCATTGCTTTTCTAACAAACATTGCCAAAGAAAAATGTTGTGCCATATACACTTCGTTAATAATTTCCGAAAATGACAAGGTCTTTAATCGAGGCATATTTGTTTATCCTGATCAACAAATATGTCATTACGACAAAAGAAAAACTTTTGGGCTTGCTGGAGAAGATGAGTTTTATGCGGCAGGTACCCAAGAAAAAATTGTAACATATAAAGGATGGAAATTCAATCTGCAAATCTGTTATGATTTGAGATTCCCCGAACTCGTCGCAAATTGTATTAATCAAAGGGATCAAGTAAAATACGACGTCATTTTATATGTCGCAAACTGGCCAGATAAAAGATCTTCCCACTGGAATAGTTTGCTTCAGGCAAGGGCCATTGAAAATCAATCCTATGTACTTGCATGTAATCGCGTTGGAACCGATCAGAATAACATTGTGTACAGTGGAGGGTCTTGTGTAATCAACGCATTGGGAGATCTCCAGGCAAACCATTTAAAAAATGAGCGTCTTATTAAATATACATTAAGTATTTCTGAGCTGAATAAAATTAGACAACAACTTCCATTTTTAAAAGATAGGGCTTGTTTATGAAGAGTTTTGTATATTTACGCACCTTAAAAAATCAAAATGAAAAAACAACTTTTAATTCTGTGCTTGTTTATCGCTTCAAGTACTGCGTGGTCTCAAGTAGACCTTAAAATTCCAACGATGGGAGAAATTCTTTCGGAAGGAAAAACAAATCATCAATTTTCTAATGAGATACAGACGAATCAGATTCAGAAAGATCTAGGAATAACTATCTGGTCTGATGATTTTTCTGATTCATCAACTTGGACAATAGACAACAGTGGTGAATCTGGTATTGACTATGGCTGGAATATTAATAGCATATCAGAAGGCTGGTGGTCTACTGCTGGAATTAATTCTACCTCTGGTGGTAATTATGCTGAACTTGTAAATGGTGACCCTTTTGCTGCAACTCAGGCTCTAGACGTTATTTATAATTTAACCACTGTGAATCCTATTGATGTAATAGCTCTTGGAGGAACAAATCAAGTCACCTTACAATTCGAACAGTATGGTGCTCGTTTCAATGATCTACAAGAAATCTCAATTAGTACGGATGGGGTGATCTTTACTCCAATCGGGAACAACCTTGATCAATCTGTTCTATCTGCATCCGGAGGTTCAGCTTATTCAAATCCTGATATAAAACAAATCAACTTAGGTACTATATTATCGCCTACAAATGCTCCTATCTGGATTCGATTTTCCTGGACAACAAATTACCCAGGTTCTGCATCAAATCCTAATGTTTGGGTGACATATGGCTGGTATATTGATGACGTAAAATTAGCTACTAACCCTACCAACGATCTAGAAACAACAGATTCGTATTGGGGAACTGAAGGTTTGAATTATTATCAAATTCCTTTAACTCAAGCGGCTCCTATTGATTTTTCAGCAACTGTTTTTAATGCCGGTACAAATACACAAGATAATGTAGCATTAAATGTAGAGGTGAATGGGGCATTATTTAGCGGAACTAGTGCAGGTGTAAGTTTGAATTCTTTAGATACAACCACCTTAGATCTTACCACACAATTTACTCCTGCTACAATTTCAAATTATACAGCGACTAGGACGATATCAATGGATTCTATAGATGATAATCCGTCAAATAATGAGCTTTCAAATATTAGCTTTAACGTCACAGAATATATATACGCTCGTGATAACAACAATGTGTCAGGAAGTACTTCCAATGGTGCTGATGGGTTTGAAGTTGGAAATCTATATGATATCTGGCAAGATCAAACTGTAGAATCAATTAATATTCGTATGCCAAGTGGATCGAGTGGAGCCACCGTAGGCACGGAAATTTTTGTTAAGCTTTATGAGATTGACCCAAATGCCACGGGAGGACTTGCCAATGCCTTAATTTATGTGGAAGAATCAGATCCGATTATTTTAGAGAACAACATGCTGAATACCAATTTAGTAGTTCCACTTCTTGCTCCAGCTGACGTATATGCAAATACAACTTATTTGGCTATCGCGGGTTCCTTTACTGAAGGATTAAGGGTTTCTAATGCCGGGAGTTCATATCCACAAACCAGTTTTTTTCAGGATTATTCGGATGGAACATGGTACTATCAAACATCCACCCCTTATGTGCGTTTAAACTTTGAATCCACAGCTGGACTCGAAGAAAACTCTCAGCTAGTCCAGGTGGGCTCTATCTACCCTAATCCTGTTACTGAAGAAGCATCTATTAGGTTTAATGTAAAGAACACGTCGGACTTTAATGTTCATGTTTCTGATATGACAGGAAGGACTGTGTATTCAAAAAGCATTACCCTTGTCAATGGCCTTCATAATTTTGTAATTGATACTGGAGATTATGGAATAGGTATTTATAATGTGCATGTCACAGATGGAGCGTCATCAGTTTCTCGAAAATTTGTAAAACAATAATCAAGAAATCTTATCTAATTTAGAAGCCGGCAATGCCGGCTTTTTTTATGTTTGATTTTGAAATTGGTTTTCTTGGTCTTTTTTTAACTAGCTTCCTTGCAGCAACAATTGTTCCTATTGCATCCGAAGTTTTTTTAATAGGCATGATTCTTCTTGGCTATAACCCTGTAGTCTGTCTTATTGTTGCAACAGCTGGAAATACCTTAGGAGGATGGTTGAATTATCTTATTGGAAGAATGGGGAATCCATATTGGTTGAAGAAAATGGGAGCATCCATTGATAAAATAAAATCCTGGAAGAACAGGGTTGAAAAATATACGTATTGGCTGGCTCTTTTTTGCTGGTTACCATTAATTGGGGATTTCATTGGCATAACATTAGGGTTTTTCAGAGCCAAAATATTTCCTTCTTTTATGTTTATGTTATTAGGCAAGTTTTTACGATATCTAATTATCGTACTTATATACAATTATTGGTAATTTATTATATGTGCTGTTTTCATTTAAATAATATCTTCTATTTTTATCCTAATTAATTTTCTATGGAAAGGTTTTTCAGTATCATAAGAAATACGATAGATAGTTTTCGTTTAAAAAATGAACGGGAAGAGTTTGAGGTTATCTGTACAAATATTGATAGCAGCGTTGTCTTTAAAGGCACTAATCTCTGGGTTTTAGTTTTTGCCGTTATCATCTGCTCACTGGGTTTAAATGTAAATTCTGCAGCGGTTGTTATTGGAGCCATGCTTGTTTCTCCTATAATGGGGCCTATTATTGGTATGGGGTTCGGTTTGGCAACGACTGATTTAACTCTAGTAAAGAAAGCGTTATATAACTATTTATTTGCAGGCACGGTTGGTCTGATTGCTTCTACTCTATATTTTTCATTAACACCAATAGATGTCGCTCAAACAGAAATGCTGGCAAGAACGTCTCCTAATATATATGATGTCCTCATTGCTTTTTTTGGCGGACTGGCCGGAATTATTGCTATTGCCAGTAAGATGAAAGGAAATGTAATTCCCGGGGTTGCAATTGCAACTGCATTAATGCCTCCCTTATGCACTGCGGGTTACGGGCTGGCTACTTTACAATTGGAGTTCTTTCTCGGTGCTTTTTATTTGTTTTTTATAAATACGGTATTTATTTCTCTTGCCACATTGCTCACAGCCAGGATCTTAAAATTCCCACAAAAAGAAAACCTCGATAATAGAATTGCAAAACGTACGAATCGCGTGATTTTGATTATTACAATTCTAACTATAATCCCAAGTATCTATTTTGGTTATACAATGGTTAAACAAGACCGTTATAATCAAAAGGCAGAAGAATTTTTGAAAAGCGAAATAGCTTTGCATCCTATTCCGAATGTCTATTTATTGGATCAGGAAGTTGATGCGGCAACTGAAAAAATAACACTTACATATGGAGGAGAAATAATTTCCAAAGAAGAGGTTAATAATATAAAAAAGAAGCTGTCTATTTTTCATCTTGAAGAAACTACCCTGGAAATCAGACAGGGTTTTGCAAATCTAAAAGACAAAGAAGATATTAACCCTTTGGCTGCTGAACTTTTGGCTAAGGAAAATCAAATTAGTTCGATTAAATCGGAGTTAGAAATTAAAAATTCACGCTTGGATAGCATCAATACATTGACTCAAATTGGCGATCAGGTGTTTCTTGAATTAAAGGCACAATACAATACAGTATCCTCTCTTACAATGCATCCAGGAATTAAACACACCGATTCTATTGAAACAAATGTTTGGCTTATTCAAATCAGTTATGACAGCACTCTTATCAATGAAGATCAAGAAAGAATACAATTATGGCTCAAGGCTAAATTAAATAATAGTGAGTTATTCGTTAACTTTAATTCAACAGATACATCAAAAACCGAATTTAATGGATCTCGAATGAAATCCTTTTTTGACAGATTTAAACGACTTAATCCCTGATCAGCATCATTTTAAATGGGTCTATTCCGTCTTTAAGATTCTCTAAACTTATCGTAATACTCTTTTTAACAGAAAAATCATTCACCTCCGTTTTTTGAAAGGTGCTGGGCGTAAGTTTCAGTGTGGATATAGAAACCGGCAAGCCAGAATGCTTTAAAAAAATTGTCGCAGGATTCCCATTTGTTCCGCTTAGTGTTCCAAAGCATGGAGAGCCCACAAGATCTCCTCTTTTCGTTTCTTCAAACCAAGACGCCAGTAACACTGATGCCGACATGGACAGCCCGTTAATGAACAATGTACACTTTCCACTATAGTTCGATTCATTTGAATTGATAAGCGATTTTTCGTATAAAATTGAATTTACCGACCCTTTGGGGCTTTTATAAAAGTCATACTCTTTACTAATCATGCCCCTGGGATACACTCTTTTTGCCTTTTTCACGAAGTCCATCTTTTTAAACCTTGACAGTGTCTCAAATCGATCTAAATCACTTCTTTTATACGTGTAAATAAGGTCGTATGATGTCTTGTCCACGCTGATATAGCTTAATAAATGTTCCAATAATAGTACATATCCACCTCTGTTTTCTCTGACATCAATAACCACCTCTGTACAGGAGGCTTCTTTGACTTTTTCAAAAAATCTATTGATCTCTTTTTTAAATCGTTTTTCGTTTTTCGTTTCAAAAGAATAAATTCTCAAGTATCCGACATCCTGAATAAATTCATATTCTATTTCTTTGGATGGATACCATTTCCCTTTTTTATCGAACTGCTTAAGTTTGATGTATGAAAGTTCTTTTCGGACCGTGTCTCCTTTATTATCCACATAAATGAACCTTAATGTTTCATCGGACGAATGGTTTTGAGCATTAAATACATTGCCCATCATTTTGGGTATAATCTCTCTCGTTGATGACTCTGTCATTGCTTCATTTGGACAAAAAGTTCGAGTGAGTCTGTATAAACTGTCTACAGACATATCCCCTATAAATAAAAGCTCAGATCCCACAGGAATTTCATTCATATAGATTCTTGAAAGATAATAGCGATCATTAAATTTCATGACATAAAAAGGCAATATTTTTCGCTTTTTCCCAGATAAAAAAAGCAAATCTCGAGGGTTGAATGAGGTATGCGAATCGCGAATTGTCTTCACAAAAGAAGCAACAATTTGCGCGAATTCAAATACTGAAATAGGTGAATGCGCAGAAGCCAATGCCGAATTATATGCTCCGTCAAATTCCTCTTTTGAGCAATACATGAATGGAGTCGGGTGTGTCTTTAAAATGGTTTCATAAAGATAGTTGAGATCTTTAGCCATATCATCCGGACACAAGAGTGATTTATCATGCTTATTCTTGTAATTAATGTAAGAAACGCAATCCTGAGACCACAATTGAGAAACACACAAAATACAGCAAATAAGCAGTGTCCTTTTCAACAAAACCAAATTTATCGTCGAAAATACGTCTAAACTTCAACATATGTTAATTTTGTGCATAAAAATCCCCCCTGATTTCATTATTAATATACAATAAATGAGTATTTTGAGGCCGTGTTAAATTCTAAGCCTGTTCAATGAAAACAGTCCTTATTTCAGGAGGAAGAGGATTAATCGGCAAATCATTGTCAAGATTGCTAAGATTAAAAGGTTTTACCGTCTATAAATTAACTCGAAGACCAAAAAAAAATCATCATATTTATTGGAATCCTGATAAACAAACGATTGAAAGCAAACATCTTTCAGAGATTGACATAATAATTAATCTTGCCGGCTCTAGTATTGTCGATAAAAAGTGGAGTGACGGTCGTAAAGATGATTTGATTAATTCAAGAGTTAATTCCATTCATTTTCTCAAAATAGCTGCCCAAAAAATGCCGAACTTAAAATATTTCATTAGCGCTTCGGGGATTAACTGTTACGGATATAATGGTCCTCATGAAAAAACAGAGAAAGATTCTTATGGGCAGGATTTCCTTTCTCAACTGGTAAAGGACTGGGAAATCGCAAGTGACTCTTTTATGGACATATGCCCTGTTTCCAAATTGAGAATTGCCATGGTTATTGATAGCCGTGGTGGAGCACTAAAAAGAATCATGAATAAAGTGAAATTAGGCCTAGGGGCTCCTCTGGGTAACGGGAAACAATATGTCCCATGGATTCACATAGATGATTTATGTAATATGTTCGTTTATTGTATTGAAAATAAAATCCCGGGCACTTTCAATGCGGCTAATGGCTATATCACCAATCGGGAATTCATGAAAACCATTTCAAAAAAAATGAAAAAACCATTTGTCATTCCGTCAGTCCCCAAAGGTGTTCTTATGATTTTGTTTGGTGAAATGGCCACTATGTTGACAGAGAGTCTTAAAGTCTCAAATGAAAAAATCAGAAAAACTGGTTTTAAATTCAGGTATTCCAATTTCGATTCCGCGATTACAGAAATGGTAAAAAAATAATTCAGAATAATGCTAACATTAGATTGTAGAAAAATAGCTCTGCTGTTTTTGATACTTTCCTTTAATTAAAGCTAACTTTCATAAAAAGATTTTTAATGGCCAAAAAA
>Ga0206681_10001218_pt1 | contig 12046 bp, 10 predicted proteins | sample M150012015metaG_FD_161048 | JGI IMG/M metagenome (GOLD analysis project Ga0206681, IMG submission 161048) | Ammonia-oxidizing marine archaeal communities from Monterey Bay, California, United States - M1 500m 12015 | ecosystem: Environmental > Aquatic > Marine > Intertidal zone | place: USA...
ATGCAGAGAGTATTTCAACTAATTTGGATGATGTTTCAACTGACGTGGACGAGGTTTCAACAAGTGCAGAGGATGTTTCAATTGACGTGGATGAGGTTTCAACTAATGCAAATGAGGTTTCAACTAATGCAAATGAGGTTTCAACTATTTCTGATTCAGAAAACACAACTATTACGGAACCCATGGACGAACCCTATTTATCACAAAATGATACGGTTTTGGAAGGTGATGAAACGAATCAAACATTGGAATCAGATACCATAGCAAAAGAGACAAAGGAAAAGGACTCTACCAGTGCAGATTCCACATTAGAAGTGGACTCTACCAAAGCATTGCCAGTAAAAAAGAATTCTAATGAGAGCTCTCATGAAATTCAGGTTTTTGGAAGCTTAATGACTTCCTATTCACAAGTATCATTAGCAGGGTCTGCCAGTGAAATATCGACAGCCGGAATGGGAAACCCCCTTCAAGTTATTCCACAGTTCGGATTGGGATACAATTATAATTTCAACAACTATTCCTTGGGCACAGGATTGCTGTATCAGCAATCCGGAGAATCCGTGCATTATGAAACCAATACTATAGAAGTGCAGGATTCTGTGTATATCAGTGGTTATGATTACCCGGTCGTCTTCAATCCAAATACACAAACCTGGGATACTATACAGGTACCAATTTATGACACTATTGGTGTTAATATATTAATAGAGCAATCCTATAGCGGAAAAAACCGATTTAACTGGATTTCAATTCCTTTACATTTTGGATACAGAATGCATGCAGGCAATTTTACGTTTATTCCACGCGTTGGTACTAATTTTGATTTTGGAATTGGCAAAAATAATGGTATTTATGCTGAGCTAATCGATCAGGGATTAATCGAACACCAAGCAAATCGATTTGTTCTATCCTATTCGTTACAATTTGAAATCAGAAGAGATTTTAAGCGGTTTCACATATTTGTCAATCCCTATTTTAAATCAAATATTACCCGAGTAATCAGCTCGGTTGTACAGATACGAAAGTACAATTCGTGGGGACTAAATGCAGGTATTGGTATTAGTTTTTAATTTTAAAAGCTATTGAATTCCCCTATAGTGTTGATGATTGCCGCTATTCCCCTTTAATCAAGGCATCTGCAATACTCTCTGAAATGTTCAGATTCATTGCCCTTTCCAGCCATAGCCATTGCCCTGCCGGATTTACTTCTAAAAAATGAAACGTTCCATCAGGTGATACGATAAAATCGTATGCCCCATAAAAGATTCCAAAAGCGCTATGCAATTTTAATAGTTGACTTGTAAATTCGGGTGATAAATCGAGTATTTCATACTCTAATTTTTGCTGGTCTTTTCTCCAGTCAAATTTAGTCTTATGGTGTTTCTGAGAATTGATTTTCACCGGAAAAATTGTAGTTCCAACTATTGTAATTCGTACTTCAAAATCTTTTTCAATATACTCTTGAAAGATGCATGGAGCCAATTCAATATTATTCTTTTTTACAGCCAGCTCTTTTGTGGTCATTAAAGAGGAATACAAAATCCTGTCAGGAGGTATAATAAAATAGCTTAAGGGCTTATATAAAAATTTCTCAAAATCGTTAACAGTTTCATTAATAAAGGGGCTGTTATTGCTGATTATTCCCTTAGGGATCTTAAATCCATTTTGTACAGCAAGATCGAGCTGGTAGGGTTTATTTCTTGCCAGTGAATCAGAATCTCTTTTATTTATCCAGAAACATTCTTTTAGATAGTGTTTCAATGGTTCCAGTGTCAATTGCCACTCTCGTTTAATAAAACTTTGAGTTTCAAATTCACCAATGGTTTTTGGGTAATTCGTGAGAAGAGGCTTAAATCTCCACCAAACGGCCGTTATATCGGAATAACTAATGGACTTTTCCTTATAGCTTATTAGAATTTCCAGAGGATCAAACGTATAGGTCAGCGTATTAAATTCACCCTTGAATGGATTTAGAATAAAATAATCGACCTTTTTGTTTTTAAGGGAATTGCATACCTCTGAAACATGAGGGTCCTCCTCATCTCCGATAATTAATATGTTTGGCATACGTTTAAGAATGATAAAAAAGCTTTAGGTAAGCCCTAAAGCTTTTTTTACTTACATGTCTCCATCAACATCAGCACCTGCATCAACACCTCTGGGGGAATTGGTTGATGTTGCCGTTGTGGTAGAATCTTTTGAATCATCAGCAGAAACTCTTGTTGTCATTGTTTCTCCTATGGGTTTAATTGTGATTTCTTGGCCTTCTTCAGCCTCTAAAGTGACTTTGTACGTTTTACTCATAGCATGTTATATTATTGCGCTTACTCTAAAAAGTTTTCAGCTTCCCTTATAGTTTTAATCGTATGTGATTAGAAATAAAAAAGTTAAAGATAATTAAGCAATTGGTTTTAGCAATTAGTTGCGTAATTAATTTTGTTTTTCGATTAATTGAGACTTAATTATTTGTAGAGACAATCTATTAGATAAGTCTTGTAAAAGACCTATTCTTCTTGGAATACATCTAAATACAAATACAATTCAACCGCACCTTCACGAATTATTGATAGACCGATCGGCTCCAAAATGAACATTTCTGCGGAAACACCCTTCATTGACGAACTTGAAATAATGCCATATTACGATTAATCAGAATCATTTTCATAAGTACTAATTTGAGTTAATTAATCTCCTAATGATAAAGTTTAGTAACATATCAGGTATATTACTTGCGTCGAGTTCTCTGGAAAGATGCAAATAAATAAAAGATTCTACTTTATCAACATGTTGAATTGTCTTGAATTGTAGAGAAAGTACGCGTTTGTTGTAATGATAAATTCTAACGTTTTTCTTTTCTATGTAGTCATTTCCGAAAAGAGAGTCTATTTCTTTCAACGATTTACCTACAAGATTTAATTTTCCAAGAGCTTCATGTGACCCGGCAGATCGTATACCAATTAGGACTTCATTGTTGTCATAAAAATCAAATTCTGGATTGTCTCCAAAGTGATATACATTGATTTTGAAATTTCTAAAAAGTTCCGATTCATTCATCGGTCCCCCATCGAGAAAACGTATTTTTCTTTTTAATTTATTGAAAAACATGTACTCATAATAAAAACCCTTCTTTTCGGGTTTATGTCTCCATTCTATTGGGAATTCTGAGCATCCAGCGCCACTATTTGATGCACCATATGACTTTTTGAATTCGGGAAGATCAATGGGTGACATTAATAAAGACTGAATATATGATGAAGGAAGATCTTTGATGCTATCTTGCTGATAATGCAATTTTGATGGGTCATCCGTGTTTCGTATTGATATGGAATTACTCTTCTCCGTAGGTTTTTTCGACGTATCATAACAACTGGTCAAAATCGACAGGATTATCGGTATTACTATTGAATATCTCATAATAAATTACTTTTTTGTTAAACTACTGTATGCTTAATTTCAATTTTCAGAGTAATACACTTAAAAAAGCGAACACTCTTGTTCAATCGTAAAATTGAGAAACTTCATTTAGCTCTTTCCTTTTTAAATCAGGAACATAACATGGGGTTTCTGGATAACCTACAGGAAGTAATAAAAAAGCTCTTTCATTCCTAGGTCTTTTAAGTACTTTGGATAGAAAACTCATTGGGCTTGGAGTATGTGTTAATGTGACTAATCCAGCATTATGAATAGCGGTGATTAACATTCCGCATGCTATTCCAACAGATTCATTCACATAGTAGTTAGTATGCTCATCACCTGTATTCCCTATTTCATAAACTTTTTTAAATGCAACTATCAACCAGGGAGCTGTTTCTAGAAATGATTTGTTCATATCAGTTGCCAGGGGTTCCAAATCTTTTTTCCAACTTTCACTCATTCTGCTCTTATAGTTCTTCATTTCTTCCATTTCTGCTTGTTTACGAATTTGTGATTTTAATTCAGGATTCGAAACTGCACAAAATGTCCATGGCTGTTTATGTGCTCCAGAAGGCGAAGTAGAAGCACTTTTAATTAAATTTTCTATAACCTCCTTTGGAATTCTCTCATCCGAAAATTCTCTAATCGTTCTCCTTTTATTAAGCCAAGTATAAAACTGTTCACTTTTTACAATTAATTCATCCTTTAAATATGTTTCAGAACGAAAAGAGATATGCTTGTAACCATTTATTATTATATGATCTTTTGTCTTCATGATGATAGTTCTTTTTGTTCTACAATAGTTTATTCCACGCCTAAAGAGTATAGGTGCAGGAAGAGTCAATACGAAAATAGACAAAAAGTTGGAGATGAGAAGTATGGAATTTGAAGCCCTATAATACGCTCCTTGACGCAGCTTGAAGAATAGTCATACCACTACGAGCTGTGCCTATTTTCAGATTGAAGTCCCAGGCAATCCATATTTAATAAAACCTAAGGCATTTAACCAATAAAGCCTAGACTGTTAGTTTTTTAATATTTTCACTTCTGTGTCAAATTCAGTGTTTAGTTCTTTTAATCTATAATACGTTCCTGCTCCTCTGTTTGCACTATATGGATCAACATCTTTTTCTAAAATGACAGTTTTAATCAATATCCCTGTTGCAATTCCAATTTCCCCTCTACATTCAACTTCCTTACAACTCACATCAATACCAATAATCTGGGGAATTTTAGTATTTGATATTTCCCCCTTTATTGTTATTAACTTATTTACATAATTGTCCAGGTTCACTTTAGAAGTTAAGGTGTCTAATTTTGTTGTGTCATTCTTATTTTCTGCGTTTAGTTGGCAAAACCCTGGGAGAGCATATAAAAACAGAAGTCCAATAAATACTTTTTTTCTCATATCTTCAGTTTAATTTTTTATGATTTTATTTAAAATAATAGTATTCTCAATTCGAATTTCAATAAAATATAGTCCTAATGGATAATTTGAGAGATCGATGTGGGAACTACTAATATAGGAATTTAAAAACTCTCCATTTGTTGTATATAGTTTCATGCCTTCACAGATATCGTTTACGGATAAATTCAACTTGTTAATTGAAGGATTAGGATATAAAAAATGATTTTGTTGTCGTTCAATCCACTACGGAATACACCAAATAAATCCTTTAGTGCCTAGTACATAGAGATAGTAAAATTTTAGAATTATATTAATTCTCAGAATCTAATCTTGCTTTTAGCTTTTCATTCTGATCATTCAATTCTTGTAGATCTGTTTTTGCTTGCTCCAATTCGGATGAAATTTTTTCATTTTGTTCCTGAGCTTCTTTTAATCCGGAATTAGAAGTGTCCAGTTCACCATTTAATCGAGTGATATCCTTCTTGCTGTTGTCAAGATCCGAGTTAAGTAACTTCACAGTATTGTTCAGTTTATTAATTTCTGATTTACGTTCTTCTAATTCAGCTTGAGTAGTCTTGTGATTTTTCTCCAGATCTTCGTGCTTTTTACTGAGGGTATCATAATCTATTACTTTTTGGTCGTATAAGGCCTGTAATATATCTAATTTGTTTTTTTGGAATAACCAAGCAATACCAAACCCCAAGCCTGCAGCCACAACAAGCATGATTATTATTTCAATTAGTGCACCACCCATGATTTTTTTATTTACAATTAATTAATAATAATTTCTACCCTTCGGTCTAAATTTCTGTCATCTGCTGATCCGTTTATGGAAACAGGATTTTTTTCGCCCATTGACAGAGCACGAATCTGATCGGCTTCAATACCCTTCTTAATAAGTAAATTTTTAACAAATTCAGCTCTATGGAGACCCAGCGCCATATTAATTTCTTCATCGCCAATTATATCCGTATGCCCCACTACTTTTATACTTTCGGCTTTGTGCTCGTTCATAAATGATAGAAGCTCATTAAAATAGGACTCGATTTCATCGTCAAGTTTTAAGTTTTCTGCACCAGATTTAAAATAAACCACCTTATTTTCAATCTTTACTACTTTATTATTGGGTTCTGGTTTATTCTTCTTTTCTTCCGAGGAATCTGCTGTATCTTTATTTTTTTCACCTTTTTCACCTTTTTTACCTTTGTCATTTTTTTCAGATGTTTTAGAAGGCTGGTTCGTTTCTCCTGAATTGAGCTCTTTTATATTAGTCACATACCAATAGGAAGAACCACACATCCACAAGGCCAGAGTAACCACGAGTATATGAACAGAATACTTCATTTGATAAGGATTAAATTAAGTTATAAAGATGTTTCTTTGTAAGATAGAATATTTTATTGTGAAAAACTAATTGTCTAGTAATGAACATTTTATTTATTATTTCACTAAAACGAATTGAGAAATAATTGTGAAATTCATAGTATTGTATTGTTAGTGGTTTTTATGCATTAAATTCTAAATTTAAATCATATAATACTTTCCCCTTTAGGTCAATCCCTTTTTCTACATTTGCACGATACAATTCCATCACATGAAATTAACATTCTTTACTGCTTTTGTTCTTCTTTTATGGTCTTGTACCCCTGAAACTTCTCAATTTGAGAAGCATTTTCACTTAGCGTGTAGTGGTGAAACGGTTTCGGATAATAAATTTCAGGAAGGTTCAGAATTTTTGTCAAATGCACATTGTCGCTCTACAGACTTTTCTAGAACGGGTAAATACGGATTCAAATTGAATAGCAAAAATGAATTTGGTCCGGGCTTTAATTTAAAATCGATTAAGAAAGGGGATGTGATATACGCCTCTGTTTGGCGAAAAAAAGGAAATTCTAAGGGCAAATTAGTCATTGCTTCTAAAGGCGAAATACAATACGAGAGCAAGAACATCTCTTTCACTGAGGAAGGAGATTGGGAGCTCTTGAAATGCAGTTTTGTTGCTAGGGAGAATTTTGATTTTGTGGCGGTTTATCTTTGGAACCCCATTGCAGAAAATGTGTATTTCGATGACCTCACAATTGATTGTTATAGAGACAATAAAAAACCAAGCAATGTGGCCGAAAAAGACATCTTAAGAATTTCTATCCCTGCTTCCGCCATGGACAGCATTAAGGCTTTTCGTAAACAGGCTTTAAAACAGGACGTTATTACGTCTGATCTCAAATCGTATTTTGATGCATCTATTGTAGTTGAGGGAGAAAAGGTTCCGGTTTCATTAAGATTAAAGGGCGACTGGGTCGATCATTTAGAGGGCAACAAATGGTCTTTTCGTATTAAACTAAAGGGAGGAAATTCGTATCACGGTATTAAAAAGTTCTCTATTCAGGATCCTCATACAAGGTCTTTTATGATGGAATGGTTTGGTCACCGTCTTTTTGAAAAAGAAGATGTGTTAACTACGCGTTATCAATTTAAAGTTGTTTATGTGAATGGAGTGAACAAAGGGGTTTATGCACTTGAAGAACATTTTGATAAAAGACTCTTGGAATACCGAAAACGGCGTGAAGGTCCTATTGTGAAATATGACGAAAGTGGAGTTTGGCAGGGATACTTAGACGTAAAAAAGCATCAGACTGGATTAAAGAAATACCCTTATCTTGAAGCATCAGAAATTCTCCCATTCAGTAAAAAACGAACCCGTCGTATTCCAGATTTATATAAGCAGTTTATACTGGCCAAAAGCCATATGGAAAGATATCGAAATTTTGATAAGAACACGGAAGAATATTTCGATCTCGACAAAATGGCTCGTTTCCTTGCACTATGTGATGTAATGAATGCGACGCATGGACTGGTCTGGCACAATCAACGAAATTATATGAATCCTGTAAATAGCCGCCTAGAACCGATAGCATACGATTGTTTTCCGGGAGACCTAACAGTTCATCACGAATTGATTGGAAAAGCGGCCCGGTGGCGCAGTGATAATGACTATACAATTATTGATGGACTCTTTTTAAATTCGGAATTTGATGCTTTATACCTGAATTATCTCAAAAAATATTCTGACGACTCTTATATGAAGGGCTGTTTTAAGGAGTTTGAGGATGAACTAAATCACTATGTAGCTTTATTGAGACATGAGTACCCTATGTTTAGATTCGATCGAAATTATTTTGAAACGAACCGTAAAGAAGTGAAGGGGAAAATACTTAAATATGAAAAGATGCCACCTGTACAAAGGACTATTCATAAAGTTGATCCTTACCAAAATACGACACAGGAAGTGCTATTTGATAAGGTGGCTTTACGGGTATTTACGAAGTTCAAAGATTCTTTAAGGTCTGAGCTTAATTTTCAGAACTATTTGTTGTCGGAAATACAAATAATAGGCTATTCCACAAAACCGAACGGTAAACTAATGATTCTGCTGGATAATCCCTTTACTATGGATGGGTATACAAATAAGGCACAATCGAGGACTATGAAATTCAATTTTGTTCCTAATGCGATTTACTATAAAACGAAAATCACCGGAGACTCTATAATTAGATCAAAAGTGAGTCGCTGGCCACCATCTTCTATAATTTCTTCTCTTTCGAAAACAGCTAAAGAACTCCCTACATTTAGTGCCCCGAATTCAAATAAATTGGTGTTGAAAAAGGGAAAATATACGTTTAGAAATGATGTCTTTGTTCCTCGAGGAAAACAGCTTGTGATAGATGCTGGAACATCAATTAACTTGTTGAATGGAGCCAGATTTGTTTCGTATTCCCCTGTACAAATGAATGGTTCAAAGAATGCTCACATTAAAATTTCTTCATCTGATTATAAGGGAAGTGGTGTAGTTATTCTTCCAGAAAATGGAAATGTAGCTCTTCGGTATGTTGATTTCTCCAATTTACGGTCGATGAATCGTGAAAACTGGACATTAACAGGTGCTGTTACAATATATGAAGGTCAGGTAGACATTTCAAACTGTACATTTTCAAATAATAAATGTGAAGATGCTTTAAATCTGGTTCGATGTGATTTTGTGGTAGATTCATGCGAGATAAGAAATACCTTATCCGATGGTTTTGATGCGGATTTTTGTACCGGCACATTAAAGAATTCGAAATTTTTAAATACAGGTAATGACTGTATTGATTTTTCGGGTAGCACAATAAGTATAATACACTGCTCAATTCTGGGCTCAGGAGATAAAGGCATATCAGGAGGAGAAAGGTCGACGCTGGTTGTAAAAGACTGTTCTATTGAAAAAGCATCTATTGCAATTGCATCTAAAGACCTGTCTGAAGTACAAGTTGAAAACACAAGCATTGAGCATTGTTCATTTGCTTTTGCTGCGTATAGAAAAAAGGCCGAATTTGGTCCGGCAAAAATCTATGTGAAATCTGTGCAAATTAATGATGTAAAAGAGAATTATCTTATTGAATTGAATTCTACAATTAATATCAACGGAATAACGAAAATTGGCAAGAATCGGTTTGATATTGATTCCATGTACAGTGTATTTTCCAAGTAAAAAGAACTAAGAAAACCAAACGTCATGAATCACTTCTTTCCCCACAAATTGATTCACACGTTCGATAATAACCTGTTTCCCATGATGTAATTCTTCTCTCATTACCGAGGAATCAATTGAAAGGATTAGCTTTTTGTTCTTTATTTCGATGCTCTTGGTCCGGTGTGCAACAGCTTTCCCCATCAAATCAGGCCAGGCCTCGACTAAATCGAGTTCTTTCATTTTTTCTTCCAGGCCATAGGCTTTAAGGAGTTTTTCAACGACGTCTCCCAATTGCTTTTCGTTTGATGTTCTCCGTTTGTTGTACATAGTTTAAAGTTAGATAGAAATTTCTTTTACTGAACCATTCTTGGTCTCAAATAATTTTGATTCAATGTGTATTGAGTTGATTAGCTTAATCATCCTGTCTTTGTCCGTATCTGAGATAATGACCTGCCCAAAAAACTCATTAGTTACTAATTCTACGAGTTTCTTAACTCTGCTGTGGTCGAGTTTATCAAAAATATCGTCAAGAAGCAATACGGGATTCGTGTTTTTCATTGTTTTTAACCATTCGAATTGAGCTAGTCTAAGTGCAATAATAAAAGACTTCTGTTGTCCCTGTGATCCAAATTTTTTAATAGGATGTCCTTTAATTGTAAAAATCAGATCATCCTTGTGAGTCCCCGCATTGGAATATTGAGTATAAGAATCCTTTTTATGAAATGAGGGGAGTAGTTCCGAAAAATTATGGGTATTTAATTGTGATTTATATTCTATATGGGCGTCCTCATCATTTGTTCCGATTTGAGCATAAAACTTTTGAAAAACCGGTATAAAAGAGCTCAAAAACTCATTTCTTATCTCATGGATTTGATTTCCTAGTTTAATCATTTGAATGTCCCATATTTCAATGGAATCTTCATCAAATAAACGATGCTCATGCATGTTTTTGAGTAAGGCATTTCGCTGTTTTAGTACTTTTTGATAGGACTGAAGATCTCTTAAATATGCAGAATCCACCTGTGCGATTATTCCATCCATCCATTTTCTTCTGAGCTCACTTCCCTCATTGATGAGGTCTCCGTCATATGGTGAAATGAATACGACTGGGAATTTCCCTATGTGATCGGCAAGCTTGTCGTATTCTTTTTTATTCAGCTTTATAGTCTTTTTTGCTCCAAGCTTATAGGTGCATTGTACTGAATACTCTTTGTTATCGTACTGCCAGATTCCACCAATACTAAAAAACTTTTTATCAAATTCTATATTTTGACGGTCTATCGAATTCAGATATGATTTGCACATACTCAAATAATGTATGGCATCCAATATATTCGTTTTCCCGCTTCCATTTTCTCCAATAAAGGCATTAATGCCAGGAGAAAACAGAATTTCTGAGTTACTATGGTTTTTAAATTGATGTAAATTTAATATCTTGATATACATGGGGTTCCAAAATTAATAGAATACTATAAATTATTATTAATATTTTTAAGCAACCTTTAGTATACATTACAAGTCTTACACAATACAAATGCAATTAACATTGGCACGTTTTATTCGCTACTGGTTTTTTCTTATTTTATTAGCCTGCTCTCAGCACTCTAGAGCTCAGTTGGTTATTACTAATCAGGGGGGTACGGCTCAGGATATTGTGGATGCTATGATTGGCTTTGGACTGAATGTTACTAACGCCACCATTAATTGTCCTTCTAATTCGTATGGAACATTCACGAATGGTCAAACAACATGTGCAAATATTCCAACTGGAGTACTATTGTCAACGGGAAATTTAAACAATATTGGCTTACCAGCGGGAATTCAGGATTTTTCACCAAATTTCAGTGAGCAAATGGATGGAAATGGTCCTTTTGGTACGTCATGTAATGATCCTCAATTGAATTCTTTAGAACCTCTAGCACAATATGATTGTTGCATTCTGGAATTCGATGTAATTCCGTCTTGTGATAAATTGCTAATTCGATTTGTATTTGGCTCCGAGGAATATCCGGAGTGGGTGAGTGCTGGGTACAACGATGCTTTTGGGTTTTTTGTTACAGGAACAAATCCTTTTGGAGCAAATTACAACAATACTAATGTAGCCACCTTACCGGACAATACAACAATTGTGAGCATTGACAACGTGAATCCAACAACAAATGCTGCATTTTATATCAATAATGTGGCATGTACCAATATTGCACTTGATGGAATAACTACTGTTTTAGTAAGGGAAATAGACGTTATTCCTTGTGAAACTTACCATTTTAAACTAGCCATTGCGGATGCTGGGGATCCAATTTATGACTCTGGAGTGTTTATTGATTTTTTGGAGTGTGAAAATGCGATAGAACCAGTCTCATCGACAACACCTGCTGGATGCGTAGGGGATGATGGAACCGCGAGTGTAAGTTTATCAGGAGGAACTCCACCTTATACCGTTTCTTGGAATACAACTCCTGTTCAAACGGGAACTACAGCAACAGGTTTAGCTCCGGGGACATATGTAGTAACCATTGATGATGATGGACCATGTACTGATCCGGTTACGGATACTGTGGTTGTATCTTCTTCAGTCAATAATGTTACACCGACCTTTACTCAGGTGGGGCCGTATTGTGAGGGAGAGTTAATTTCTGATTTACCACTAATATCAAATGAAGGTATTACTGGGCTCTGGTCACCTGCCATTGACAATACACAAACTACGACAT
>Ga0206681_10001219_pt1 | contig 12035 bp, 9 predicted proteins | sample M150012015metaG_FD_161048 | JGI IMG/M metagenome (GOLD analysis project Ga0206681, IMG submission 161048) | Ammonia-oxidizing marine archaeal communities from Monterey Bay, California, United States - M1 500m 12015 | ecosystem: Environmental > Aquatic > Marine > Intertidal zone | place: USA...
TTGTTTACATGGGGATTAACAGCAATTGGTGCAGCATTAGTCTTTTTGTTTAATGCTTCGAATCGTAAGGTATTAGATTGTGCACTTGGATTTACTGGAGGTGTAATGATTGCTGCAAGTTTTTGGTCGCTTCTCTCTCCATCAATCGCTTATGTTGAAATGCAAAATGAAATGGGATTAAGTACAATGCCCCCGTGGTTGCCACCTGCTATTGGGTTTTTTCTAGGAGCATTATTCTTATTTGTTTTAGATAAAATTATTCCTCATTTACATATATTCGCAAAAAGAGAAGAAGCTGAGGGAATACAAACAAACTGGAGAAAAACTCACTTATTAGTATTAGCAATTGCTTTGCATAATATACCAGAAGGATTAGCTGTTGGTGTTGCATTTGGGGCTCTTGCAAATCCTGAACTTTTAGGAATGGATGGTCATTCAGTGTTCACGATAGGTGGAGCGATTGCTTTAGCTATTGGAATAGGTATTCAAAATTTTCCAGAAGGTTTTGCGGTATCAATGCCTTTAAGAAGAATGGGGGTAAGTAAATGGAAATCGTGGCAATGGGGACAATTATCAGCTATTGTTGAGCCTGTTTTTGCCGTAATAGGTGCTGCAATTGTAATGACAGTATTACCAATCCTTCCTTATGCTTTAGCTTTTGCAGCTGGAGCGATGATATTCATTGTAGTAGAAGAAGTTATTCCAGAGAGTCAACGAGGAGGGAATACAGACCTTGCTACAATGGGATTAATAGCTGGGTTTATAGTTATGATGTCACTTGACGTAGGACTTGGGTAGATGCCTTATTGAGGTATTTCTACTCCGCTGAACCTTCCTGAACTCATCATAAGTACGCAGTGATTCTCATTGGGTATTTTTTCTAATCTATTCTGAAGTTTCTCTACGGAAGTTATCACCTCTAGGTCATCTCTTTCAAAGAAATCTATTACTTCTTGTACAGAAATAGAAGGAAGTCTCTTGTGCTTTAAAACCTCGGGGTCAAAGAAGACCACAGCATGATCAACGGCGTTCATACTCCCTTTGTATTGAGGAAGGAAGTCTTTATTTAAGCTTGAGAATGTATGAAGTTCGAATACGGCTGTTACTTCTCTTTCGGGGTAGGACCCAACAACTCCTGCTTGTGTTGCTTTTAGTTTCGATGGTGCATGCGCAAAATCTCTATATACGGTGAAGTTTTTTTCCGGTCGCTCTATTGCTACTTCTAGCCGCCTTGCTGCGCCAGTAAATCCTTGGATTGCTATATCGAACTCAGCTCCATCTATTGATAAGGATTTGCATAGTGTTCTTGCACCAGAAAGGTTTTGGAAATTGTGTGCCCCTACAAGTAGGGTGTTGACGCTGATTCCATCAGAATATGTAATTTGGGATGAGCCATTACCTGGAATACTTGAAGGGGTGCTGTAAGGATCGAATTGTATGTCAGGCCTTGTTGTTTTCGCTTCTTCAATTAGGTCAATTAGTTTGGTGTCTTCATTACAATATACTAGTATAGCACCTTGCTCCATTGTCGCTATGAATTCCCTGAATGTGTCGAGGTAGCTTTCTTCAGTAGGAAATACATTTATGTGATCCCACGCGATGCCAGTAATCATAGCAAGATGTGGTTTATAGTGTAGGAATTTAGATCTACGATCAATAGGAGAACTAAGGTATTCGTCACCCTCAATGACTGCAAGGTCGTTTGACTCTTCAAGCTCAAGCATTCTGTTAAACCCGTCGAGCTGAGCTCCAACCATATAATCAGTATTTCGATCCAACTTGTTAAGTACGTGAAGAATCATAGATGTGATTGTTGTCTTTCCGTGTGACCCACCTATTACGACTCGTTTTTTATTTTTAGTTGCGTTGAATAAAAATTCTGGGTACGATTGTATGCTTAACGTAAGCTCTCTAGCTCTTGCCAGCTCTGGATTGTCTTTTCTCGCATGCATACCAAGGATTACGACATCTATTTCCTTTGTTATTGAATCGGGATTCCAACCTTCACTAGCGGGTAATAATCCAGCATCTTCAAGCCTGCTACGGCTTGGCTCAAAGATTTGGTCATCACTACCTGACACTTCATGCCCCAAATGATTCAGTGCCAGTGCAAAATTATGCATAGCACTTCCTCCAATAGCTATTAGATGAATCCTCATATGGTAAAGTTGAACATTTGTCACCTCTCTTTTGCTTTTTGCCAAACCTTTTTCCCACATTGCACTTATGAAAATTTCCCCTGGCTTTACAGATGGTATTCGGGCTTCATTTAAGGCACTTCCTTATATGGCGAAGAACGGAATGTTGATTTGGTTTTTGCCTGCATTTTTTCTGACCCTTGCGTTAAGCTTTGGGGCTTTTGCACTCATAGATATGGTTGTTGATTATATTGACAATCTATATACAAATGCGTTTGGTGAATATTCCTTAGATGTTTGCGGAGAAGGTATGATTGTATTGGATTGCCTTGAGGAAATTTTCAGGACCATAGGAGCCTACATATTAAGTGTAGTGGTTTGGGTGGGGCTGTTCTGGCTCAAAATAAAATTATTGAAGTATTTAGTCTTGGCATTCCTTGGCCCCGTAATGTCTGTTCTGTCTGACATTACTGAAGAGAAACTAACAGGAGTGAAGCGTTCCTTTTCTTTTGGAAAATTTATTCGTGAAGTCTTTAGAGGAGTTCGAACTGCGGTTTTATATCTCTTTCTTGAACTATGTGTTGGAGTATTATTATTATTTGTTGCACTTATTGCGGGGTGGGTTTTCCCCGTATTACTCCCAGTAATAGCTCCCCTTGAGATTGTGATAGCCTTCGTAGTTGGAGCTTTCTTTTACGGTGCTGCCGCTCTAGACTATGTTTGGGAAAGAGAAGATGTGGGTGCATTTGGATCTTTAAATCTGGCTTTGAAGTCGAGTAGGTTAGCAATAGGAATAGGAGTTCCATTTGCAATTTGGATGGCAATACCCATCGTGAATTTTACTATTGCTCCCATAATTGCTCCAGCCCTTGCTGCAGTTGCTGCAGTATTAGTTCTTAAGAGTAAAACAGTATAGAGTTTATCTCTTCTGTTATTATTGAACTTTTTCAATTAGGCCACCTATAGAAGCTAAATTGTCAAAGAAGTCAGGGTAGCTTTTTGCAACGCATTCCGCGTTTAAAATTTCAACTTCTGAATTCCCCGCACATCCTAAGATAGCTGCTGCCATTACTATGCGATGATCGCCATGTGGATCTATTCTACATGGCTTGACTTTGCCTGGATGTATAATGAGTTCGTCCTTTTCTCGTTCAATATTTATCCCAGCTTTTGCAAACTCTGAAATTAATACTGTAGCTCGATCAGACTCCTTACCCACTAACCGATGTGCGCCACCTAATCTTGAAGGTTTGTTGCTGAAGCTTGCTAAGGCGGCAAGAACAGGAAATAAGTCTGGCGAGTTTGTTAAATCTAGATTGAATGCTCTAGGGCGTTTCTTCTTAATACTCAATCCCTCATCAGTTCCTAGAAGATGATACCCTGCAAATAGGAGGGCCCCCTTGATTCCTGCGTCAGCTTGTGTAAAGTCACCACGGATTCCGGTGACTTCAAGGTCGGGTTTTCCACAGAGTGCACCTAAAATCAGCAAAGTGGCGGCGGCACTCCAGTCACCATCAATATTGAATGTGCCTCCGCAAGCTGTTTGGCCAGAAGGTATATGAAAGATATCACACTCATCGGTTTTCTCATGCATGTAGTCGAGGTCGAAAGTGCGCATCACCTCTAACGTCATATCTATGTACGGGCGAGAAGTGAGTCCATGAACAGTGACTATAGAATCTTTCTCAGCATATGGTAAAGCAAGAAGAAGCCCAGTTAGAAATTGGGAACTCAGACTGCCGTCAATATCTATTTCTCCTCCTACTATTGGGCCTTCTATTTTAATAGGTAAAGTGCTGGCTGAGTTACAAGTAGCCCCTAGTTCCTGCAATCCTTCAACGACCATACCAATAGGTCTGTCTAATAGTGTTCCCTTCCCGGTTAACACTATTGATGAAGAGGTTAGTGCAGCTATGGGAGCGAACATTCTAGCGGATAGACCAGATTCGCCAGCATTAAGTTCTTCATTTCTAGGTCGGGGGATTCCGTGCGGCGTGGGAGTGATTCGAATAGCATCCTTTCCGAGCTCTATTTCTGCGCCAAGTGCAGCAGCCAATCCTAAAGCGGATGTAGTATCATCACTTTCACTAACGCCATGTATCATAGAAGGTGAATCAGCGAGAAGGGCGGCAGCAATGAAGCGAGCGCTAAGGCTTTTTGAAGGAGGAGCAGAGACTTCTCCACTGAGAGTGCTGGGTGCTATGCGCAGTATCATTTTATCGAGGATGGTTTACGTCCTATATAAATACTAGCAATACCTCCAGTAAGTGGGATTGCACGAAGTTCTTCAAACCCTACGGAAGCAAGGCAATCTAGAAATTCACGGCCTTCTGGGAATGCCATTACACTTTCAGGGAGGTAGGTGTAAGCGGATGGATCTTTTGATACAAGACGCCCAAGTGTAGGCATTATGTATTTAAAATAGAACCCAAATAACTGTCTGATAGGAAATCTTTTAGGCTTACTGAACTCAAGTATTACTGTAAGGGAGTTTGGAGTAAGTACTCTGTACATTTCTGATAGCCCTCGATCAAGATTTTCAAAATTTCTAACTCCGAAACCAACAGTGTATGCATCAAATGATTCATCTGCAAAAGGAAGGTTTTCTGAGTCACCCTGTTGCAGTGTAATTCTGTTTGTAAGGCCCTTTGTTTTTACTTTTTCCAACGCCACATCTAGCATTCCTTGTGAGAGATCCATTCCAGTTATTTGGGCATTGAGCCCCATCCTGACAGCTTCTATAGCGAAATCACCCGTTCCAGTAGCCATGTCTAAGATATTCTTAGGTGGATTGCTCTCGCGCTTTAGTAAGCGTATGCATCTCTTACGCCAAAGCACATCTATTCCTACTGAGAAGAAGTGATTTAAGAAGTCATAGCGATGTGCTATTCTGTCGAACATCCGTTGGACTTGCTTCTTCTTAGCTTCCTGTTCTGGGGGAGTATATGGAGTGACTTTTGTTCCCATTAATTCAATATCATATTAACCAATCATTGTATGACCTTCGGGGTATTTGAAGTGTGCTTTTATTGCGCTACCACCAAGTGCAAAGGCTACTGTTAAAGTACCCACACGTCCAATAAACATGGAAAGTGAGATAATGATTTTGCCTATAGGAGATAGATGGGAGGTAAGTCCTGTACTTAGTCCAACTGTGCCCATAGCACTTACTTGCTCAAAGGCTAGGTCCAAGAAAGAAAAACGACCTTCTGAAAGGAGGGAAGCTTCGGTTATTGTGAGTATGAAAAGAAACACGATGTTTCCAAAGATGAAGAACATCAAAATGCTATAGGCACGTGAACGTAGCGCGGGGCTAATAGTACGATTGAATAGCTGGACATGGTCTAGCCTCCTTACAGTTCTCCAGACATCACTTAGTATTACTGAAAACGTTGATGTTTTTATACCACCTCCTGTTGATGATGAGGACGCTCCAATAAACATTAAGATTATTAGAATAATCAGCATTGGAATACCTATTGAACCAATATCTACCGTGTTAAATCCCGATGTACGGGTTACGCTTTGAAAAACTGAAGTAGTGAGTTTTCCAAATCCCGACATGCCTTGCATTACTCCATTCCACTCGAGATAGGCAAAAGATATCGATCCAAAAAGAACTAAGAACAGGGAGAAATAAAGGGCGATTTTTGTGGCAAATCCAATTGTTTTCCAAGGGTGTATTAATCTGGAGCGAAGCCTGGCTGGGTCGAATAAATCAAATAGAGCTACCATACCCAGTGCGCCTACAAATACAAGTATTGTGATTACCCAATGTACAAGCCAATTCGTGGCTACCCATGGATGCGCTAAACCGTCAGTAAATAGAGTGATTCCCGCATTGTTAAATGCTGAGACGCTATGAAATACAGATGAGAAGATTCTATCCCCTATGCCGTTGAATGGTATTTCACTAGACCAAACTACTCCAAGTGCAATAGCTCCTATAATCTCTATCCCTAAGCACCATAGCACCACTCGTTTTAACATAGTCTTTCCGCTGTGAAAGCTGTCCCGGTTGACGAAATCTTCTATCACATCATGTTGCAGTAAGGACACATCAAATCTTGCAGCTAAAGCAAGGAAAGACGAGAAAGCTATAATATTTAGTCCTCCTAGTTGTATGAGGGCGAGAATTACGGTTTGGCCTTTAAAGGTGAAAAAATGCATTGTATCCTCAACCATCAATCCTGTGACACACGTTGCTGAAGTACTTGTGAAGAAAGCATCTAGAGCATGCATGCCATTGCCACTAGTAGTCATCTCAGGCATCATGAGCAAGAGGGTGCCAACGGTAATGATTCCTAGGAAGCTCAAAATGAAAATGACAGCAGGGTGCGTCTTTATTCTTGGCAGTACTCTGCCTTTACGCATTAGATCTGCTATTACTACAACAAAGAAGTAAATCTGAATGAATAGTAAACTGAGGTCAGTCCCCATAGATCCACTCATAGCACGGACTATAGGCTCGTGTATTAATGTGTCGAATAATAGATGGCTTGCTCCTTCAAGAACTAGTATTACCATTATTATTGCTTCAAACCAAGTTCTCTTTATGAATTCCCAGGGGTGGAAATCATAAATGAGTTTAATGAGGTAGTGAAACACGTAAAACCCAAAACTCATCCTCATAATGTTCATCAAAAGGATATCACTCTCAGGAGTGTATGGGTAGCCGTAGTATATGGCTAGAACCACTAACGCTGTAAAGGAAACAAATAACTTAAGGATTTTTAATATCCCTAGGTTGCGAGATTTTGATTTGTAGAGATAGACGTTCCCTCTCTCTCGAAAGTCGTCTAATGTCATGATTCCGATAGAAGTTTATCTAAATCGACTGTTACAACTCCGCTTTGCTCGCATACAATACCACCAGCTAGATTAGCTGTTTCAGCTATATCAGTAGGAGAAGCGCCTGAGGCAAGCATAAGGGCGGCAGTAGCAATTACGGTGTCTCCAGCACCACTAACATCTATGATATTGCTTGGGCGACACGGGAAATGAGTTTGGTTTACATCCTTTGATGGTGCGTGAACCCACATTCCGAAACTTCCGAGAGTAGTGAGTGAGAGAATAGGATTAATCTTTTCGTGCATAGAGAGAATAGCAGAAGGCAGCCCCTCTGGTACTTCAAACTTTAGGTTGAGACCTTCACGAAGTTCTTTGAGGTTTGGCTTGAATAAATCTACTCCTTGATAATTTAGAAATCCTTTCAGTTTAGGGTCGACAGCTACAGGTATTCCACGATTCTGGGCTTCTGAAGTGAGCCCAGAAATAAGCTCTTTTGTTAGAACACCTTTATCGTAATCCTCAAAAATAACAACGTCGATTTTATTGGCTTCTAAAATAGAAATGCAAGAAGAGAGTAGGGAAGAGGAGAGTTCTTTAGAAATTTCCTCATCAGTTTCTTCATCTACCCTGAGCATGTGTTCGTTATCTCTAATAATTCGTGTCTTGATAGATGTAGGTCGGCCCTTAGAAACTAAACAAGCATTAACTCCCATTCCTCGGGCTTTGAAAAGCTCAAGTAACCGAGATCCCGCAGGATCATCTCCAATAACTGTAGCAAGATGGACTTGTGCACCTAGTGCTTGGACATTTCGAGCAACGTTTGCAGCTCCTCCAGCTCTCTCGTCTCGTCCTGTCAATAGAACAACAGGCACAGGAGCTTCGGGGCTATTACGTTCTACTTTCCCAAACAAGTATGCATCTATCATAACATCACCTACCACAAGTGCGCTTAGGTTAGAAATGTTTTTTAATGCTTCTAATTTGGTCATATTCTTTCAGTCAGATATTCGATGACACATATTGAAATTATGATAGCTTTCTCACGGCTACATCAATCCTACGAACAGCTTCGGCGAGCACTTCATCGGCAGCAGCATAACTAATTCGAATACACTCCGGTGTTCCGAATGCAGCGCCGCTAACGGTAGCGACGTGGGCTTCTTCAATAAAATACATTGCAACGTCGTCAGAGTTCTTTAGTGTTTTCCCTTTATAGCTTAAACCGAACAGTTTGCTTATGTCCGGAAATAAATAAAACGCTCCCATAGGCATGTTGAGTTCTATTCCAGGAATTTTGCTTAAATCGGCATGCATTGCATCTCTTCTTCTGAGAAAGGCGTCGAGCATAGACTTTGAAATCGAGGGATCTTGATCTACAGCTTCCGCTGCTGCCGCTTGGGTAATGCTACATGGCGCCGATGTGAATTGTCCTTGGATTTTTGTGCATGCAGCAGCGATCCATTTCGGTGCGCCGATATAACCAAGGCGCCATCCTGTCATTGCAAACCCCTTTGAAACACCATTTACAGTAATAACTCTCTCAATCATTCCAGGCTCAGCGGCCAAACTAGCGTGTCGTGGAGTGAAATTTATTAGTTCGTAAATCTCATCAGAGATAGTAAAGACATTATCATGCTTACGGAGTACGTTAGCTATCGCAGCAGTTTCACTTTGTGTATATACTGAACCTGAAGGGTTACATGGAGAGCTATAGATTACTAAGCGAGTCTTTTCATTAATTGCTTCTTCAAGTGCTTCTGGATTTATTTTATAATCCTCTTTAATACTTGTAGGAATAATCACAGGAACTCCACCTGCAACTTTTACAATTTCCTCGTAGCTTACCCAGTATGGAGCAGGAAGGATGACTTCATCGCCTGGATTGACCAAACTTAATACTACGTTTGCTAGAGATTGTTTGGCGCCTGTACTTACAACAATTTGGTCTGGAGCATAGTTCAGGTCATTATCCCTTTTGAACTTCTTAGAGATAGCTTCTCTAACCCGAGGAGTGCCAGGAACAGGGGTGTAATGAGTCTCATTTGCATTGATCGCATCTATCCCTGCCTGTTTTAACACAGCAGGTGTGTCGAAATCAGGTTCGCCCAAAGAAAGTGAGATTACATCAATTCCAGAAGCCTTGAGTTCACGAGCCATTCTTGCCATAGCAATAGTTGCGGACTCAGAAAGGCGATTGAGAAGATCAGAAGTGCGGTGTTCCATTAGATGCTAATAAAGCGATTTTTCAAGCCGTAAAGGTAGTTATTTCTTAGGTAGTAGTGCTAGGCCAAACATTGTAATTGCTCCGTTTACAGGAAGTAACGAAAACCCAAAACTAAAACCCCACTTATGTGATAAAAAGTATTCGAGTAGATAGCAAATAATAGGTGAGGCAATTGCAACATAGGGAATCAGTTTTTCTATTGGTCTTCTTTTAGAAATTAGTCCAAAGAAAAACAATCCCAATAATGGCCCATAAGTATAATTGGCAGCAGTAAATAGTGCAGCAACAACGCTTGTGTCATTCACAGCTCTAAAAGCCATTATTGCAATGAAGAGAACACCTGCCATTGCCAAATGAACTCGCTTCCTTATGTGCTCGGCCTTTTCTTCTTCCATTTTTTGGGTACCGATAAGATCTACACAAGCAGAAGTTGTAAGTGCGGTTAATGCAGAGTCGGCTGAGCTGAAAGCAGAGGCAAGGAGTCCTATTAGGAAAACTCCGCCTAACCATGTTCCCAATGAACCGCCAAGAGCAAGGGTAGGAAATAGTTTATCTGTCGCTTCTGGAATAGCTATACCCTCAGCTCCGGCATGCAGATATAGAAGCGCTCCTAGAGACAGGAATAAAATGTTTGCTCCGAAGAGTACTACGGCAAAACTTCCCATATTCAATCGAGCACTCTTGAGATCTTTACAGGAAAGGTTCTTCTGCATCATATCCTGATCGAGTCCAGTCATAGCAATACACACAAAGGCGCCAGCAAGAAAGTGTTTAACAAAATGATTGCCCGCTTTCCAGTCGTCAAAGACAAATATCTTTGTCATTCCACTCGATTTCACAAGCTCTGGTATGGACGCCAATGATGCGCCTTGAGCATTAGAAATTGCAAGAACAGTGAGTATAACAGCGGAGAGCATGCAGGCGGTTTGGACTGTATCTGTCCAAATCACAGTAGCCATTCCTCCCTGTCTTGTGTAAGTATAAATAATAGCAAGTACGATAGCTACAATTGAAGCAAATGCCCAGCTGGGAACTTCGCCTGAAGTTTCAGAAAAAAAAGGTTCTAGTATAGCGAGCTCTACGACTATTGCAACGAGGAAGAGCCTGAAAGAGGCTCCAATTACTCTACTTAGAATGAAAAAGGAAGCTCCGGTTTTATATGCGCCATTCCCGAATCTTTGGTCTAGGTAAGAATAAATGCTAGTAAGTCCTAACTTATAGTAAAGAGGTAGTAACACAGCCATAATAAATATATAGCCTGCCATATATCCAAGGACCATTTGAAGGTAGGTGAAGCTCTGTGAGTTTACCCAACCAGGTATGGAAATGAATGTCACCCCACTGAGTGACGCGCCTACCATCCCGAAAGCCACAACATACCAAGGAGCCTTTCTGCCAGCTAAGAAAAAATCAGCAGCTTTTTTACCACTACCAGTTAAATGGCCGATTAAAAATAACACCCCAACGTATAGGCATGATATGAGTATAAATGTTGTTGCGGACATTGCCCCAAATTTACATGTTAGAACACCGTCGTTGGCGTTTTATCTTTACCCCGTGCAACAACTCCCTTCTCGGCTCATAGAAGCCGCCGTAGATCAGATTTCCACATTACCTGGAATAGGTCGTAGAACCGCATTGCGACTCGCTTTGAGCTTACTTAGACGAGATAATGAAAGGGTAAAATCATTTGCTGAGGCCATTGTAGCAATGAGTGAAGGAGTGACGCCTTGTGACGTTTGTCACAACTTAACTGAGCAGATAACGTGCTCGATTTGTTCTACACCTTTGCGAAATAAAAATGTTATTTGTGTAGTTGAGGATATTAGAGATTTACTAGCGATAGAAAACGTTGGTTCATTTCGTGGTGTTTATCACGTTTTAGGAGGAATAATTAGCCCCATGGATGGTGTTGGACCTTCTGATTTAAATATTGAGGCCTTGATAAGTAGACTTGCCGAAATAAATACGAAAGAGGTTGAAACTTCAGAGGATAAAGATTCTGATAGCGAAATCGAAATAATTTTTGCTTTACCAGCTACAATGGAGGGCGATACGACTTCGTTTTATTTGTATAAGAAATTGGGTTCTTTCGAAGTTAAAATTACTACTCTTGCTCGCGGTGTAGCTGTCGGTGAAGCTTTGCAGCATGCTGATGAGGCGACCCTTGCACGTTCTATGGATAACAGAACTTTATATGAGTGCTAGAACATGAAATTGTCTGTAATTATAGTCAGTTATAATGTTGAGCACTTTTTGGCTCAATGCCTAGTTTCTGTTGAAAGGGCAATAGAGAATTTTTCAGGACAAACCTCATCCTCATCTGAGCAGATCGAAGTCTTTGTTATCGATAATATTTCGGTTGATGGGACTTGTAAAATGGTTAAGGAAAGATTCCCGTGGGTTAAGTTGATTGAGAATTCAGATAATGTTGGGTTCTCTAAAGCAAATAATCAGGCGATAAAGCAATCAGAAGCTGAATACATCCTCTTGCTTAACCCTGATACAGTTGTTCAAGAAGATACGTTCTCTCAGTGTATTTCTTTCGCGGATGACCACCCAAAACTTGGCGGTATGGGAGTCCCGATGTTCGATGGCTCAGGAACGTACCTTCCCGAGAGTAAGAGGGGGATTCCCACCCCATGGGCATCTCTTTGTAGAATTTCAGGTCTATTCCGTTTGGCTCCAAAAAGCAAAAACCTGAATAACTACTACGCAGGACATTTAAGTGCGGATGACAATCATAAAATTGAAGTGCTAAGTGGTGCATTTATGTGGATGCGAAAGGCGGCAATAGATGAAGTAGGTATGCTAGATGAAGATTTTTTCATGTACGGAGAAGACATAGATCTAAGCTGGAGAATTATTAAAGGAGGCTGGGA
>Ga0206681_10001221_pt1 | contig 12019 bp, 16 predicted proteins | sample M150012015metaG_FD_161048 | JGI IMG/M metagenome (GOLD analysis project Ga0206681, IMG submission 161048) | Ammonia-oxidizing marine archaeal communities from Monterey Bay, California, United States - M1 500m 12015 | ecosystem: Environmental > Aquatic > Marine > Intertidal zone | place: USA...
CCAGCAAACCCACTAATGAAACAATGAGCCCAGCAGGCGCTGGGAAGAATTCAATTCTACCAACACCGAATGCAAGGCCCATAAGAACGAGGCCAGTAACCATCACCCTAATCGAAGACTTTTGAGGGTCATGCCATTTGTCAACAACAGGCACTAATCCAGTTTGGTTGAAAGTAAGCCTAAACCAGGCCATGTAGAGCAAAATTAGACCTACCAAACCAATCGTTCCCGAAGTGAAGGTAGGGTCATTCCATGGGCCTGCAGGTGAAATATCGGTAAAGGTCACTCCAACCATCAATATTCCAAAAATGGCATGGATGCGCCACTCCACCTTGTCGCCCATGAACCCCTCCAGACCCATCACGCTTGAAAGACCAACGCCCTTTCCCTGTGTGATGGCGGCAGTCAAGGATGCAGTTTTGGTCGCCGGCGGAATCGGCTCACGAATGCTCCCTGCGAGCGCGAGTGTAGCAAAAGAAGCCTTACCGTTGGTCGATGTTCCAGCCCTGACTCATCTAGCAAGAGAAGCTATTGCGGCTGGAGTTGAACGAATCCACATTATTACTTCACCAAAGAAGGATTTGACCCCTCTTCTCCAAGACAACTCATGGCTCGCTGACAAAGCACAAGGTGTAGACCCGCACCTATTATCACCCTTTGAGGAGATAGAAGTATTAGTTCATGTCCAACAAATCCCAAGAGGATTTGGAGACGCATTATACACGTGCCTACATGCAATAAATGGACCATTCCTCGTATTACTGGGGGATAACCTCCTGATGGATCAACACAGCGGGTCCTCGAACTTCACTCCATCTTCAGCATCCTCAATTCTTGTAGAAGCATTCGAAAAAACCGGATTACCCTGCGTAGGTCTGGCGGCCGTATCCGACCCGGAGAATTATGGAGTTGTCTCAATGGAGGGGGACAGAATTGTTGAGATAATAGAAAAACCGAGTCGGGAAAACGCCCCTACTAATTTGGTATTATGCGGAAGATATCTCTTTACTTCTGATACTGCAACCTTGTTAGAAAAATATGATTTTGAAAATCATGGTGAATTACAGTCAATAGCGCTACAGAAACATTGGATGGAAAACGAAGGGTTGGTTGGAGTAGAACTCAAAGGATTCCAGTGGTACGATTCTGGGGCTCCATTGCCTTGGTTAAAGGGCCAGATAGACCATGCACTTCGCCGAGACGATATGTCTGAGGATCTGCAAGCATGGCTGACTGAAAGGCTTCAACGCTGACCAGGTTTCCAGAAGGATAGTGAAAGTGGGGCTTCTCCGTTTGCCGCCCGAATAGCGAGATGATCTGCTCGCTCATTCCAACGATGTCCACTATGCGCTCTCACATGTTCCCACGATAATTCACGTAATTCAAAAACCTCATTCCAAAGAGTTTGTACATGCCCAACCAGTTCTCGGTTTGCTTTGGCTTTCCACGCTCCAGTGGCCTGATTGCCAGCATACTGAGAATCGGTTTTGATTATCGCAGAATCATTACCGCCTTCTTTCAATAACCATCTCAATGCTTCAGCGAATGCCGTAAGTTCTGCAGTATTGTTGGACCCCACTTCAGCCCCGATAAAATCTGAATCATTTACGTCGGTTATTACTGGTCCAGAAAATTCATAGTGAACCTCTCCATTACCTCGGCCTAAGTCATTTGAGCCAGTGATAACGACTACACCCCAGCCAGCAGGAGTTTCTGCATCTACATTCTGATTCCCAATACAGGAACCATCAACGTAAATGTGGAACAAATAGAATCACTCACCAATTTCTTCCTTGTAGTCTGTCGACGACATCAAACCAGAAACCGCTTCAGGACTGTCCAATTTCATACGGACAATCCACCCCTTTCCGTAAGGATCCTCATTCATCAATTCTGGAGTGTCCTCCAGCGCTTCATTAACTTCCACAATTGAGCCAGCGAGTGGAGCAAAAATCGGCGATGCCGATTTTACAGATTCCACAATTGCAAATTCACCCAGCTCTTCGAAACTTTGTCCTGATTCTGGCAATTCGATATAGACAATATCGGTTAACGCATTTTGAGCATGGTCAGTGATACCAATGACAACACTGTCATCTTCAACCCGAATCCATTCGTGTTCTTTGGTGTAGTACAATTCTTCTGGGACTTGGCTCATATTACTCCCTCTACTTTCTTGCTGTGAGAATCAGGGCAATCAACTATTGCTTCAAAGAGCAACTTGACAATGCGGACAAATATTCCATTGAGTATTAACTTCAGCCCCACATCCTTTGCAAGTAGGCGTGGGGGGCGCATCTTGGATCATTACTGAATCTTGAAGTACAGTATCACCCATCTGACCGATTTGTACCAAAGCGGGGTCTCTTTCCAGATGGGCTTGCCTCACTCTTCCAGCATCTTCATACATTCCAGCTTCTTGATAGGCCTTTGCTGCAGATTCGAAATCTCTAGCCATCTCTAGATTCCTTGCTTTTGTGAGAGCCATGTCAGAGGCAGCAGGAGGGGGTGCAATTTGTGTTGGAGGGGCAGAAACCGCAACTCTCGGCACCGGCTGAATTTGTTGCTGAATTGGCATAGCCTGTTGAACAGGAACACGCATCATCATCGGTTGTTGAATAACAACAGCCTGCCCCCCGCCACCCGAAGTTGCGACCATAATAATTCCAATAATGAACATGAAAATCGCTAGACATAGGAGTGGAGGGACCAGGAATCCGATAAAGAAGAAAAGGATAGATAGCACAATCATTACAATTCCGCCAGAAGAACTTCCGCCGGAATTTGGTGCTCTAACTTGTACTACCAATTTTATTCCTCCTCGACATCCTTTGACAAAACGGACTCCTCTAATTTGGCCCACGCATCACCAATTTCGGTATCCTTCTTTACCCACACGAGTTCGGCTTCAACTCTCGATTCCATCGCCCCCTCGTCTTCATTTGGAAAAATGGAACCAAGAACCCCATCTCCCTTTCCCGCAATTGGCGCGAGCATCAAACAAAAAATCCCTATGGCTGGAACGACAATAGTCAGCGCTCCCGGATGAGTAAGTGACAATAACCCTGTACCTAGTCCAAAACCACTCGCCAGAATCAAACCTAGGCCCGTTCCGAACAGCAGTCTCTGAGCTGAGGCTGCAGGCGTCATGCGTCTCCCACATAGCGGCAACGCATGAACCCAGCGGCTCAAAACGTCTCTCGCATTAACTTGTGAATTTTGTAGGGAAGTAGTGCGCGATTTACGGGAGTAACCTCGAGGATTCTTGCATCATCTCGCCTTCGAATATCTTGAAGAAGAGGATGACGGCTCTTTTTGTGGAGTGCGAGAAGAGTTGGCTTATCCACCTTTAATGCAGATCGCACTACATTTACGAAATCTTCCGACTCGACAGCGAATTTACCGATTTCATCGATGACAACCACTTCTGAATAGTCCCTGGCGTGCTCAATTGCAGGAATAGCAACGCTTTCGAGAGCCTCGGTATCAATTCCATATCCAAGAACGCGTAGGCGACTATCGATACTTTTGTGGGCCATTATTGCTTCAGCCCCCGTACGAATATCGATGACTTTGTATCCTTCACGTTCGGAGTTTGCCATTATTGGCTCTGTTCGAATCCCACCGATAATATCAGAGCCACGTCCATCTCCGCCTCGGGCATCAATTTCCCGAATACGTTCTTCGTTAAGCATTTCAAGAACCTTGGCCATGACTGCAGATTTACCACTACGCGGCAAACCGGTAATTCCAATCTTTGGATGTATTCCCACTTGAACCACTTCATCAAAAAACAACGGTTTCGATGTACCTTCCGAGTGAGGTACTGATAATAAAGAGTGTGGGAAAAACACCTCTAATTCTACATTCCCGAAATCAATAACCGGTTTCCGACATCACTTTACAACAATTGCGCCGACGCTCTGTTCGGGATTAATGATTGGCAACATCTCTAATTCGTAGTTGTTGACATTGTTATTTGCAGCCCAAACCCGAGCCCAAACATCGATGTTGTCATCGTTTAGTAAACAGCACAGCCACTGAAGACCTTTGAGTAGACTACCTTTTGAGATTGTCAGGAACTCTTCACTAGCTTTTGATAACTCAATGTGGTTCACACTATTGCCAAGAACACAACCATCTTTGATTACAGCCCACCTCAGTCGACGCTCTTGTTTTGCATTTACGATTGCCTGGCAAGCAACCCGAGGACCGGTGGGAGAATTAGAGGGGCCAGTCCACATCGATAAATGCCTCTCCGATGACCTTGACGGAATTGTAGAATCATATGCTGGGTGACGTATAGCCACTCCCCCGTCATCTTCTGTAAAGTGCACGCCTCGAATAAATGGGCGATTATTCCGTCCTTTAACCCAAGTTTTGATGTCTTTGGCATGAGAAGTTTGGTCAATTTCCCCCACTCTAACTCTGACGTTTTCTCCACCTCTGACGAGCCAGTGGTCCTTTTCTCCAAGGCGCGGATGTTTTGCGAGTTTGGAAATGGTTGCGAGCACCCCCGCCCTTTCCAAAGAATCCCTTGGGAGTCTAGGAATGGCCCAAGTCCCCTTGGTCCATTCTTCCCATGATTCGTTAATGAGAGCGAAGGTAGGAACTCTTGCGGAGATTCCTGAGCCATCTCTTCTGAGATCGGACCTATCCACAGGCCCTCTTATCAGCAATTCTTTCGACCTTTCTTTAGCAGAAACAGAAAGTATCGAAACGCCTTGTGTAATTCCAGGGAAAAGCAGATTCGCTTCTTCGATAGCCCACACTTCCCTCCAAGCATGCTTCATTACCAATAGGGCCCTCAAAGGCGCACTGGACTGTTCCCGAAGCAAACTATCTGGGGCAATAATCCGTAGAGTCCCTCCCGTTTGAAGAACCTGTAAACCCCTTTCAATAAATAGACGATACAGATTGACATTACCTTTCATAGTAGAAAATCTGAGAACTCCATTTGCTTCGGTTAGGCCACGCAAGCGCTCACCAAGTTCCTTGCGTAGCGTTGATCCATTTTCATGTCCGCGAAATTTATCTTTTATTCTCAACCAAGGAGGATTGGTAATCATCAAACGTGGAGCCCTTTCCCATGGCCAACTATCTTGCAGGGAGTCACAAACTTTTACCGATTCCAAAAGTAAGTTTTCAACTTCACTTCGAGATAATAATACACCCGCATCATCATCGATATTTGCTAGGCCCAATCTAACTGTTTCGAGGTGAATTCTTGACCTTGCGGCACTTGCAATATCTGGATTAATATCAACTAATTGAATTCCTGAAAGTAATCTTCGGGTATCCTCTACAATGAGTTCGGTTCCTTCCCCTGTAAGTGCTTCAGAGTGAAATTTCAGTAGACGGGCCACGAATATTCCACCCCCGCACGCACTATCGGCTAGTGGCAAGGGGATTCCACTGAGAGTTCTATGCCCCGATTCTACTTCTGATAGCGCCTTTTCATCGATAGAGAAATTATCATCCAAGGAATTGTTGATTAGATTCATCTGATCAAAATGCTGGCGGAAACCCGGAGGTAAGGCATCCAATGGGAGAGATGATTTCTTAGGAGCCCTAGTGGCACTAATCACAGGCTCTAGAAGCTCAGACCGGATGATTGCATCTGCGAGTTTTGGAGGAGTAGGGTGAGCGCCACGAGGGGAACGCCCATCCCTTTCTGCATCCAATCGCGCGAGAAGGTGGTCTAGAACATGCCCTGGGTCAGTCAACAGGTTCGCCGGAAGCGTAGGCCAATCCGTGGGAAGAAGTGCTGCTACTGGCATCCTTTTGGTGAGCGACGATGCCCATGCTTTGAGCCAGATATCGATCTGGATAAGCCGGTCCTCTTGAGCCCTATCTAGGCGAGCGTACCAGCCGCTAACTCCGTTATGCAACAATACACCCGGCCCGGCGGCGCGACATCCCTCTTTGAGGATACCGGCCCTTCAGAGAATACCCTCATCGCCAGGCATTGGGGTGGCAATGATAGAACGGCCTTGAGCAGCAACTCTCCAATTCCGAGAAACCCAATCCAATATTTCAGACAATTCTTTTTCTGAAAGGCCACCTGCGGCACTAATTTTCCTCAATATCCAAAGTTCCTTTTCGTCATAGTCCCCATCCGATGATGCAAGAAGAGCCCCATCACGTAGGGCTAATCTAATTGCAGCGGGCTCCATAGATTCCAAGACTCCATCAAGTTCCGGAGGCTCCGTCAAGAGTTGGCGGACCTCTTCTCTACTTTCGGGATGCAGCATCATCGCCCCCATTGCAGACTCGATTGCAGCCATCTCTTCACGGACTAATGTTCCATCTACTGCTGCAATTAATACCAAAATGCTAGCAATACGTCTTCGCTGCTCCTCGGAAAGTGAGAGGAGCGCATCTGGCAACATAGCGCCACTTCACTGTGAGAGATCATTCAACAGATCATACCCAGCCTGCATCCAAGAATATCCATCTACAGTCCATTTGAGCAGCCTATTTACAGCATCTGGAATAAGTCCCAGGTGTGTAGCGATAATTTCGAGACTTTCACGTTCGTATTCGTCGACTGTACCATCAGCAGCAGCCATTAGCACAGCATCGCGAAGCGCAAGCCTTCCGGATTCAGGACCAAGGTTATCTAAACACTCTTCAAGTGAGGGGGGATGCTTTAGAGATCCACGGATTTTATCACGCTGTTTTGGCGATAGAAGAGCAGTACCAAGGCGTTGTTCAAACATCGCCATTTCTTCTACAGTAAGCTCATTGTCGACTCGAGCCATATAGGCTAATAATTGAGCATATGCAAATCTCTCGGCTTGGGGGAGTTTGTGAACCGTATCTGGCAGCATGATACCGCCGTGACCGTCCTGTGACTTCAAACCCCCGCCGGATGAGCGGGTTCAAATGGCGCCTGCAGGTGGCCACGCCATGGCCAAGGTGGAAGTATACACCAACAAAGGATGCGGCGCATGCGTGCGGGCCAAACAACACCTAGATTCGAAAAAAGTAGACTTCATCGAACACCGTTTAGGGAGCTCAAGACGAATTGATGCTGAGTTTTCAATGCGAACTAAAGGGGCGAAGAGCATCCCACAGATTTTCATCGATGGTGAATGGATTGGAGGATTTGATGACCTAGTTCGTTTTGATGCTAATGGCGAACTCAATTGGCGTTTAGGCCTAGAGCCAAAGCCGAAACTCAATGTTATTACGCGCATATTGCGATATTTGAAAGGGCAGAAATATTGATGCTACCAGAGAATTGGTAGAGTATATCAATTCCCAAATTATTCGTTGTTCATTTCTGAAAACCCAAGTGGTTTGAATGCAATTTCTCGCTGGCCAAGATAATTTAGAACACCCCAAAGGCTTGAATTTAGAACCCACACGATTCGAGCATCAATCCCTAGGTCTACGGTACCAACATAGAAACAAGCTGTCGAACCGACCATGCCGATTGTGTAGATCGACATACTCGCAGTAATCGTCCAGCGTAATTGCCGGTCAGAATCAAAAGTCCATTCTCGATGTGTAAAATGAGCAAATAGGCTACCGATTATCCATGCAGCAGCCCATGCAATTGTTGGCCAATATCCAGAAGTTGGCCAAACCCAGTAAAGAAATTCCCAAATGGCATAGAATACAATTACATTGATTCCGGCGACAAGCATGTAGCGTCTAAAAGCACCATGAGGGGGAAGCATCAGTCATCCTCCGTGACAACATCGCTTGGTTGTCCGGTTCGTTTTGAGCGCAAGCGTTCATTGTCATTCTGAATCGCTTCAAGAATTTCGTACCCCACTCCCATCGATTCTGCAAGTCTTTTCAATGCAAGAGTATCCTTCGGTAGACACTTACCTCCAAATCCGCGGTTTAATCCCATGAGCGGCTCGAGATGAGAGTTTCCAATGGGCTGATCTTGAGGCGTGGTAATAATTTCACGAACCACATTCCAATCAATGCCGAGAGATTCGCATATGTCGTGCATTTGATTTGCAAACAATACCTTGAGAGCGTAGAAATTATTCTTGGTATACTTGACCATTTCAGCTTCAGTACTTGAGATGTGAAAAGTCACATCATTTGATAGCACTCCAGCATCTCTATGCTGTTGAAATACCATCTCCGCAACCTCACTATGCTCAGTTCCTACGACGAGAATTTTTTGATTAGCGAAATTTTCCATTCTTTGGCGCTCGACTAGAAATTCTGGAGAATATGCTAGTTTCAAAGAGGGAAATTCAGATTGAAGGCGAGAAGTTGTTCCAGGAATTACCGTACTTTTCAATACTGCAGTAAAGCCATCTGGAAGCATAGTCAGAATTTCTTCGACTATACTAGTATCACAAGACCCATCTTCATTAGAAGGAGTAGGTACTGCAATGTATGCCATTTCCACATTATCTGTAACATGGGTGATACTAGTGCCCCTTGCGAGGTCGTGAATAAACAATTCATGGGCTTCAGCAAAATTATGTTCAATAGCACCACCAACCATTCCAGCGCCTATGATTCCTATTCTCATTCCTCTGCCTCCGGTACTCTAAACAATCCTTCTTCTACCATCTGTGCTGCACGCTGGAGGCTTTCAGGTGTTCCGCAGTCAATCCAGGTATTTTCTCCAACATTGATTGTTTTTACCGCACCTTCTTGGATATATTGGCGGGTGATTTCAGAGATGGAAAAATCTGATAGATTTCGAGTCGCATCAAGTCGTTGCCAAAAAGTTTCATCGAAGAGATAAATCCCTCCAATTGCAAGATTACCCACTTCGGTTTGTGGTTTTTCAATAACATCAGTTATCTCCCCATCCTTGTGTACTGCAATTCCAAATGAAGAGGCATCTTCTACTTCTCGAGTCAATAATACCGCACCTGATGTAAAATCAGCAACCAATTTAGATAGATTTAGATTAGTGATATTGTCGGAGAACCAAATCAGTAACGCGCCACTTTCATCGGTACGGCGCGCTAATTGCAGAGCGTTTGCAACGCCCAAAGGTTCCTTTTCCAACACATATTCGACTTCACTACCAACGTGATTTTGAATTTTGTCAATGAAGCGATTTCCAATAATTGTAATATCCTCAATTCCTGCTGAGCGTACCGATGAAAGAACATAATCGATAATTGGACGGCCGCAAAGAGGTAAGAGTGTCTTGTGAGTGTACAATGTCATTGGGAAAAGACGGCTACCGTGCCCTCCTGCGACAATGATGGCCCTCATCTTACAACCCTCATAGTTCCCACTTATTGATTCACTGGGAGTCTTCTTCTGGACTTGCTGCCTTAGAGAACGCACCTTCTTCCGCATTCTTGTCGAAATAGTCGGTTCGAACTAAATCCCCTAACTTCTCTACGCCATATTCAACCAAATCGGGGTCATTTGCTTCAGATTCTTCCCATCGTTTTTGAGCCATGTCAGCATATTGAACATTTGCAGCTTCAACCATCTTTTCACCGTCGCTAAGTTCGCCTTCCAGTCCCGTGTATTTTTCTCCTTCAACCACCGCATCTCGACGAACAGGCTCTTGGCCCATTTTGAAATCTGTTTTACCCCAGTCGGGTCCAGCCGGATCATCGCCCCTTGAGCGAATTGGATTTACAGTTTCAATACCCGAAGCAACCCACTCTGTCAAATGTTTGCGATATGCAACAAGTCTCTCTTCTTCATCATCAAGGTCCAGAATATGAGTCATATCGTAGCGCATTGCAAAATCTTCTTCATGAGGAATGGAAACATAACCGAGTAAAGAAACAGCCAATCCAACCAAACTGAATGCAATCCCAAGGCCTATTAGTTCAACCTGCGGGACCATGAGGAACCATATTGTGCCGGTAAAGAACATGACAATCCCCAACCATGCAAAGAAACGCCCTCGGCGTCGATGCCAGTGAAAATCCTCTAGTTCCGAAATAGAATCGTGCATCTACAGACCCTCACGCCAACATGGCCATGACGCTGTCATTCATCGTTGGTATTGAATCCTGTTCCTGCATGAGTACAGAATCGCGCATATGGATATTTTGCCGAGGCTCTAAAGCAAGTTTCTGTAATACTTGAGTGAGAACCTCTTGCATTCGCGCAGTCTGTGAACCCTGTGCTACGACCATCCTTTCCAACGACTCGAGAGTTTCAATACTACGGCTACTGGAAACTTCTAATGCAGCAGATTGGGCATCTAAAGCCTCTTCTTGCCGAGCGAGTAATTCACGTGCAGCAGGGCTCCCAATAGCATCTCTTCTGTGAAGTTCACCTAGCGCATTACGCAGATCATGAGTCGTCTTATCCAAAGCTTGCTTCATGTCATTCAATTGGACAATAGCAAGATTTAGTTCTGTTTGAAGGCTTGTTGCTTTATGCTTGAGTACAGAACGAGTATTTGATTGGAAAACCGATTCAGCAAAGAATGCTGAAATCACCGCAGACCCCAATGCAATATTGTGATGAACATCAGCTATAGCCATCATCGCCCAAGTGAAGGTTCCAATCATTGCAGCTCTTGTAATGCCCATTAGATAATACTTGGACCCCGGAGTATAAACAAACGAGTTGGGGGGGCCGTGGGGGCCCATCATTCATCTGGAACGAAACAGTCATCATCAATTTCATGAATCTGACTAGTCATTATCAGATAGTCTAGTGCTTCGTCGCATTCTTCAGCAGCGACTCCACCTTTCAGCAGAGGGGCAAACAAATCTTCAACAGTCACGAAAGGCGCACCACCTCCAATTTTATCTTGGGCACCCATCAACATCATCTGCGCCGCTACTGCAAGTAGTGGATCATCACAAGCATCTCCTGGAACAAAGGAAAGGAATGTGTTTGCTGGATGGGGCTCCTCAACAATTTCTTCTATTCTGTTTGTTAGATGTTTCAATTGATCTGGGATATCAAAGCAATCGAATAGATTGGTTTGGCCCAATGGGGCCTCACGCATGTCTTTTGGGTTTAGGCGCTTGGAGACGGATTCGAGACGGTGCATTCGCTGCTCAAGTTGGATTCGCTCACGTTCAAGGTCATGTGTCAATAGGCGCAAATCTTCGTTTGCTTTCTGAATCAACCAATCTTCAAGAGTGAAATTAGGGTCAATACCAACCATTGTGTCTACAAAGTGCTTGACAGCAAGCGGCAACTGGTCGACGTGTATCTTTCCTTCAGCACTCTCGCGTCTATCATCAACCATGCTTACCCTCGGTGTTGTGACGCTCTATGAAGGTATACCATTAGCAACCGACCCCGAGTTCGATTGGAGGACCGCAACACTGCGCGGAATATATGGCAATAAACTCCTCCATTGGACAATAACCTCTTACATCAACCGATAGTAACACAGGGACGCGTTCATGTAGGGGCGACCAATGGCCCGGTTATGAGCGACCACCGCATCGCAATCTTGCCCGGCGACGGAACTGGAAGAGAAGTAGCGGTTGAGGCGCGACGCATTCTTGATACGATTGAAGCCCACACTAATCATGGCTTTGAGCAGAATGTTATTTCATGCGGTGGGCAACATTATTTGGAAACGGGCGAAGAGTGGCCCGAGGGTTCATTTGAATATTGTCGAGACGATGCCGATGCTATTTTTCTTGGCGCAATTGGCCACCCTGGCGCCATTTTACCAAATGGCGACCTTGCCGGCGGCTCTGTGATTTTAGGCATGCGTAGTGGCCTTGACCTCTATGCAAATGTCCGTCCAATAAAACTCTACGAAGGAGTCCCTCACAAAGTTCATGGGAAATTTACTCAGATTTGGGAACCAGGCATGGTTAATATGACAATTCTCCGCGAGAATACTGAAGGATTGTATCATTCACTATTGCGCCGATGTGCAGACCGGGCCTTGGGACGCGAATTATACGAGCCACCAGAAATGACATTCCCCGGGCTCGAAGGCGAAGTTGCATATGATCCTCGTCCAATTTCGGAAAAGGGAACTGAGCGCTTGGTGCGTATGGGTTTCGATATCGCAGAAACAAGAAATGGCGCACCAGGTGATGGAGTGAAGCGCGTTTCATGTATCGACAAGAGCAAT
>Ga0206681_10001224_pt1 | contig 12003 bp, 8 predicted proteins | sample M150012015metaG_FD_161048 | JGI IMG/M metagenome (GOLD analysis project Ga0206681, IMG submission 161048) | Ammonia-oxidizing marine archaeal communities from Monterey Bay, California, United States - M1 500m 12015 | ecosystem: Environmental > Aquatic > Marine > Intertidal zone | place: USA...
AATATGATTGACTCCCTTAATCAAACCCCCTACTTTAAAGCGCTAAAAAACTTAACCTATTTAGGGGCCACAGGGTATTGCCCAATGGGTAAAATTGAGCTTGGAGATGTGTATTCTATGTTTAGTATGAATCCCGTGGAAAAATACAGAACTGCCTTAGCCTTAAGAACCTCAAATAGTTTCTCTCGCCGTATTGAATTTGGTATAAAAGGAGCTTATGGATTTGGTGATAAAGCGTTCAAATACGGAGCATCTATTAGATGGAATATAACTCCCAAAAAGAGGGGAATCCTATCATTATTTTACAATTATGATATTGAACAAATTGGATTGTCTCCATATGCCGTTTCCATGGGGAATACATTTGCAACTGTCCTAAGCACTGCTCCATTTGATAAACTCACATTTGTCACTAAAGCCGGTATTACTCTTGAAAAAGACATCAAAAAAGACCTGATTGTATTTCTTGGAATGGAATGGAAAGAATACAACCCGTTGGGACTTGCAAACTACCTGAGGGTTAATGCCCTTAACGGGCAGCTTGATACCATCAATCAAATAAGAACAAGTGAAGTTACGGCAAGATTGAGATGGGCAAAAAATGAGGAATATATCTCAGGTTCATTCGACAGAACAAGCTTAAGATCTAAATATCCAATACTCGCCGTTCAAGGAATCTTTGGTATTAAAGGAATTCTTGGAAGTGAATACAATTACCAGAAAATTGAGCTGCAGCTGGAACACAACACTCAGCTGGGAATCCTAGGACGATTCTATTATGGGGCCAAAGCGGGTTATATATTTGGAAACGCAGCCTACCCTCTACTTAATGCACATCCAGGAAACCAGTCCTTATGGCTAATGACTTCTGCATTTAACAAATTAAATTTCCTTGAATTTATATCCGATCAATATGTGGAAGGGTTTATTCAAAATAATTGGGATGGCTTTTTCTTTAATAAAATACCCTTGCTTAAAAAGCTAAATTTAAGACTGGTGAGTTCAGCAAGAATTGCATATGGAAGTTTAAGCCCTAGACACCAATCTTCCATGCTTTATCCGTCTTTTATAAGATCATTTAATAAAGTTCCATACGCAGAAAGCACCCTTGGAATTGAAAATATTTTTAAATTCTGCAGAGTGGATCTCGTATGGCGAATGACGCATAACGATCCGGGTTCTAATCCTCTCGGAGTTCGGGCAAGACTTACCCTTAATTTTTAGTATTTTGGTCCCGTGAAGCTATACACTGAAAATTTATTTAAAAGCTACAAAGGCAAAAAGGTAGTAAAGGATGTTTCTATCCAAGTTGAGCAGGGAGAAATAGTTGGTCTATTAGGTCCAAATGGTGCCGGAAAAACCACTTCATTTTATATGATTGTTGGACTCGTACGACCTGATAGCGGAAGAGTTTTCTTGAATGAAATAGAAATTTCAAAACTCCCCATGTATAAAAGGGCACAAATGGGTATAGGGTATCTTCCACAGGAGATTTCTGTTTTTAGAAAGCTTAGCGTCGAAGACAATATCATGGCGATATTGGAAATGACTTCTAAAAGTGCTTCTCAAAGAAAGGAAAGACTCGAAGAACTCTTAGAGGAATTCCACCTCAATGATTTCAGAAAAACACTAGGCAATCGACTGTCAGGAGGCGAAAAAAGAAGAACGGAAATTGCAAGATCTTTAGCTACAGACCCAAAATTTGTTCTACTCGATGAACCCTTTGCAGGTGTAGATCCTATTGCCGTTGAAGACATACAAAATATCGTTTCTGATTTGAAAAAGAAGAACATTGGTATTCTTATCACAGATCACAATGTTCAAGAAACACTATCCATTACGGATAGAGCATATCTTTTATTTGAAGGAGGTATACTTAAATCCGGAACGGCTGATGAATTGGCCCAAGATGAGCAGGTGAGGCGAGTATATCTAGGAAGAAATTTTGAGCTAAAGAAAAAACACTTATCGGATTAAATTCACGAATCCTGTTTTCATTTCCATCACAAAAGGATTCGCACAGGATTTGTATCTCACTTTGTAGACATACACTCCATCCTGACAAATCGTTCCCTTATAGGTGCCATCCCAACCAATATACGGCTTGTCCTGTACAAAAAGAACTTCTCCCCACTTGTTGTAAATTGACAACTCCCAATACACGATGTCAAAATCCGTAACCACGTAAAAGACCTCGTTCATCCCGTCACCATCTGGAATAAAAGAATTTGGCGCATAAATTGTGAACGGCTCCACAAAAACTTCCGAACGAATTGAATCACTACAGCCATATTCATTGTAGACTACCTGCACGGGGTAATCAGCCCCCGCATTTATGTAATAATGAGTGAAATTGGCATTGCTACTAGTAAACTGATTTTGATCGAAAAAATAAAAATAAGTCTCCGCTCCCATTGATTCGTCTATAAAAGTCACCTCATTATTGCAGACATCCACCTGTAAAGGATTTACTGAAAATCCAGCAATTGGAGCAGGGTATACTGTAAATACATCCTGCTGCATGAAGTACAGGGTGTCAATGCACCCTTCAAGGGAAATAAGAGTTAATCCCACACTATAGCTCCCCACTTCACTATAGATATGGGAAGGGTTGAAAGCGGTAGATGTCGTGCCATCTCCGAAATCCCATAGGTATTGTGCCGGTCCATCAACTGAGCTTAAATTAATGAACTGAGCCAAGCTTGGTGCACAATGCAAGCCATCTACGTAATCAAAGTCAATACTGGGCTCACCATACACATATACTGTTGAATTCACTGAATCTATACAATTATCGTATGATCCTGTTAATTGAATCTCCTGAAACCCAGATGAAGAAAACTGAATACCCGAAACATTCAAATCATTGGAGGAATTTAATGAGGCATTTGCTCCAAAATCCCATTCATAAACCGTATTTGGAGGACCACTCACAATTGCTTGAAAATCGTAAAGTCCATCCGTAATACATAATGAATCATCATGAAAAATGTTCATGACAAGCGGTTCATTTAATGTGATTTGAATTTCAGATGTATCTGAACAATTTGGAGCTGAGCTTCCTATGAGCTGAATTGTATAAGTCCCTGGAGATGTATACGTATAGCTGGGATTGGAAAGGCTACTCACGTCCGAATTTTGTCCGTTATTTCCAAAATTCCAGCTTATCGTGTTCACGTTCGTATAATTGGCGTCAAAATCAACGGAGAGACCCGCACATTCAATCTCTTGGGGCATGTTAATTTCAACAATTGGTTCGTCGAACAAAAAGACTGAATCTTCAAAACTAGCCTGACATGACCCGTCATCACCAGAGAGAACTATAGTATGAAACCCAGGAGTTAAAAATGAAACAGCTGGAATATTTGTGCCACTCCAATTAGTTAAAGAGGCATCATTATCAAGAACCCATTCAAAATTAGCCGACATGTTATTTGAAATCAAATCAAACTGAAAACTATTATCAATAATACACAATGAATCATCCCCTGTCCATGATAATGAAAAAGGGTTGTTAATTGTAAGCTCAATGTACGCCGTATCAGTACAGGCCCAGCCCGGATTTACTATAAGTTGTGCCGTATAGGTTCCCGGAGAAGGGTAGGTATACGAAGGGGAGAATAGTGTGCTCACATCTGTGTTAATTCCTGAGACCCCAAAATCCCATGCATAATTCGTTCCTCCGTAAGAATTGTTTTCAAATTGGACTGTGAGACCTTGACAGTAGGAGATGAAAGTACTTAGCTCTTCCTGTAAGGGAAGTATAGCCTGCATCGTAATATTACAATCAAACACACGGAATAAAAAATCCCTAACTGTTTCACCGATTAATACGCCGTTTCGATACTCCTGAACTCGAATTCCTACCACAAAAAGACCAATCATACTGGGATCAACAGTTAATATCCCAACAGCATCAAGAACTGTACTAGATCCGGGGCCCAAAGGGGCCTGCGCACCAAATCCACCCGTCCACTGAACAGGCATATACGGAGGAGGAGGTGCCTGATTTGGAGCAGGGTCAAAGGAACTTGCTCCAGCAAATGGCGTAACCAAGGAATAGACCAGATCATCTCCATCCGGATCAGTTGCTGAATGATTGAAAATCAATTCGTCATTATTGCATATAATAATTGGTGGGTAATTCGTAAATCTCGGACTGCTGTTTACGGAAAACCCCGTATCACTTCCCGGAACATGTGTGGTCAAAGTTATTCCCACATCATCAGGGTTGACCAAATTTGTTACATTGGGCCCTCTGCAGCATCTTTGATAAGAAACCGTATATCCGCCCGTAACAGGAGGAAGATTGATCACGGTTTGATAAATCGCCCTTTCCACACAGATATTTGTTGGAGGCGTGGCGCAGGGGTTGTTGAATTCCACAGGGAGAATTGTGCTTCCGGGAAAAGAAACATCCAGATTGTATACTAAACTAGTATTCTGATAAACTGCAAGTTTCATAGGATTGTCATAGCTTGCTCCAGTAGAGTTACAGTCTCTATAAAGTGTAATATAAAAACGATAGTTGTTGTTGCCTAAATAATCATAGTATATATCTCCGCCGATAATGTGTGATGCATGAGCAGAAATCACAAGAAACAAGAAAAAGCAAGAAGCAAGAAGTTTCATATCCGTTATATAGACGTAAAAATACGCTATTTGTTGTTTTTATACGAATTATCTCATCAAGGACGCCTTGGCATGAGCTAGAATCTGTATACTGAATATCTGATACAAATTTTGAGCCACATTTGAATTGATTATTACCTTATTGTTACCTTTGTTAAAAATTTCATCATTATGTACGACGTAATTGTAATAGGATCTGGTCCGGGAGGATATGTAGCAGCCATAAGATGTGCTCAACTCGGTATGAAAACTGCGTTAATTGAAAAATACAACACCCTGGGTGGCACTTGCTTGAATGTAGGATGTATTCCTTCAAAAGCACTATTGGATTCTTCAGAACATTTCCATAATGCATCTAATACATTTAATCAGCACGGCATTGACCTAAAAGACCTAAAAGTGAATTTGGATCAGATGATGAAAAGGAAGAATGAAGTCATCAGCCAGACCTGTGATGGCGTGAAATTTTTGATGGATAAAAACAAAATTGATGTCATTCATGGAATAGGGTCTTTTAAAGATAAAAACACTGTAGAAGTCCTCTCAGATAAAAAGAAAAAAACTACACATAAGGCGAAGAACATAATTATAGCCACAGGATCAAAACCGAATTTCTTTCCGGGTATGAAGCCCGATAAAAAGAGAATAATTACATCAACTGAGGCCCTTAAGCTAAAAGAGGTTCCTAAAAAAATGCTGGTCATTGGAGGAGGTGTTATTGGACTGGAAATGGGGTCTGTGTATAAAAGACTGGGGAGTCAGGTTGAGATAATAGAATTTGCTCCAAGAATTCTTTCTGGTATGGACGAAACTATTGGGAAAGAATATACCAAAATCCTTAAAAAAGGAGGTTTTAAACTCCATTTAGAGCATCGAGTTCAGGAAGTAAAAAATACGGGAAAAGGAGTTCTATTAAAGGCGTTAAATAAAAAAGGAGAAGTGGTAGAAATGGCTGCAGATTATTGCCTTGTTGCTGTGGGAAGAAAACCGTATACAGAAGGATTAAATCTTAAAAAGGTTGGTATCAAGACCAATGATCGTGGTCAAATTGAAATCAATGCAGACATGCAGACTTCTGTTCCGTCGATTTATGCTATAGGGGATGTAGTACAGGGAGCAATGCTTGCGCATAAGGCAGAAGAAGAAGGGGTTTATGTCTCCGAATTTATTGCGGGTCAAAAACCTCACATTAATTATCACCTCATCCCAGGTGTAGTGTACACTTGGCCAGAAGTAGCTTCTGTTGGAAAGACTGAACAGGAATTAAAAAAGGAAAGCAAAGAATACAAATCTGGAATATTTCCAATTCGCGCTCTGGGAAGAGCACGGGCAAGTATGGATATAAGTGGAATGATCAAAATTTTAGCGGATAAAGAAACTGATGAAATTTTGGGCGTACATATGATCGCTCCACGCGCTGCAGATTTAATTATGGAAGCAGTTACCGCGATGGAATATCGTGCATCTGCAGAAGATTTAGCTCGGATATGTCATCCTCATCCTACGTATACGGAAGCAATTAAAGAGGCAGCACTAGCTGCTACCGATAACCGTCCATTACATATATAAGATTACTTTCTGGAAGGGGTGCCTACAATTTAATAGCTCGTTTATAAAAGCTGTAGTTTCCCGAAGAGATATAAATAAAGTAGGAGCCTTTTTCATACTCACGACCAAAGTCCACGAGGGTTGTCTCTCTCAAATCAACTTTTCTGGTCTCCACCATCTTCCCTTGACTATTGAAAACGGAAACATCGACAAGTTCCAGCTCAAGAGGAATTAATGCACTCAAATCTATATTTGAAACATCTTTGAAGGGGTTTGGAAATAACATCACATCCAAATCACTTTCTATAATTATTCCTTTCTCCTCATTGTCATTGTGCCTATTATTGCCAATAAGAGGCATTGCAGCAGCCGGAGTGGTTACCTCACAATAAGAACCATATGCGCTCCAGGTGGTGCCATTATGCCAGGCAACCCTAACTCTGTATGTTGTGCTATTCGTTGTTCCAGGAACCCATGAAATTCTACATTTACTGCTGGTATTTCCAGCCATTCCGTCATATTCACCAACCGGATCCCCTCCTGTGGTAGTCACCTCAAATTTATACCCCTGTGATAATGACACGGAGTTACAATACATATTGGTTCCCATGCTGGGTAAGGTTACTCCACAAAATGCCGGTTTTAACTCTGTAACTGGAGAGCCATCCAGACTAACATTACAACTCGAGCCCCAGGCACCGTATGTACCTCCAACCTTAACCCGACATTCTACTGCATAGGTCGTCCCATAGGAGACCGAGGATGCGTTATCCAACCAGGCAAATCTAAATCGACCGGAGGTTGATATACCATTATTCCCCGTTGAAGTATTATAAATTTCATTAGTCAGTACTCCACCATTAATTCGAAATTCGTATTCCTGACCGTATACAATCGAATTGGAATACACATTAGTGCCCGCAGAAGGAATGTTTCCACCACAATATGCCGGTCGTAATATGGTAACGGGTTGAGCAACTGTCGAAATTGCACACGATGTGCCAAAATCACCCCAGCATCCATTAGAAAGGATCTGAACCGACATATCATACGTTGTTCCATATTGTACTCCAGGAAATTTTCTTAAGGTAATTCCATTATAGGAAGAAAGATTGTTGACGGTATCCACTAATTCCGTAAGTCCATCCACAAGTTTATACCGATATCCTTCTGCTACTCCAACTGCATCTGCATGAATTGTATCCTGTTGAAGGTAATTAATCGTAGTCCCACAATTCGTGGCAGAAATGTTTGTGGTAGGGATTTTGAATGTCACAAAACACGAACTGCCAAAATCAGACCAGGGCCCGCTTGCTGAATTTTTCGATGCCACAAGAACATCGTATTGAGTACAATGCTGTGGGTGACCTGGAGACGTCATATCGGAAAGTCTCAATTTATATGTCGTTTTATCGACATTTTCCTGAAATACTCCACCTACAGAAATTTGAAATCTATATTCAACAGCTCCTGTAACCTGATCACAAAATATATTCGTACTTTCCGTTGCTACCTCCGAATCACAAAAACCAGAAGATAGCTGAGTAACTGGATTGGATGGAGTTGTCACTTCACAAAAAGCGCCTGTTGGACTCCAGGTAGCTGTCCCTTCGTCATACCATGACACTCGAATAGCATACGTAGTTGAATATTCGATTACCCCTGAAGGCATCCATGAAAAACGGAATTTATTCCCTCGGTTATTTGCGTAGGAATCATATCTTCCTAAACTATCCAATTGAGTCTGATCCCAAACTTCAAATCGATAGCCCTCAGCCCCAGAAACTCCATCACATCGAATATTTGTTCCCATACTGGCCACAGTAGTCGGACAAAAGGCCGCCTTCAATTGAGTTGTCTGGCTTATACCAAATCCTGATATCAGACAAAATACAGCTACAAAAGTAAAAAGGTAGATTTTTCGGGTCATTTCGAACAATTAAGTGTAATTAGTAAAAATAAGACATTTCCGTTACAAATACAAAACGCTAAAACATCAATTAGGATGCCTGCCTAGAATTTTATTCATCCCATATCTCCCAGCTTTTCAATGCTTGTTCTTTTAACATGCTTTTCCCATTGAGGATAGTTGCTCCACTTTCTTCTGATTTCTGTAAAAAAAGAGTCTTTTCGGGATTATAAATTAAATCAACAACTAAATGCTCAGAAGTCAATAAATTGTAAGGAAACTGAATCTCTTCGTTATGATAAGGAGCCATCCCAACGGGAGAGCAATTGACAATTAATTTACACGCATCAATCATATTTTTATTCATCGAATTATAAGAATATATATTGTCAACTCCTGTTCCCTTACGAGAAATAAAAAGAACATTTATTCCCAATTTGTTAAGGACATAAGAAATTGCTTTTGAAGCCCCTCCTGTACCTATAATCAATGCTCTTTCGTGTTTATTTGTGAGAAACGGTTTAATGCACTGTTGAAATCCATAAATATCTGTGTTATAGCCAATGCTCTTGTTGTTTACAATTTTTATAGTATTAACAGCCCCAATTTCATTTGCCTCAGCATGAATTTCATCCAATAAAGAAACCACTTTTTCCTTGTAAGGAATGGTCACATTGAGTCCATTGAATTTATAGACTTCATTCGTAAAAAACTCTATTAGTTTATCTTCAGATTCAAATTCCAAATTCTCGTATATCGCTCTCACCTCTTTTTTCGTAAACAACTCCGAAAAAAAATGCGTTGAAAAAGAATGCTTTAAGGACTTTCCAATAAGACCATATTTCAAAACTGACACGCTCAAAAATACAACTATTTCATTTGATTTCTTTTCATTAAAGAGGAAGTAAAGTACATTTGCTGATAATGAGAGGAGTCGTCATAAAGTCAACAGGCAAGTGGTACAAGGTATTATTGGATTCGAATGAAATCGTTAATGCAACAATTAAAGGGAAATTACGATTGAAGGGTTCAAAAACAACCAATCCGATTGCTGCGGGTGATTATGTTGAAGTAAATTCCGTTGTGTCTGGAGATGACGATTTGTATTCCATAGAATCCATACTTGAACGAAAAAACTATTTGGTCAGGCGATCAACTAATCTGAGTAAACAAATGCAGATTATCGCAGCTAATGTCGATCGAGTGTATCTCATTGCGTCAATTAAATCTCCAGTGACACAAATTGGGTTTATTGATCGGTTTTTGGTAGCAGCCGAATCTTTTAGAATCAAAACAAGCATATTATTTAACAAGACAGATTTGTATAACTCTTCTGAAATGAAGCATGTCGATGAGTTGATGAACAAATACAATGAAATAGGATACCCCTGTCATAAAATTTCAGCTCTTGACAACAAAAATGTACTGTTTTTAAAAGCTGAAATAAAAGATAAAAAAGTAATGATTTCGGGCAATAGCGGAGTAGGGAAAACAACTCTAGTCAATTCTCTAGATCCCAATTTAAAGCTTAGAGTCGGTGAAATTTCATCTTCTCACGAACAAGGTAAGCATACCACAACATTCGCCGAAATGCACCCCTTACAAAGTGGAGGATTCATTATCGATACCCCTGGAATCAAGGCATTTGGACTGGTCGATCTTGAAAAAGAACATTACGCCCATTATTTTCCTGAAATGAGAGACCAACTTGGTAAATGCAAGTTCCACAACTGTCTGCATCTGGAAGAACCAGACTGTCAAATAAAAGAGTCTGTACAAAATGGAAATATCGCAGAATCAAGATACAAAACATATCTTCAGCTAATGAATGAAGATGCTAGCGATCCTTACCGTAGAAATGAATACAAATGAAACTGGTTATACAAAGAGTAAGTCAGGCAAGCGTGCAAATTAATGGTGAAGTATATGCCCAAATTAATAAAGGGCTACTCCTTTTTATCGGAATTGAAGAGAACGACGACATAAATGACGCAGACTATTTGGCTTCAAAGTGTGTGAGTATGAGAATCTTTGAGGACGAAGAAAAAAAGATGAACCTCTCCTTATTAGACATTTCTGGAGAGCTTCTTATTATCAGTCAGTTTACCCTTCATGCGGCGACAAAAAAAGGAAACAGACCAAGTTTTATAAAAGCAGCCAAACCGGTAATAGCAGAGCCTTTATACACCTATTTCATAAAAAAAACGCAATCTATTGTGTCTAAAGAAGTAAAGTCGGGAGTATTTGGGGCTTTTATGCAAATAGAATTGAAAAATGACGGTCCAGTGACGATTCTTATGGATTCAAAAAATCGAGAGTAAAAGTGTTTTCTTACTTTTGAGAGATGAAACTTCTTACTGAAAATCGACTTGATGAGCTATTGAATAAACAAAAGCACTTTTTTGATAGTCATCAAACCAAGGACATCTCTTTTCGGCGAAAAAGTTTAAAGAAGCTATTACATGCAATTAATGAAAATGAGGAGGAAATTGCATCCTGCCTTAAAAAAGACTTAAACAAATCCTACGAAGAAGCTTATCTCACTGAAATAAGTCTCGTTAAGACTGAAATTAAATTCCATTTAAAACACCTTGCAAAATGGACCAGGGCAAAAAGAGTTCCGACTCCGATTTATCTCCTCCCTTCAAGAAGCAGAATTCAGTATGAACCTCTTGGAGTTGCGCTGGTCATTGCCCCATGGAATTATCCCTTTCAGCTCTTATTCAGCCCATTAGTAGGTGTTCTTTCATCGGGATGTTGTGCTATCCTTAAACCTTCTCCAGACAGCCCACATACCGCATTATTCATGGAAAAAATTATTAACGAAATTTTCGAAGAGAACCATATTGCCGTCGTGCATGGAGCAAAAACAGAGAATCAATTGCTTTTTAAGAAGAGGTTTGATCATATCTTTTTTACGGGTAGTTCAAAACTCGGTAAAATCGTTATGAAAGCGGCAGCTGAATTTTTGACCCCTGTAGTTTTGGAATTAGGAGGAAAATCTCCTTGTATAGTGGATGAAGATGCAAACCTGAATATATGTGCTAAGCGCATCGCCTGGTCAAAATCAATTAACGCCGGACAGACTTGCATTGCTCCCGATTATATCCTTGTGCACGAGAAAGTAAAAGAAGAACTTATCAAAAAAATCGCTGAAAACTGGGCGAACATGTTTGGAGAAAACCCAATCAACAGCTCATACTATCCCAGAATTGTCAATCAAATGGCATTTGACCGTATTAATTCCTTGTTAAGTAATGGTGAAATTCGAAGTGGTGGTCAGACTGACAGAGAAAAGCTTTATATCGCGCCATCAATATTAGACCAAATTACAATAGAGGATCCAATAATGAAAGAAGAGATATTTGGCCCTATTTTACCCATTTTATCCTTTTCGGATATTAATTCGGCTCTTCACATTATACAGAACTTTGAAAAGCCTCTTGCATTGTACTATTATGGTTCTCCCAAAAAAGCAAAAAGCATCCTGCGAAAGTCAAGTTCCGGAGGGGTCTGTATTAATGATGGTCTTATTCACATTGTAAATCATCATTTGCCATTTGGAGGAGTTGGACATAGTGGAACGGGGGCATATCACGGTTATCAGTCTTTTCTATGCTTCAGCAATGCAAAAGCTATCGTACAATCTCCTACGTGGATAGACCTTCCATTTAAATATGTTCCTTTTAAATGGTTTAAATGGATTAAAAAAATTGTTTGACATAAAAAAACCTCATGTAAACATGAGGTTGTTTTCGACTCAATGTATAGTTTCTATTGAACTTTAGTCACATTAACTGCGTTAAGGCCTCTTTGTCCTTGTTCCACGTCGAATTCGACTTGATCATCTTCTCTGATGTTGTCTACTAAACCTGTTTTGTGAACAAAAACGTCCTCATTTGTTTCTTCATCTT
>Ga0206681_10001228_pt1 | contig 11993 bp, 11 predicted proteins | sample M150012015metaG_FD_161048 | JGI IMG/M metagenome (GOLD analysis project Ga0206681, IMG submission 161048) | Ammonia-oxidizing marine archaeal communities from Monterey Bay, California, United States - M1 500m 12015 | ecosystem: Environmental > Aquatic > Marine > Intertidal zone | place: USA...
AGGAATTCTACATAGTGAATGTGTTTGAAGTCTGCTCCCAGTTTAACAGTTACCGATTGAAATTTATCTGCCCGTGTTACAAGTACTTCTTCGACTTTACCCACAACCAATCCAGAAGGAAATGTACCCTGGAATCCAGTTGTAACTACTGGGTCCCCCGGTATGATCAGTTCTGTTAAAGGAATATCTTTCAATGTCCCGTATTCAGTTCCTTGTCCTGACCAAATCAATCTCCCAATAGCTCCTTCATCACCAAGCCTTACACTCCACTGCGTATTAGAATGAATTATCGGCAAAACAAGTGCTTCGTGTTCGGTTACTTCAGTAACTAACCCCGCTATCCCTCCATTATCGAGCATTCCCATCCCCGGTAAAATTCCAGAAGAACGACCTCTGTTAGCCACTAAAATATTATTATTAAATGCTGTTGAGTATCGAATTATTTCAGCTGGAATGCTTTTCCATGATTCTTTATTAAGATCTACTTGGGAGGTGTAAGGTAAATTTGTCTTTTGCAAGTTCAGATTTTCAGTCCGAAGTCTGGCGTTATCCATTAATAAGCTGACATTTGTTTTCTTCAAATCTTTTAGGTGCATCATTCGACCTACAGTCCCCGACCAACTAGATGACATTCTCATCCCGATTGATGCTATGCTCCCCCTAGGATGTGCATGAGTAGAAGCTATCCAATTAAGAGCTATAATTTCAAGCAATACAAACAACACCATTCGGTGATTACGTCGTAGTAGTTGAATTAATGTTTGCACTAAATAGGCATTTATTCACATAACCTAATCGCGCATTAGGAACGGGAAACGATCAATGTTCTTAAGAGAAATAGCTGTTCCTTTTGCTACAGCGTGTAGAGGGTCTTCTGCAATATGAACGGGCAATTTTGTGCGTAAAGAAATACGTTTATCAAGACCACGTAAAAGCGCTCCTCCTCCAGCCAAGTATATACCCGTTTTAAAAATATCTGCAGAGAGTTCTGGTGGGGTTTGGTTTAAAGCCGTGTGGATAGCATCCTCAATTTTACCGATACTCTTATCAAGACAGCCAGCTATTTCAGAATATGTTACAATGACTTCCTTTGGATGTCCAGTCATCAAATCACGCCCAAGAACTGGGTAGTTATCAGGTGGGTTTTCAAGTTTGGTTATAGCAGATCCTACATTTATTTTCACTTGCTCAGCCGTCCTTTCTCCAATGAGAATATTATGCTGACGCCTCATATAATCTTCAATGTCACGCGTAAACTCGTCACCAGCAATTCTGATATTTGTGTCGGTAACGATACCTCCAAGCGCAATTACAGCTATCTCAGATGTACCTCCTCCTATATCAACTATCATGTTTCCCATAGGCTCCTCCACATCTATGCCTATTCCAATTGCTGCTGCCATAGGTTCATGAATGAGATAGACATCCTTGCCTCCAGCATGCTCAGCTGAATCCTTGACGGCTCGTTTCTCTACGTCTGTTATCCCAGAGGGGATGCAAATTACCATTCTGTGTGATGGAGTAAACCAAGATTTTTTATTCTCATTGATCATTCGAATCATCCCTTTTATCATCTGCTCAGCAGATTCGAAATCGGCAATTACTCCATCCCTTAACGGACGTATAGTTTCAATGTTTTTATGAGTCTTTCCGTGCATTTGTTGAGCAAGGCGACCTATTGCGACTACGCGTCCAGTTTTAATGTCCTTTGCTACAATTGAAGGTTGATCAACGACCACCTTATCCTGATAGTAAATAATTGTATTTGCAGTTCCCAAATCAATGGCGATATCCTGCACGAAAAAGTTAAACAAGCCCATAATCAAATTTACACTTTCACAAATGCAAAACCGATTTGAAAACGCTCTAAATTCTACTTAGTGGATAAGTTTCTAATTAGGTTGAAAACGTTGAGTTTATCTGTTAGCTAATTGTTAATGACGAAAATGTCTTACTCCTGTTGTGTACATCGCAAGGCCAAGTTCATTGCACGCATCGATACTCTTGTTATCATTGATTGATCCACCGGGCTGTATCACGTTTTTTATTCCAGCTGCTGCTGCAAGTGCAACACAGTCTGGAAAGGGAAAGAAAGCATCCGAAGCCATAGAGCTACCTTCAAGTGAGAGCCCTAGCCCTGCAGCTTTTTCAACGGCTTGTTTGAGAGCGTCAACTCTTGAAGTTTGGCCTGTTCCTGATGCAAGCAGCTGACCATCCTTAGCGAAAACTATGGTGTTTGACTTTGTATGCTTAGCAAGCTTCATCGCAAATAACATATCGCAAATCTCATTTTCATCAGAACTCGCTTCCGTAACACAAGTAAGATCAGAGGAGATTTCAATATTATTGTCGCGCTCCTGTACAAGATATCCGTTTAATGCAGTACGAACAGTCGAGGTAGGGAGAGATACATCTTGTCTCTCCAGAAGAATCCTATTTTTCTTTCCTTTTAAAACCTCAAGTGCATCGGGGTCAAAACTCGGAGCAATTACTACTTCGCAGAAAAGAGAGTGTATCTGATTTGCTGTTGATAGGTCGATATTTCTATTTGCGATTAAGACTCCTCCGAAAGCACTCACAGGGTCTCCCTCAAGCGCTCTGGCATAAGCTTCGGATAGAGTTTTTCGAGTAGCAAGCCCACAAGCATTATTATGTTTCATAATTGCAAAAGTGGGCGCATCGTTTTTGAATTCTTCCATTAAACTTACAGCTGCATCAACATCTAAAAGGTTGTTGTAAGAAAGCGCTTTACCATGAAGCTGCTTAAGGATGCCTTCTAAATCCCCGAAAAATCGTCCAGCTTGATGCGGGTTTTCACCATATCGCAAAGATTTCACATCGGTTACGCTAAGGTTTAATGTATCAAGGGGAGTGATGTTTTCAATTGTGCCCAGCATATACTGCTGAATCATAGTGTCGTAATGAGAGCTAGTACGGAAAGCTCTAGCAGCTAATTCACGTCTCTCTTCTAATGAAGTTTCTCCATCTTGGTTTTGGAGAATATCCAATAATTTTCCGTAATCATCCATACTTGGTACAATTACTACGTCTTTGTGATTTTTTGCAGCTCCACGTATGAGTGCGATACCACCAATGTCAATTTTTTCGATAATAGCCTCTGCTCCTGCGCCACTAGCTACCGTTTCTTCAAATGGATAGAGATCTACTACTACGAGGTCTATCTCTGGGATCTCGTATTCAGTCATTTGTTTATTGTCACCCTCATCATCCCTTCTAGCCAATATTCCACCGAATACTTTTGGATGTAATGTTTTTACACGGCCTCCTAAAATTGATGGGTAATCGGTAAGCGTTTCAACTGGAACTACAGTTGCTCCCAGTGCTTCGATGGTTTTCTGAGTTCCACCAGTAGAATAAATGGTAACTCCAAGACGTGTCAGTTCTTCTACGATTGGAGCTAATCCATCTTTGTTAAAAACCGATATTAGGGCTGAGCGAAGTTTTCGTGGTTGAGACATATAAAAAAGATGAAGCTATTTGAGTGTGCGAAGTTAACTCAAGGTGTAGCTTTGGAGGTATGATGTGGCTGCGATTATTACGAGAAAGTTTAAGCTTCGCATGGAGCGCTATTGTAGTTAATAAACTGCGCACGTTTCTGTCCTTGCTTGGTGTCATGGTGGGCATTTTTGTAATTAGCTCAATCTTTGCAGTCGTCGACTCAATGGAGGAGGATCTTATGGATTCATTCAGTATGCTTGATGATGATGTTCTCTTTGTAAGCAAATGGCCATGGAGCATGGGTGGTGATTACCCTTGGTGGAAGTATGTCCAAAGGAGAGAGCCCTCTCTACGTGATTCTGAAGATCTTGCTGGTCGACTCACTAAAGCTTCAGATGTCGCTTTCCAAATGAAGGGTATGTTTAATCTAGAAGCATCAGAAAACTCCTATCCGAATGTTCCCGTTGCAGCTGTTTCACATACTTATCCTGATGTGATTAGTTTGGACCTAGCATCTGGCAGGTTTTTTAACGGTTCAGAAAGTTCTTCAGGGAGCCCAGTGGCTATAGTAGGCTATGATATAGCAATGAACCTCTTCGGTTCAGAAGAGGTTTTAGGACGTAAACTTAAAGTTGCAGGGCAAAGAGTTGAAATTATTGGAACGTTTACGCATCAAGGAGAGTCTATGATTTCTAACGGATTTGATGAGTTTGTTTTGGTACCTGCCACATTTGCTCCAAGGATTTTTGACACTCGGAGCGTAGATGGAAATTCAATTATGGTTAAGGCCCGCACTGGTGTTGAAATGGGGGTCCTCAAAGACGAGATTATTCAGCAATTAAGAAGTGTTCGCCGTGTCAGACCTGGTAATGAGAATGATTTTTCTATAAACCAAATCGATATGCTTACCAGCCTCATATCCTCAATCTTTACTCAAGTGGAATTAGGAGGTTGGTTTATTGCAATTTTTGCAATCCTTGTGGGTTGCTTCAGTATTGCAAACATCATGTTTGTTTCAGTTCGTGAAAGAACAAAGATAATTGGGGTGCAAAAAGCACTTGGAGCAAAATCTAGTTTCATCCTTATCCAATTCCTTTTCGAAGCTATCGTTCTATGCGTGTTCGGAGCTATACTAGCTCTTGTAGCCCTAGAATTTATGATGTTTCTTGTTAACGTATCCGGTATGGGTATTACACTTAGAGTCTCTTTTGACAGAGTCATGTTAGCCATGAGCATAGCGGTCGTTTCAGGCCTTATTGCGGGAATTGCTCCAGCTTTGTCGGCTGCCCGAATGCCTCCTGTGGAGGCGATGAGGTCGTCCTAGAAAGAGAACGATATACCAGCTCTTAAATAACCGATAGGAACTTCCCATTCATCGGTTTCGTATGTAATGACGTTATTGTCAATTACCATATTTGAAATTCTTTCTAAGCTGCCAGATCTAATCCTTGCGTATCTAACATCAAGGTAAATCAGGTTTGTAGCTCGGAACCGAACTCCACCAGCATATCCCAAATTCCAAGTATACTTAAAATACTGAATGTCGTTTACATCTTCTTGCTGCGGATCATCATATTCGAAAGAAGAAGAAAGAATAGCACCTTTAGCACCGACAATACCTTCAACATATGGTTGGAACCCAGTATTTTTTAAAGGTGATACACGTAATGTATAGTGAGCATGAACCATCTGGTTTGTTGCTTTAAGTACACCCGTCTCCCCATCTATATCTATAGCGCTATTTGTAGTCTCTATTGGCTGCCATCCCAAGCTTAGTCCTTTTGAATACACCTTCCCTATAACTTGTTTCGTGTAGCTGAGATCTAAACCAACTTTCGGGTTTTGAATAGCAAGATCTAATTCGTTTTCGTTATGTATATCCGACGTAGCACTAAGTGTTAGTACGCTAGTGAGCAGTTTTGGATACTGTTTGTTCTGTTTCCTAGAAGATTTCCTAGAAGATCTAGTTGAAGATTCCTTAGAAGATGTTTCGTCTTTTGATGTTTGGGCTTGAGTGTTAATAGTCAATGCCATCAATGCTAACAGTAGAAGTGGGAACTTTTTCATGTGGTATTTATTACAATAGACGTGCCAAAGTTAACTTTTGAGTAGAACAAATATAGTGTTCGTCGTAGTTTCGTAGGGTGAAAAAAGTATTAGTTATGGGAGCTGGTGGTCAGTTAGGAAATTGTCTGATAAGACGATTTGCTATGGACGTTGATCTCAATTGGGTTGGCTACTCTAGGGAGGAGTTGGATATCTGTGATTCGCAAAAGATCCAAGAGGTGTTGTCACACGAACGTCCAGACGTTGTCATCAATGCCGCAGCATATACAAATGTAGACCAAGCCGAAGACGATAGAGATAAGGCTTGGGAAGTAAATGCAGTTGCTCCAGGATTTATAGCTCGTATATGTTGTGAACAGAAGATTACTTTGGTACACATAAGTACAGATTATGTTTTTAATGGAGTAGATGGAGGTACAGAGGAGAGACCATATTTAGAAAGTGATAGAGTAAATCCATTAGGAGTTTATGGTGAGTCTAAGGCTGAGGGAGAGCGAGTGATAGAAGAGGCTATGAAACAAGGGGGAGGAAGGTATCACATTGTGAGAACGAGCTGGTTGTATGACAATGTGGGAAGAAACTTCTATACCACGATGGTTAAACTGGGGCAGGAGAAAAGTGAAATTAATGTCGTTTACGATCAGCGAGGTACGCCCACTTACGCTGGATCTTTTTCAGACGCTTTACGTTTGTTAGTTATTAAAGGAGGGGAATTGGAGTGTGGAATCCTGCACTTTAGCGATGAGGGTGTAACGTGCTGGGCATCGTTTGCGAGAGCGATATTTGAAGAATTAGAAATGGATGTTGAAGTGGTGGGGATTACAACTTCTGAATATCCTACACGTGCCGTTAGACCAGCGAATTCACATATGGGCGGAAATACACTTGGCCAGTTGTTGAACCTTGAAAAACGAACCTGGAAAGAGTCCTTAAAAATGTGTGTAGGAAGTGAGCTAGAGAGGGTGAAGAGAAGAGCAGAAGTTTGGACTAAAGAGCCGTATGATAAAGAAACAAGAGAGCTAGTGGGGGAGTGGTTGTCGGCAAATGAAGTAGACATGTTGAGTGAGGCCTTTCACAAGGATATCGAATTCGGCACGGGTGGAATGAGAGGAATTTGTGGTCCTGGCACGAACCGAATAAACTCGGCTGTCATCTCTGGAGCCACTCAAGGGCTCGTTAATTACATCAAGAAAACGTCACCGCATTCGTCTTCGCGCTTGAAAGTTGCTATTGCATACGATTGTCGTCATAAAAGTTTTGAGTTTGCGGAGGTTACAGCGAGAGTATTGGCGGGCAATGGTATAGAAGCATTGTTGTATCCAGACTTGAGGTCCACACCGCAATTAAGTTGGACTGTAAGAAACCTAGGGTGCGTGGCGGGTGTCGTTATTACGGCATCTCATAATCCTCCAGAATATAATGGTTACAAAGTGTATTGGGATGATGGAGGCCAAATCGTATCTCCTCACGATTCAGGCATCATAGAAGAGGTTCGGAAAATCAAATCTCTTTCAGAAGTGAAAAAATCTTCTATAGATTTAGAATCGGAAGACCTTATCACATTTCTCGGGCCTGAACAGGATGAGGGATACATTAATGCAATTCTGAAATTAAGACGTTCACCTTCAATTGTAGAAAACGGCTCTAAATCATGTCTAGTCTTTACAGGTTTACATGGCGCGGGATCAGTAAGTGTTCCGCCTGCATTAAGGGCGTTTGGATTTTCAAATGTCCACGAGGTAGAATCTCAGTCGTCACCTGATGGGGATTTTCCAACGGTAACTAGTCCCAATCCCGAAGAGGGGCAGGCTTTAGCTGAAGCTCTTTTGCTAGGCGAAAAGCTTGGAGCTGCTCTCGTAATGGGTACTGATCCAGATGCTGATCGAGTCGGTATAGCTGTCCCAAATGGTGACGGGGGCTTTCAATTACTGAATGGCAATGAAACTGGTGCTTTGCTTTTTGATTACGTCATTCGCTGTGGAAGAGATAATGGAGAATCATACGATTCATCTGATTTTGTCGCTTCAACCGTTGTTACTTCTCCTCTTCTTTCAGTAATAGGTGCAAGTTATGGATTGGGAGTAAGAACGACTCTCACAGGATTTAAACATATAGCAGCTGCAATAGCAGAAGAGGAGAAACTGCACAACGGTAGAAATTTTATTGTAGGAGCAGAGGAGAGCTACGGATACCTTATCAAGGATACAGCTAGAGATAAAGATGCGGTATCAGCATGTTGTGTACTTTCGGAATTAGCACATTCATTAGAAGAAACTGGCTCCACTATGTTGGACCGGCTTGAGGGTATACATAGGAAACATGGACTCTATCAAGAAGGTTTGGTGTCTATAGTGAAAAAGGGTCGAGAGGGAGCAAAGGAAATCTCTGAAATGATTTCCAGGTTTCGATCAAATACCCCTAGCATTCTTGGAGGTGAAAAAGTTGTAAAACTACTCGATTTTGAAACTCAGATAGAACACAATTTCATCACTTCAGAAGTACAAGATATAGATCTCCCTAAGTCAAATGTTCTACAGTTCGTAACGGATAGGGGGTCTCGCATTACTGTACGTCCTTCAGGTACAGAGCCGAAAATAAAATTCTATGTTAGTGTGAATACCACCATAGAAGAAAATGACGACTACTTAGATAAAAAAGCCGAGCTTAAATCTCAAATCCATGAGCTATTTAATGCTATAGGTGCAGCATAAGACAACTTAGAGTTTGTGTTCTATTTTTTCTTTCGTTTCCTCAAGTTTGTCCTTCGCTTCTTTAACTTTTTCGTTGACTTTTTCTTCGAGCTTCTCTAGATCATTCTTTTCAGACCAATCCTCCCAATAAGGTAATACTATAGGAGCAATAGATTCTACAAAGGGAAGTATAACGCAATTATCATCTGCATTCTCTGGTATGAGGTCTCCGCCAAGTCCTCTAATTCCGAATATTAGAAATGTCAGAAGAATGGCGTTTTTTGCCATTCCGAAAATTGCACCAGATATTTTGTTCGCAAACCCTAAAGCTACCAAGTCGATAAACTTCTCTAAAATTCTTGCCAAAACGTGTACAATCAAGACGACCCCTATAAAAGCAATAGCAAAGGAAGCAACTGCAATCTTCTTACTGCTCCAGTCTACTTCTGATGCTAATGCGATTGCAATAGCCTCAGAGCCATAATAAGCGGCTATTGCTCCCGCAATAATTGCAATAAATGATGCCAAGGATAGAATGAGTCCTTTTTTGAATCCCGTTACCGCTCCCCAAATTAGAATGATGATTAATATGATATCTATAAGTTGTAATGATTCCATAGTGCAATGTACGTCCAAGGGCTTTCTTCAGGTAACTTCGCAATGTGCAAACTCAAGGTCATCATTTCGTAGTACATAAGTTCGGTGGAGCTTCGGTGAGAAATTCAGAGGCGGTTCGAAATGTAGGAACGATATTGAATAATAATTTACAAGGATCTGCTGTAGTTGTAGTGTCTGCGATGGGAAAGACTACAAATCACTTGGAGAATGTGCTTGGGGTTTTGAATAGTAAAGGTTTGGTTTCAGCCCAAACCCAACTTAATGATATCATTGAATCTCACGAAACAATATCGGGAGAACTCGGTATAGAAGTCGACCTACGAGTGATATTTGAGACAGCTCTGAAAATAGCTCACGAGCTGGAGGATAAAGACGCACGTTATGATGCTCTTGTAGCATCAGGTGAGGATGCGAGTACTCGAGTATTATATGGGTATCTAAAATCGAAAAATTTCGAGGTGAAGTGGTCGGATTCAAGAGAGGTTATTTTAACCGACACCAAACATAGAAGTGCGAGAGTCGATGAGAGTAAAATCTATGAAAACGGATCTGAATTGAGAACTGCGCTTTCAGAGATTTCAAACAGTATAATTGTCACTCAGGGATTTATTGGTCGATGTCCTTCTGGAAGAACGACCACATTAGGACGGGAAGGATCGGATTATTCAGCCGCGCTTCTAGCATGTGCAATAGGAGCAAAAGAAGTCGTCATTTGGAAGGACGTACCTGGAATGCTCAATGCCGACCCTAGTGTGTTTGAAAATACTGAAACGATCAAAGAATTAGATTACGGAGAAGCGCTAGAACTCAGTTACTATGGCGCCAGTGTTATTCATCCTAGAACGATAAAGCCACTCCAGAACGGAGACATACCGCTTTTTGTAAGAAGTTTTGTGGACTCAGATGCGCCTCAAACGAGAATAGCATCTTATCCAGGAAAGATTCCTGGTATCCCGATGTATATATCTCGTCCAAATGTCACCCTTTTGTCTTTAGGCCCTTCCGATAATTCCTTCGTGGGGGAGGATCACCTTTCAACTCTTTTGGCAGGCTAAACAAATCTGGAATTCACGTTAGGATGATGGAAAACTCTGCGGTTCAATTCGATTTGGTCTTCGAGGAGGATAAAGAAAGACAAAATCGATTTATTAAGGGGTTGGGAGATGGGTTTTGGACTAAAACTGAAAATGGATTAGAACTGCTGACGATGAGACACGGTGAATCAGAGCTCATGGATCAATTAACTGCAGGAAAGGATATAGTGATGGAACAAAAAAATCCATCTACACATAGACGCTTATTACGCGCTATAAAAAACTAATATTCGTCTTCATTGAAGAAAAAATCTTCCTTCGAAGGGTAGTCAGGCCAAATATCCTCGATTGTATCGTAGTTCTCTCCGTCGTCTTCTAAACCCTGGAGATTTTCTACTACTTCAAGAGGAGCACCTGTTCGCATAGCGAAGTCGATGAGTTCGTCTTTAGAGGCGGGCCAAGGCGCGTCTTCTAAGTAAGATGCTAATTCTAGAGTCCAGTACATTCCTTTATTCCTTATATAAGGTTACAGCGCGCAAAAATAACCGAATCTCAATTGTTTGCAAGTTTTAATTGGATTAAGTCTGAATTATCTTGTTTTCCAAGCTATTTCATCCGTTTTAGTGATGTGAGAAAGCAATCTGGCAGTTGTAAAGAGCAGATCTGAGAGCCGATTTAGGTATTTTATCAGTTCCGGATCCACTTTTTGTGCTTTTGCAAGAGAAACACATCGACGTTCTGCCCTCCTACATACGGCCCGAGCAATATGTGCGTCAGCTACAGCTGGATGACCGCCTGGTAATAAGAAGTTCTTTAAATCTGGGGTCTGTTCATCAGCAGCATCTATCCATTTCTCAAAATCTTCAATATTATCTGATGAAAACCTTGGTAGTTTTTCTATCATCTTAGGGTCTATCGTTGCGAGATGACTTCCTAAAAGGAAAAGCTGCGATTGGATTTCTCGAAAAAACTCTAGATGAGTCTTCATGGATTCATGTTCTATCAGCTTGCCTATGAATGTGTTAAGCTCGTCAACAGTGCCGTAAGCTTCGATTCTAAGATCGTCTTTTGAGAGACGTGTGCCACCGAAAAGTCCAGTAGTCCCGTCATCACCTGTTCTTGTATAGATACGCATGAAACGAAACTACATAGATTATCTTGCGCATTAATGAATGAAGTGAAGAAAAAGCAATTGCGGTATGATAATGCCTATATGAATATGGCTGAGGAGTGGGCCAAACTTTCTCATTGTACTCGAAAAAACGTTGGAGCACTTATCGTAAAAGATAAAATGATTATTGCCGATGGATATAATGGTTCACCAAGCGGATTTCCAAATGAGTGCGAAAATGAAGAGGGAGAAACACATTGGTATGTTTTACATGCTGAAGCAAATGCAATCACGAAACTTGCTCGGAGTAATAACTCCGCTGAAGGTTCGACTCTTTATATAACTCTCTCACCTTGTCGCGAATGTGCAAAGCTAATTCTCCAAGCGGGAATCAGCAGAGTAGTCTACAAATCAGCTTATAAAGATACCAGTGGAGTCGATTTTCTAATTCAATCGTCTATTGTTACAGAACTCCTAGAACAGTAATTCACGTTTCTTATGTCTACTAATCAAAACGGATTGCTTAACGGCCCTGCTCAACCGCTTATAATCGCACTTACTCTTGCCGTAGGTCTATTGCTTGGCCGAGGATGTAATGACACCTCCGTAAATAGTCTGCATAAGGATAACCGGATTTCTCACATTTTAAACCAAATCGAAGTTCTATATGTTGACTCTATTGATCGCGAGTCACTTATAGATGTCGCTGTTCAGTCTATCGTTCAAGAGCTAGACCCCCACACAAATTATTTCTCTAGAGAGGAAATTCTAGCGAACACATCTCTAATGGAGGGAAATTTTGAAGGTATAGGAGTAGAGTTCATTATACGTGACGACACATTAATGGTAGTCAATGCTATCCCAGGTGGTCCTTCAGAAAATGCAGGAATCAAGTCGGGAGATCGGATAGTTGAAGTTGGAGGCGAATCTATTTCGGGGCAAGACTTAAATAACGATAGGGTGATGAAACTTCTAAAGGGACCAAGGGGAACTAAGGTTGATTTGGGACTCATT
>Ga0206681_10001230_pt1 | contig 11982 bp, 14 predicted proteins | sample M150012015metaG_FD_161048 | JGI IMG/M metagenome (GOLD analysis project Ga0206681, IMG submission 161048) | Ammonia-oxidizing marine archaeal communities from Monterey Bay, California, United States - M1 500m 12015 | ecosystem: Environmental > Aquatic > Marine > Intertidal zone | place: USA...
AAATACCGTTCTATGAAATTATTCTTAAAGCAACATCAGGAAAATATAGAGGATATATGAGTTTAAATTTTAAAGATATTAAAGATAACTCTAATCTACTGAAAGCGATAGAATCAAGACTATATGAAAATCAAGAATATGAATGGAGTGAGTATCCTCCATTTAGAAACACATCTTTTCTAAATATCTATAATAATGGTATACAAGCAATTGAAAAATCAAGTGCTCTTTATCCAGATGATGCTGATGCGTACCTAAATGATATGTTCTATTTATTAAATAATAAAAGGACTGATGAATTAGTCGAATTATTTATAAAAGCTTCTTCCGAATTATCTATTTCTGATTTTGATGAAAATATGAAATGGAATGATATATGTGTTGAAAAGGGTTATACTAATTTTAAGGAATTAATAGAGAAAGAATTCAATACAGAAGAATTAAAAATTATTGGCGAAAAAATAATGAAGTTGCTAGTAAAAAATGCGGAAGCTGAAGAGAATTGATTTATTATGATCTAATTTTTTTAAATTTGTCATAGAACAAAGCTACAAAAAAACACCTGTATTAAATTGATAATAATCAATTTAATAGTAAAATATGATGAATGAAACTTATATAAAACTACGACACTTTGTAGGAGAAATGAAGGATACTACATCTATGATAAAGAAAAAAGAGATCATAGGAGAGTATAAAGATATTTCGTTTATAACTGAAGTCCTTAAATGGACTTTAGATCCATATAAAACATACAATGTTACAAGTAAAAATTGCAAGAAGTTAAGTCACTTAATTGATGATTATCATCACGACTCATTATTTGACTTATTAAATAAATTAGACAACAGAACCTTTACTGGTTATGAAGCAATAGCAATGGTTAATGGGTATTGTGCTACTCATGAAAAATGGGTAGCCGATTTAGTCTATTGTATTATTGATAGAAACCTACAAATAAGAGCTAATGCTGCATTAATCAATAAAGTAATTCCAGGATTAATTCCTGAGTTTAAGATCGCATTAGCAAATAAGTATGACCCTAAACATATTGACTTTGAGAAAGATAAATGGTTGGCGAGTCGTAAATTAGATGGTGTTAGATGTGTCGCTATCTGTAACTCATTAAGGGAAATTAAATTGTATTCTAGAAAGGGGAAAGAGTTTAAAACTTTAAACAAGGTTAAAATTGAATTGCTAAAAATTATGAGTCCAAATACTGTGTTGGATGGGGAGATTTGTATCTTAGATGAAAATAGAAATGAATCTTTTCAAGATATAATGAAAGAAATACGTAGAAAAGATCATACTATTAATAATCCTACATTTTTAGTTTTTGATATGCTCACTAAAAAAGAATTTGATTCTGGGACCAGTATCAGCACGTTATCAGAAAGGAACATCTCCTGTTTTGATCTTATGCATGTCCAATCACTAGAACAACTACCAGTAGAAGGATTTGAACATTTACAAGAGATAAGCGATAAGGCGAATAAGTTAGGATATGAAGGTATTATGATTCGTAAAGATTGTGAATATAAAGGAAAACGATCTAATGATATTCTAAAGATTAAGAAGTTTCATGATGCAGAATATATTATAATAGATTTAGATTTTGGAGAACATAGAATTATAGAGAATGGTAAAGAAGTTCAACAAAAATTATTATCTCAAGTTTTTATAGAACATAAAGGTAATAGAGTTGGAGTTGGTTCTGGATTTTCAAAAGCACAAAGAAAATATTATAATGACAATCCTGATGAGTTAATAGGTAAAACAATTACTGTACAATATTTTGAAGAAACGATAAATGATGAAGGGATGACATCTTTAAGATTTCCTACTATAAAGCATGTTTTTGAAAATGGTAGGGATTTTTGAGAAATTATTTAGAACATTTAATTTTTAATATTAAAATGTACCCCCCCCTGTTTCTCTTATCTTTCTCATAATTTTCTGTATTATTGTAGTATGAAAAAACTACTACTAAAATTATTATATGGAAGATTCAAGTGTTAAAATACAATTATTAGAAAAGTTAAAAAAGTATTATCCTGGATTTAATAAAAACTACCAATTTTTTATGCAGATGGAAGTAGAAGAAATTTCCCCTGAAGATAAATCTAGTAAGAAAGAGTCTTTGATTTTCCACGGCAACATTGTTATTAACAATCCTAAATCCTATGAACCTAAATTAGATATTTCTTATTCACCTACTGAAATTGTTACTGATAAAGGGAAGGTCGCTCAAGAATATTTAGCAAATTTTTGGGAGAATGAGTATGAGTTTATTGAAAAGATGATTGCAGATTCCGGAGTTAAAACAAACTTTGGAGAACCATACGAGAATGGATGTTCTGTAGAGATAAGATATAATCTGTCTGAGTCAGATTTTAGTAGTTCAACTGACCCTTGTATAGAATATGCATTTGATTTGACAGGCATAACTCATGGGGTTGGTCAATTGAATCTCTTATCACTAAGTTATCGTCTTACTGGTGAGGCTCCAAAATTAGGGTTTGAATTTACTGAACCTGCTGTTTATGGTGAAAAAATATCTGCTTTTGAGATAAAGTGACGGATTAATAAAATCCGTTCAAGAAAGAGTGAATCAAATTATTTTTAAAAGTAATTTCTAATCAGAAAATCCAATTAATTTTTTAAGTTTGTTTTTTAGTTCTGGTGTATAAATAGCAGGGGACCTATTCGGGTACCTTTTGAGTTGTCATATCTAGTAGAATATAGTACTGCGACCACTACACTCTGAGGTCTTCCTTATCCCCTCCAAACGTTTTATCGAGTATTTTAACTGAAAACCCATTAATTACTAAGAAAGTTTCAAGAGTGGGTTCATAATCACCATTCCACTCAGTCTCATATTCTCTTATTTCCTCTATCATATCTAATTCTTCATGATTTTCTGGGTAATATTACCCTATCAAACCTTTTAAAAAATACAGAGTTTATTCCAGGATTTACAATTTATACTGAAAACTCTCCAGAGACACCTGATGAAATAATAGATGTTTTGTGTAAGATATTGATAGACTTAAATATTCCTTTTGAAGTGAAATAGCATGTTATTTGATATATCAGATTTATACCTAGTTTGTAGTAATAGATTCCCAGCCTTTTTCAATATCCTCTTTTAAGGATTCGTAATCATAAGTTGATGAATGTAGACAATACGAAATTGTTAATCTATATCTTTGAAGAAACAATTTTTTATTTTTATCATCAAGCCTGTCAAATTCCACAATCCACCATCTACCATCTTCATTTAACCAGTCATCAATATTGTCATACCATTCTTTTTGATCTTCAGGTAAGTTATTAAACTCTTCAATTCTTTTATTATATGTTGGGGCATTTTCTTTGGACCACTCACTTATTAACTCGTTAATAGTATTGACCATATCTTCATGTAAATATGCAAAATCAAGCATACCAAATAAGTTCTCATCTAATTTAGTTAGTGTTCCATTTAAATCTGATTCGTTCATGTAAATTTCCTGTGGCATAATATTTTCTTTCAAAAATACAATTTTCCAACCATTTGGTCCAAATAATTTTTAAGTTTATTTTAGTAGATTGGTTGTCGGTGCAAAAAGTGGTGCAAATTTTAGTTCTAAAGCTTACTGTAATCTAGTGAAACACGTGATGCTGATTCGGCTCAGCAAGATTTCTTAAATTAACAGAAAACCAATAGTAGAAATTATTAATAAAAGAATTACAGAAGTGCGATGTAAAATATTATATATATATTTGTTTTAGTAGATTGATTAATAATAAAATATGGCAAACACGATAAAAAATTTTCTTGAGGTAAAGGGAAATGAGACATTACTAAATGATCTTCACAAAAGATTTGATGGAGCTACTGGATTTAATAATATCCTTGGTATATGTAAAGCATTTTACTCAAATGTTGTAACAGATGATTCTGGAAAAAATGTCTCCATAGAATGGTTGTATGACAATATTGGAGTTAAATGGGTTTTTCTGTCTGACACGACTGGTGATGGAGTATGGAACGTAGATTCTGCGAATTATACACCTGAGGAATTTTGGATACATATTTTTAAATTATCCATAGAAATAGATGCAAACGTTATTATTGAAGTAATGTATGAAGATGAGAATTATAGTAGAGTTGGAGCCTTTGTAATTAAAAAAGACAATAATGGTAATATTCAATATGTTTCTGAAGAAGATTCCGAATTAGTGGACCCTACATTGGAATTAAATTATGATGATGAATCATATGAAGAAGTGAGGTTAGAATTTGCTGAAAAAGTTTATAGTATTCAGAAAAATTATTTAGATTACTGTCATGAATTAATAGATAAGGATGAGGGAATTCTTTTAAATGATTAAAACCAACGACGCATAGATAGTAAATTAAGGTTTTTTTAATCAGAAAATTCAAGAAGTTTTTTTAGTAGATTGGTTAGCGGTGGGGAACCTTTTTGAATTTCGACTTATAACAATTACTAAAGCTCAACATTTTGGAGATTTTCAAGGAATTGGTAGAGCCTATTCAATATTAACTAATTGGTCTAAGCAGCTAGGATTGACGGACAAAACCAACTTCCATCTCATGTAATGTGAATCTATTATTACTATTTTATCAGGACTTTATCAAGTTATAATAAGTTTCTTCATCTATAATCTTAACCCCAAGTTCCTCAGCCTTTTTAAGTTTAGTACTTTTGCTGTTATGTGCTACATCTTCTCCGCAAATCAGTATATCTGTTTTGCTATTAACATCACTTTGTATAATTGCTCCTAATTTCTGTGCTTCATCTTTCATTTCATCTCTATCACCATGTTCCATTTTTCCAGTAAATACCAAATGTTTATCTTGAATTTCTGTTGTCATATTTTTTGTTTTTAAGATATTATAATTTTCAACAAATTTAAGAAATTATTTATACCTGGTGAATATGGTGTAATAAATTTTGTTATTTTTAACGAAAAGAAAGTTATAAAAACTAGGAGGTTCTGAATCAGAATAAAAATTAGTAAAGATTATTTAAAAGCAAGGTATAATCAAAGTAAAAAATAATGGAGTTTAAAGATTTATCAGAAAAAGAACAAAAATTAGTATTTTTATACAAGTATGATTCATTTAGAGATAAATCGATTAAGTTAAAAGAAAATGGTATTGATAATTGTATAGATGATTCTGATTTCAACCTTTAAGGGTATGAAGATAACACAAGATGCTAGAGATTTAATAGATTTGGCAGTCCCCAAATAATTGATTATAAAGGGTTGGTTTTTGAAAGACCTCTTGAAGGATTAGGAATTAACGGATTTTACTATTTCATGTTTCTATTTTATTTTGAAAGAAGAAGGCAACTTATGACTAGATTTGAAGGGCATACAATGGATAGTATGTTAATGAAACATTCCATTACAGGAGATGAGATGTGGTTAGTAAATAAAGTTGATGAGATTCCTGATGAAGTAATTGAGAAATATAAGGTAAAAAACAATAAAAAGATATGAAAAAAGATGAATTTAATAGTAGGATTAGGTTATGTTTTGAATCCGTTCCAGATGACTTAGGTGATGATCTATGTTTAGTTACTGGAGCTTTAATAATTGTTCAGAAGGTCAACAGTAAGTGGGCTTATGGTTATCATTTAAAATCACAGGGTGGAGGAACTTTTGGTGAATATCATATTGTATGTAAGGTGGAATGGAATCAAGAGAGTGAATGGGCTAATTGGGACCTTTCTGTTGGTGATTACAGAGTATTTGATTCATCTACAACTAAATCTTTTGAAGGTTGTGGTGAGGAGGAAACAATCGAGATGTTTGGTGAGTTAGATATATTGTGGGATAATATTTTGAAGATGGGTTGGGATTTAGAAGTTGATTCACCATATGACGAGATGTTCTTATGTTATAAAAGTGATTTTAATAATTTAGTTGATAGTCAATCTTCTTTCTGGTATTCTGAAGATAATTTTGATACCGACGATGAACGTTATTTAGGATGGCTTGATATTGAACATATTTCTGGTGAAATCCCTGGCAACATGATGTTTGTTGATTAAATAGTTAGAAAGAAAGGAACAGAATTAATAAATAAAATAATATGGCAAGACAAGCAGAATTTATAATTAATGGGAAATCAGTAATGGCGGAACTAAAAAAGGTGGACCGAAAGAAAATATATGGTTGGTCAACTATTGAGGTTTTTGATGAAGATGGGAGCAAATGCAAATTAGCCTCTATTTCAGATGGATTACATGTATTACCTTCAGGTAGTTCATCATTAATTAAATTTAACGATAAAGGGGAAACTGTTTCTTCATCTGATTTAGTTGGTTTTAATCAGAAAGGAGAAAAGGTTGAGAAAGTCCCTTCAATTTATGATGGAAAAGTAGAATTAAAAGAAGCTACAATTGATGATTATCTTTCTTTAGCGGTAAAAACAGTTTATCAGTTAAATATGGAAGATGACACTCCAATGTTATCCGAACTAAAAGATGGGAAAGTATTTTATTTTGTATTTAATTATCGTGCAGATTATGAAGGTGATGACGCCTTTCTTATTAGTAATGGAGAAACAGCTTTTGCAGTAATAGGTAAAATAGCTGATTTGGAATTTGTTGGGATGAATGACAATGAAAAGGAACTTGTAGTTAATGAAGAAGAAAGCTCGGAAGAAGATGAATTAGATTTTGCAATGTTTTAAAATATAAATTATGATTAGATATATAAAATTATCAAATGAGAAGAATAGAGATGCAGAGGTAACTTACCGATCATTAAACCCAAAAGCATCTATCAAACTAGGGATTAATACTCCAGGTGATGTGATAAATAAAAGAGTTTTAAAATCTACTTCAACTACTGATTTTAGTGCTTTGATAAAAGATTTTAAAGTAGATAAAGCGGAAGATGAACAGTTGCAAAAATCTATTTTGTTATCCGAACAAATAATAAAAGGTGACCCAGAAATTGATTTTGAAATGGGTGGAAAATATATTTCTGGATTACAGAGAGTTTATGTAAACGAACAACAGAAACCAGTATTTAAAGTAAAGAAAACAGAAAAGATATTTAGCCCAACTGCTGAGTTAAAAGAGGAGAGAGAACCAAAATATAATGAGAGTAATATATTAGACCAAATTGTAAAATGGACTGGAAAAATGATGCCAAAATCAAAGGTGTACAATAAGTTAGTTTTTAATAAGAAATATCAGATAAAGCACATTAACGGACTTACTTATGATTTTCTATTTGAAATGGCAAAACAACTCTCCGATAAAGATTCATTAATGATGTTAGGGGGAGGAGAATCCGGAAAAGAACCATTAGTGATGAATGATGGAGGGAAACCATATAGAGCATTCTTGGAAGGAAGAGTACAAGATGATAAATATTGTTTAATTCTTCATTTAACTGACCAGGAATTAAAATCTTTACCTAAAAAATAAGAAAATGGATATATTACAATTAGCAAAAGAATATAAAAGGAAAACAGCTTCAAGATATCTCCCAGTTTCCTCAGAAGAAATAACAACTAAGATAATAGAATCGGGTGAATATGCTGTGTCTAAAAAATATGATGGTCATCTGTATTTATTGTATTTTGATGGTAAGAAATCGATACTTTATAATCATGGAGGAAGACAGTTAGCTGATTTAGGGCTTTTGAAAGAAGCAGACGAATTATTAAAAGGAAAATGTAAGGAAGTTGTATTAGCAGGTGAGTTATTCCTACATAAAGAAGGTGAACGATCTCGTTCTTTTGACCTGACTTCTGCATTAGATGATAATCATAAGGATATTCAATACAAAGTATTTGATATATTAACTTTAGATGGAGAAGAAAAGGACTTTAATATAAAGGAATTAGATACTAAGTTGAAGGAGTTGTTAAAAGGAGGAAAATCTGTAAGTTCAGTAGAAAACTCTTTTGTAGAAAGTAGAAAAGACATTGAATCTTTATTTCAGGATATTGTAGTGAAAGAAAATGAAGAAGGAATTGTTGTTCAATCTGATAACGGACCAACTTATAAAATAAAACCACTTATAACTTTAGATGCAGTAGTGGTTGGTTTTTCGGAAGGAGAAGGTAGTAGGGAAAATAAGCTAAAAGAATTATTATTAGCGCTTAAAATTTCAGAAAATGAATATTTGACTATTGCTAAAGTTGGGAATGGATTTACTGATGAGCAAAGAGATTCAATTTTTAAGGAATTAGAAAAACAGAAAGTAGATTCAGATTATGTTGAGGTTTCCTCATCAAACATTGCTTTTATTATGGTAAAACCAATAAAAGTAGTTGAGTTTTCTTGTTTGGATGTGTATAACGAGAACTCGAAAGGATGTATAAAAAAGATGTGCCTTACATTTGAAAATGAGAGTTATTCTGCTGTATTTAAGAAACCATCTGTTTCAGTAACTGCTGGAGTGTTTCTGTCTTTCAGAGATGATAAAAAGGTAAATACTGAAGATGTTGGTGTAAGTCAAATTACCAAGATTATTTCTTTGGAAACTAATGAAAAAAGCAATTCTGAACTAAAAGAAAGTAAATTATTACATAGGGAGGTTTATGTAAAGGAAAGTAAGGGAATTAAAAAGGTAAGAAAGTTTGTAGTTTGGAAAACAAATAAAGAAGAAAGTAATGAGTTTCCTGCATTTGTATATCATTATACTGACTACTCACCAGGAAGAAAAGACCCACTGAAAAAAGAAATAAAAGTTTCTGAAAATCAAAAAGAGATAGAAATGGTATTGAAAACTGAGATTGAAGACAATGTTAAAAAAGGTTGGGAAAAAGTAAATTAAATAAATGAGCCGAAAAGCAAATAGAGTAGGTAGAATTAAAATTACAAATGGTAAAAGCGTTAGTTCATTACATGTATTCATAAAATAAAATAATAAAAAATGAAAACAAAAGAAACAGATGAAAATAATCATATTGGAAATGTCGTAAAGTTTACTTTGACTTTTCTTTATAATAAACTTGATGATGCTGGAGGTTTTGAGGAGGATGATGATGGATTAGCAATAGCCATCAAATTAATAAAAGAGTTTTTACATGACTTAAATGTGGAGTTTGAGGGAGATATTGTCGATAATATTTTATTCAAAGCTAAGAGTGGAACTTTGCTCAAATTTCCAGATGATTTCAATCATGATGAATGGTTAGCTCAAGTTGTTGGAGGGGGCGCAGGACAGCCAGAGATATATATATTATTTAAAAAGGAGCATGATATGTGGAAACAACCAGAGGTTATGAATGTTCATTTTCTAAATCTAAGCGAATACGGCTTTTATGCTACCCTTCATCAGTTTGGAGACGAAAGTGATGACATTATAACACAAGGGTATGACTTTGGGGAATATGACACAGGATATTATAATCCATACGGAGATAAAGATGGATATGTTTTTAATAAAGAGTCATGCACAGAAGAATGGCAAAGGGATTTGGTAGATGAATTTGATCAAGTAAAATTATTATTACTGAAAGATGGTGATACAGCAATTAAAAAATAAAAAAAATGGGATTAGATAAAGAACTTACAAAAGAGGAAAAAAAGTGGTTAGATGATTTATGGAGTTTAGATGAAGCTCCTGAAAGTATTAGGTTTGATAAATACTTTATGTTACAAGCCCTTAAGGAAGATGGTAGTTGCTTGGAGTATACTTCAGAGGAACTTAAAAATGATAAAGAAATAGCACTGCTAGCAGTGCAAAATAGTCGTTCTGCATTAGAACACATCTCTATTAATTTAAAGAACGACAAAGAGGTTGTTTTAGTAGCGCTTCAAAACGGAAATTCACTAGAGTTTGCATCTGACGAACTTAAATGTGACGCATCTTTAGCTATTTCACTAATAAAATCGGCAAATGAAAAGAATAAAACAGATATTTTTAGTAATGATTTAGATATGGGAAGAGGCATTGAACATTTTGATGCTAGTGTTTTTGGCAATGAAGAATTAGTTAATGAGTTAGTTTCAGTTACATTAATCCCATTTTTAAATTTATTCGCTAATAATTATGGGATGGATAATAATATATATAATGTCATCAAAATACATAAGGAAAAATTAGAAGGTGCTATAAAAAAGGATTTTGAAGTACGATTAGAGAAAGCTAAAGAGATTATTAATAGTGATCATGATTTTGATGATAAACTCACAAAGTGTTTTTCAGGGATATTCCGGTACTATTTTACAAATGCAGTAGATTGTTTTGATATCGATTATAATTTGGTTGAAAATTCTTATAAACAAGATTGCAAGATGTTATTGTCGCAAAAGTTGTTTGAGATTGTTACAGTAGAAGTTATAGAGGAACTAGAAAATCAGGCTTGCAACTTTAACGATATTAATAACCTTATAAGTAATGTGAGTGTAGAAAGTTATACTATATGTTGTGACCATGGTTATGACAATCCAAGAACTGAAGGTAAAGCAGCTGAACTTTTTAATAAGTTACCAAACTATGCTTCTGAAGAAGATGTGTCAACCATAATTTATTGTATAAGGAGCAGTTCAGAATGGGATGTTACTGAAGACTGTACTGATGCCTTTGAATCTATTATGGCGATAATAGAAGAAAAAATAACAGATAAATCAATTGTTGACAAACTTACATTATTTGACGATATTGGACAAACACATCCGTACAGTTTCTTCTCAAGCGACTTTAAGAGCGCATTGCTTGAATCTATCAATAAAATGGATGAGGCTGAAAAAGAAGATCTATATGACCTAGATGAAATTGTAGAATATTTAAAGGAATAAAATAAAATCATGAAAAATTACATATACATAAGTGCACGCAAAAGTGAAAATAATACAGTTGAACAAGAAGGATTGATATCGTCTTTAAGAGAAGACTTGAAAATTAAGTATTCTATTTTTGCAAAAACCAATGGCAAATATACCTTAGAATTTATCTTGGATTCAGATGCATATGGAGCTGTTCCAGAATATTATTTTTATGATATAAATAGTAAGATAAATTTCTATAGTACTGTTGCTGATGTGTTTGATGACGAATCTTTAGAGTTAAGAGATGAAGATGGTAATTACCTTGAAAACACCTCATTAAAAACATTAGGATATGATGCTGCTGATATTTCTAAAGAATTTTGGAATATGAGAGAGATGTTTGAAAAGAAGTATCTTACTCAAGAATCTATAGATAGCTTTTTACAACCATGTGCATGTCTTCCAATTATATATTTGAGTAATATGACAGAAAATGAAGATGGAGATTTAGTTTTTGAAGAGGGGGATAAAAACATACTTCCACCAAGGGGATAGGCACACTTATTAATATTTTTTTAAAAATATTAGTTTTAAAAATGCGTTAGCCGAAAAGCAAATAAATTATATAAATTAAAAATAAAAAATGGGATTAACAAAAGAACAAATAGAGGAATTTTTAGAAAGTGAAAAAGAAGCATGTGATACTTGGGACTATTTAGATTTAGCAACAGATTATTTAAGTATTGATAAGTCCTATTCAGATGACGCTCTTAATAAAGCAGAAAATTTAGCTAAGAGTTTTATGGATTTTACATGCTTAGTAGAGTTTTATTTGGAGCAGGAAAATATTGATAAATCAAAGGTTGCAGACTATTGCTTGAAAGCAGAGAAATTAGCAGAGAGTTTTAGTGATTTTACAGATTTAGCACGGTTTTATTTTCAGGAAGGGATTATAGATAAATCAAAAGCTACAGACTATTGTTTGAAAGCAGAAAATTTAGCTGAAAGTTCAAGGGATTTTACAAATTTAGCACAGTTTTATTGTCAGGAAGGAAATATTGATAAATCAAAAGCTAAAGACTATTGTTTGAAAGCTTTAAAAAAATCTGCGAATAACTTACCTGATAGTTTATCTGTTTTCAATTTCGTACAAAGAAATTTAAAAGATGATGAATTTGCAAAGGACATTTTATTGACTTGTGAAAAAACAATTGAGAAGTCACATCAT
>Ga0206681_10001231_pt1 | contig 11976 bp, 14 predicted proteins | sample M150012015metaG_FD_161048 | JGI IMG/M metagenome (GOLD analysis project Ga0206681, IMG submission 161048) | Ammonia-oxidizing marine archaeal communities from Monterey Bay, California, United States - M1 500m 12015 | ecosystem: Environmental > Aquatic > Marine > Intertidal zone | place: USA...
CTGTAGGGCATCCATAAATTTGAGAGAGTTTACGGCTAAAACCACACATCCGTTAATACAGTTGCGAGTGTACACGGAATACTGAATAAGCTTCGCAGTCAGTCTGTTAAGCGTGGTCTCTCTCATAATTTAGTACAATAGTCATGGCTCTCTTTAGATTTTCAAGTTTTTATAATAAATAAGATAAAAGGAAGGAACAATGTACGATACATTACGTAATGAACCATACAAGAAGTATGTAGAAAGTAAAGGTAATGGTAACTTTACTGCTGAATACATTTCTTGGGCTGTTATGCACGATAAGTTAAAGCAATACTTTAACTACGTAAAATATAAAGTCCATGAATATACAATAACAACAGAAAAGAGCTGCTATACAATTCCGTATATGATGCTCCCTGACGGTAGTGCTGTTGTTAAAGTAACGCTTTCATTCGAAACTAGAGATGGCGATGAACATGAACATCAAGAATGTTTAGCTATCCGTGACTTTAGAATGCAAGCATCAAAGACTCCTGATAGTGCTCAAGTAGAGAATACTATAAGGCGTTGTATTGCTAAAGCTGGTAGTATGGTCACAGGTTTCGGTATTGAGCTATGGTTCAATGAAGATATCCGTGACTTAGACTATAGACAGCCTAAGCTCTTAAGTGGTGATTTACCTATTAAGGGACATATAACTATCGAACAGAATGTAAAACTCGATGAATTAAGGAGACATCCTTTATTTAAAGATAGTGACACAGCAGAAAGAACAAAGTTTTGGATGAATACTAATCCAACAGAAGAAGATTCAAGTAAAGCAATCATTAAATTAAAAGAAAAAATTGCTGAATTAAAAAAACAAAGTAAGGAGAAAAAGTAATGGCAGATGGCGGTTTCGTAACAACAGGCGTAGTAAAGTCTATTAAGATGAGCTACGATTCAAAACTAAAGTATCAACAACGTAATAATGACGTATTACTCGAAATAGGTTATAATGACGGACAGGAATGGGATAAGAATCTCAATCTATTTGGAAATTTCAACAAAGACAAAGGCAATTGGGGTTCAGCATTGAAACTCAAGATGTTCTTTGAGTCAGTTGGAATTCAAAATCCTGAGTATACTGATGATTACAGAATATCTGATTCTTATCTAGACAAGGCAATAAACAAGGAATTTCTTGTTTTATCTTACCCGTCTGTTAAGTTAAAAGATAATGGTAAGCCATATTGGAATATTTTTCCAGAAACTATGGCTGTAAGTCGTGGTCGTGACAGATTAAAGGAACGATTCATGAAACAGGTCAGAGATGGCTGGGTAAAAGATTACAAAATGGATGACCCTCTAAATGCTACGGCTACAGTTACGCCACCAAATGTACCAGAAAAGAAAAGTTCATTTGATTTAGCAGGATTAGACATTTAAAATGACTATCCAAGCAGTAATCATAATGTGGATTCTGCATTTATTAGAACAAGACAAAATCTATGTAAAATCATCTGATATAGAAACAAATCTTGTTAGATATGGCAAAGAGTACTGGGATGTATTACACACTCCCAGTACTTATAGCCGTGAATGGAGAAAATTCAGAAGTGATAAAAAATACAAAAAGATAGACATCAGAGCAATTGAACCAATTAAAACTAAAAGCAGGCAAACAACATGGATGATAATACCAGATTACTCAAGGAGTGGTATCTAGAATATGCTATAGGTTCAGTAGCCAACCGCATGAATATATGCAAGGCAAATGAATTTCCTAGTATTATTCAAAAAAACATAGGCAAAGAGATATATAGGTCTATGTTCATGTACGATGAATCAGTTATTCATTATGTTCAAACAGAAGAAACCATTAGTGGTTTTAAAGGTGACAAATGGATAGATAAAATTGTACTAGATATAGATATGAAAGGCAAATCTAAAGGTGATGAAACAATTAAAAATGTTCTCAAACTTATAGATAAGTTAAATGAAAAAGGCATTGGTAATGAATTAATCAATGTATGGTTTTCAGGAACAGGCTTTCATATACATATTCCTAATATATATCAATTTGAACCATCGAGTAATTTAGATAAGATTGTAAGAGCAAGTATCCAGAGAGATTTTGGAGAATACATAGATTTAATCTATGATGCTACAAGACTTATCAGAGCTGGATATTCATACAATGTAAAAACAAATAGATATAAAAATCCTATTTCTATAAAAGAACTTGAAGATTGGTCTTATGACGAAATCAAGACTCTTTGTAAAGAACCAAGGATGGAATATCAACACAAAATATTTGAATATGATGATACACAGTTATTAATACCTATGGATGTAAGCAGAAAAAACATAAAAGAATACAGAGAAGTATTCAAAAATGCAAAAGCTGAAACATCAAGGTATATAACATGTGCTCAACATATTTATAATGATGGTGAAGTAAGTATGCATAGGCATAAAAACTTATTAAGGCTAGTAAGTGTAGCAATAGGTAAGTTTGGCTTCGATATACCAGCAGTACAAGGTATAGCAAATGCATATATGAAGAAGTTTGAAAATCCTTTGCCGTCTACTGAAGTCAGTAAGATTATAGTAGACGCGTATAAGGTGGGCGGTTATAGGTATGGATGCCAAGACGAAGTTCTGGCTAAGTATTGTGACCCTAAATGTATTCTTTATAGGTTTAAGAACCTAGAAGAGACAACATCGGTGTTAGATGCTGAACAAATGGTAGAGCTAATGCTCGAATATGTTAACACAGATTTCACCGATAAGTCTTTTGATTTAAAGAAGATATTTCCATACATGAATACTGAATCTGTCTTGATTAAAACAGGACAGCTTGCAGTTTTAGTAGGTGATACAAAGTTAGGCAAAACAGCGTTTTGGCAACATGTTGTATCATCAATACCTGATATAAGGGTATTATTTATGTCACTTGAAGTTGACAAAGAAACCATGTCTAGACGTTTTATGCAACAAGCATTACAACTAAGTAAACATGATGTAAATCTTAAGTTAAAACAAAGAGATTTAAAGTCAATTGAAACTATAAAGAGCAAAATGGCACACATACAGCTACTAACTGAATCCCCCGATATAACTAAGTATCCTGAGCTTATACAAAAGCATCAGCCCAAAGTAATAGTAATTGATACCATTGATATGGTACCAGCACGTTACTCTAAGCAAGAAGAAATACAAAAACAGGTATATATCATTAAGGAACTCAAAAGAATAGCTGTATCTGAAGATATAATTGTTCTGGCAGTATCACATATATCCAAGAACGCACACTATCGCATGAAAGAAGGCGATACAATGGACATATACGATGCAAAAGGAACAAGCTCTGTAGTACAACAAGCAGACATAATTATTGGATTTATGGGCGAAAGAGACACTAGTAAGAAACGTGTTATCAGAACCCTAGGTGCAAGAGATGAGAGTGGGTTCCATATTGTATGTAATTATGATTGGAACACATTCACATTTAGTAAACGTATTTAATATAATTGCAATCATTGATAGTGGGAACAGTAGAGAAGAAGCTCCGTCGACGAGTCAATACGCTCAACCTTCCCACTTGAAGTGTAAAGGAGAATTATGATATCAGTAAGATTAATGGATATACTAACAATGAAGTTTCTAGATTATAGAAAATTATCAGAAAGTAATTCAGTTGGAATTAAGGTCACCATCTTTAGTATATTCAGCATAGGCATTATGCAAGAAAAATCAATAAGAAATGCAATAGCAGTACATGTAGGCTTCTTGCCTTTAAGATTATTTATAGGATTTAACATAGCTAATAGGTGGGTACTATAATGGTAAAAAAGATGGCAAAAAATCAAAGAATGGCAAAATTAATAGAACACTTATCTAATCTAGAATTAACTGACCATCAGAGAATGTCAGAAGATGGTCAAATAGAACTAGGGAAAATATGGAATCTACTAGGTATGTCCAGTAAAGAAGATTTAGCCAAAAAAAATAAGGATAAATAATGAGTAAAACAGCAATAGTAGATGGAAAAGAAGTAAAAGTAGGTGACTGGGTAGGATTCAAAGCAGATATAGAACAAGCAGGAAAGATAATTAAAATACGTGGCTCAGGTAAATCGGCTATCCTAGAATTAGAAGACCTAGGTGGATTTGAAGGCGGTTACATAGGTGGAGAAACATGGCACGAAGAAGATGCTGAAAGATGCTGGATAAATTAATGAGTGGTAAAGCACCTAAGCAGAAAGGAAACAGAATTGAAAGAGAATGTGTCAATCTAGCCAAGGGCTTCGGATTTGTATCCAAAAGAGCTTGGGGTTCTGATGGCAGGTCAATGGGCTGGCACGAAGAAGTAGATATGGTAATAACTACTCCTAATGAAGGTAGTGCATTTAATAAAGAAGACTTATATAAGTTCCAAGTCAAGGGTAGAAAAGCTATTGCAGACTACTTAAAACCATGTGAACATGTATATGGACAAATTCTTAAAGAAGACCGTCATGAACCATTGGTTACAATACGGTACAAAGACTTGTTAACTTTATTTAAAAGAATAACAGGGTAAGAAGTCTTTTTGGCTTACATTAGTTAAAAGGATGACTATGATATAAAAAGGGGAGTAGGTTGGTACTGGCTCCCCTTTTTTACAGGGAAAAATACACAATGAATAAAATAAGAAAACTATTAAAAGAACTCAAAGAGATACCGATAAAAATATCTGATGATAAATGGTATAGATACGCTAGGTATCAAATAAAAAATATAGAAGATTATTACAATATTATTGGAGAGATAGAAGATGAGTGTAAAAAATTGGGAGTTTGGGGCTCAGATTATTAGTGGCAAAGGCTATGATGGACCAAAAGCTGATGCGAAAAGTGCAGACAAAAAAGTAAAATACTGTCCAGACTGTAATAGGTGCTGGATTTTAAACGAATTTAGCTTACCTCATAAACATGAACCAGAATACTATGTTGATTTCCCATCATACGGGAAACAGGTGAAGACATGCCCAAAATGCAAATAGATACAGGACAGAATTGGCTTCAGGATAAAGAAGACATAGTTTATAAATGTCTAGAAATACTAGATGAAATAGCTACAACACATGCAGATAGTGGGACATTAAGGAAAATAGCATTAGATGGAGTTAGAACAATATTAAAAATGGGAGAACTCGATGAAGAAATGGCAAGTTGAAGTAACAAAACAAGGTACTGATTTTAGTATACTAAATGGGGATTACACTCTCTATTTAGGCGATGCTTTCGATGGTACACCTTTAAGATTCAATGAAGATAAAGCATTAAAATTAAATCACGATGCAAATTTAATATGCAATATATTAAACGATTACGTAAAGGAGAATGAAAATGACTAGATATTATTGGGAAGTTTTATTTAGCACAGAGTATTTCCCATATTGGGAATTTACTATGATAATGATGTTAGGTATGCTATGTAGTATATTATGGAGACTGGCAAGGATAGAAAGGAAACTGGATATTCAAAATGAATTGTCTCATCATATAATAGACGAAGTAGAATTATGAAAAAAGAAAACATCATAAATGTAGAAGAAGTCCATGATATTGTATTTACTGGAATAGACTTCACAGACCATCCTGATTATTCAGATGCCTATATAGAATCAGCAACATATAAGAATCGCGATATGACTGATGATGAAATAGAAGAACTTCAGAACCAACAAGATATGTGGGTATATGAAAAGTTAATGGATTGGATATTCTAAAGGTACAGGCTCAAGGGTTAAACCCTTTAAAAGTGTGGGTAATACCTATTAAAAACTCTACGTGGATGTATTTCTGCGTAGAGTTTTTTTTTTACAACAAGCTATCTATTTCTTCTTGTTGTTCGCCACGTCTTTTTGCTCTATCAAGTCTAGACTTCATTTGATTATAAGGAATACGTAGTAATATCTCTGGTGCTCTCTCAAGCCCATGACCTACTCTATCGTCCGCTAATTGCGTTATTTGCCTAGCCATTCTACCAAAGGGGAACAATGTATAGGCTGTGTAACCTGCGAACTTCTCCATGTCACCTGAGAGTATCTCGCCCATAGCCTGTGGAATACGTGCTATTGGTGGCTTCAAGAGATTCGCTGGACCAAGTTTACTACCGAAGAACGCCATATCTCTTTCTCTTTTGTCTCCGTACATCCAGTCTGCCAATGCCTGAATCCAGTCATAAGGGGGTGCTAATGATGTATCGAAGATACTAAACATAAAAGCACCACCTAACGCCATCATAAACATATCCGTAAGAAACAAATCTTTAGCTCTATTAAATTCAACAGTATCACGCTTAAAACCGTATACTTCAGCTTGTCTATAAAATTCCCTTCTTGTTCTAATTGAATTCCAAGCAAATAGCTTGAACCTACTCAATACTTTACCAGTTGCAGTACGCATAAACATGGGTCTGTAGCTGTTTTGATACAGAAATTGTGTATTTTCGATACCTTTCATAGCCATATCATGAACCCAGTCATCTTTTATTGACAAGTCACGACCATCTGGACCAAACTTTTCTATTGCTTGCATAGCATGTGCCATATAAGAATTGACACGATTAACTTGTTCTGAGTGTCTCATAAAGAAAGAACCATACTTAAGCATAATATCTTTTACGCCATACCTACTAACTACTTCACCTATACTCTCCTCTCGTTTACCCTTTTCACCTTTCATAGCAATAGTAAGGTCACGCTGAAAGTTCTTTAGGTTTATACCAGCTTTCTTTAAACTGTTTGTTAAGTTTGGATTAGTTTCAAATTCGTTTTGTATGAAGTTATCTATAATACCACGTTCTTCCATGTATTTAGTAAGTGTTTTCCTATCAACAACATCCTTACCATCTAATGTTTTTAATACAGGTTTGCCATTTACAGATAATAACCTATCAAATACTTTCTTTTTATTAAATACATTAACAAAGTTTCTGATTCCAGCACTTGCTAATGTCATAGTATTACCACTAACAATATTGGTTGCCCATGTACCAGTATTGGCAAGTAACGTCATAAGCTCATATTGGGCTTCCATCCTACCGAATTCATGGAGTTTACGACTAAAGTACTCTTTTCTGGCTTCAGCATCGAAGGGAGCATCTTCCATAATCCTCTTGATGAATGGTGCTTTTTTAAACTTCTTACTCTGCCAGAGTTTCTCATACATTTTGAGCATATTCTGGTCTGATGAAAGATAAAATAGGTTCCTTTTATCCTTTATATATAAGGGGTCTATGCCACGTTCTACTTCATACATTATTTGTTCAGGGAAATAAGTTTGGTGTCCTAGTACAGTTTGTAGGTGTAACTTCATATAGTCTGCCCATACATCAACATAATTTTTATACCTAGGTTTTCTGCCACCTAGCTGGACTTTATTGACCTTATCTTCAGGTTCTCCTTCTCTGCGTCTTCTACGTTTAGAACCACCTTCATACAGTTCTTTAAAATGCTTAATCTCTGCCTCGCTAGGCTTATAGGTCTTAGCCATGCTCTTCTTAAACTGTTGAATCTGGTAGTCACCATGTATAGCGGATAAAGTCTTATAGTATCCTTTAACTACTTTATCTATATAGTCACTAAATACAACAGATGTCTTATCATAGCCTTGAAGATTAGCTTCCCTACCTTCTAGTGGACCAATCTTAGTGTTAAAACCTAGTTTCTCTAGTTTTTTGTTCAACACAGCATCGTTTATCTCAGATAAATCAGCAATATCCTTAACAGTCATAAATTCTTGAGAGAAGTTAGCTTTGTCGTGCATCCATCTAATCCACCTGTCTTTGGCTTTCTGGGCTATCTCAGCTCTCTCTTTTACACCCATCTTTGGGTATGCTTCCTTAATTTGAGCTTCCATCTCAATAAATTTCTCTTCTCCAATAGCCTTTATAGATTCCATGAATTCTCTTCTGGATGCTTCTGTCTTACCAAAATTCCCGTGTGGTATATATGTTTCTGGATTAAAGAATCCAATACCTTTGTATTTGCTCTGTTCTGCCTGTCTGTAATCTATTCTTTGTTCTCTAGTGGCTTTCTTGCCGCCATTCTTATTCTTAAGAATAGTTTCCATTTTCATTTCATATTTATATCTTAAGACTCCATCTATACCAACTGCCTTCTGAACACTCTTGGGGAGCTTATCATCGAAGGTAGCATCACGGAACTTTTTAAAATCAAACATACCATCTTTATCAAATCGAATATAATCATTTAGGATTCCTTTGGTCTTTTTAAACCAAGTATTAAAATTAGAATCCATTTCCCATTCACCTAAGTCATTAGAGTGTCGTACACCTTTTCTATCTTTTACATATATATAATCATTACCCATCTTAGTAAAGAATTGGGTAGTAAGCCTATCCAGTTCAAGTATCTCTTTACTGGGGGTAGTTTCTTTACCAGATTCTCTCCAGTCAATAAATTCACGCATAGTCGCATCTTTATCGCTAAGGTTACCTATAAACTCAAACATTTTTTTATTAGCTTCTCTTAAGAAGTTTGTATCTACATCAACACCCTTATCTTTGACGTTCTTGCTGAACTCTGATATTGCACCAGTAGGAGACATGATTTTCATAACTTCTACTACATCACCAGTAACAGGGTCATTGAATGTATATTTTTTAAAAGCATTAGCTACATTTCTTAAAACTAGATGCTGGTCAACATAGCGTGGGTCCCACATAAAGTATTTCATTTTAAATTCTAAGTCATTAACATCCGTAACCCTTTCGAAGTATTTATTCATAGCATGGATGTCTCTCATATTAATAGTATTGAGAGAGCGTGGTCTTTGATTTGAGAACTCTTTTGTGAACCAACCAAACCAACCTGCGTAATTATCCCTGATTACAGGATGCTCATTAATATGTGTTCTATGCTGATTGAGTGCTTTAACATCTCTATTATTTAAGGCTAATAACTCTATTGGACTTGTTGCAAAATCAGTTGCCTGTTCTTTAACATCACCTATGACTTCAGTTTCAATTGGTTTAGGTCCCATTTCAACAACTAGTTTTGCCAATCGCACAGCATGACTGTCTTTAGCATCGGGTTTAAAATACTTCAGTTTCTTACCTTGAAGTTCACCTGATTCTAATGCATCAACTATTGCTTGCCTTCTATCTTGAAGAAAATTCTTATGTGCTTTTCCTGTTACCCAATCTTCAAAACTTTGTATAGCTTCTTCTCTGGAACCTACTCTTACGAATCCCTGCTTACTGTACCAATCTAAAGCCTTTTTAGATGCTTTATCATATACTCTTGGCACAACAAATGGATTACCGAACTTTGAAGTTCGCATAACATCCACACCTTCTGTACTACTAATTATAGGTGGTTCTATTTTAACACTCTTGGGGGCTACGCCTTCATTTTCAATAACCTTATCTATAATCTTCTCTGTTTTAAAGGGTTCTTCTTTTATATTTTCTAGATTATTTTTAAGACTTGATTGCTTTATCCTGAATTCAGTACCTAATTTACCTGCTGAACTATCTGCTTCCCTTTCAATTTCTGTTTTCTCGAATCTATCTTCCATCTTAGATATAAAATGCTCAAGATTTTGATAGTACTCCTTTCTAATTCTCTGTGGTATGAATTTAGAGCCATGTATTTTTTTAATGTGGTCTATAACAGGAGAATCAGTTTCAATCCATTTCTTATCTTTTTTACTAAAATATTTACGTTTATTCTTAACACCAGTCATAGGAGTGAGAGCCATAGTCTGGTAGTATTGAATGAACCTATCTGGTGGTATATCTGCTGGTAATTTTTCTCTAATCCAGTTTATATGCTCATTCATTAAGTCTTCTACTTCAGCCTGTGTAGAATCTTTATCCCTCGCTAATCGTTTTAATTCATTTGTTTTTTTATAAAGAGTCTTAGTTAATTCTTTAACACTATATCCAGTTCCAGTCTTGTTAAGTCTCTTTACAAGGTCAACATATTGTTTGTTTAATAATTCAATGCCAGCAAACTGACTCATGATTTTACCAAACATATCAAGAGAAACATTACGCTGAGTGCCTAGTTTTTTCTGTATAGATTGATTTTCCCAAAGAACAATATCTTCAAGAAGAACACCTAGATTATCTTCTATTTGTTTTATTAATTTAGGATTAAGACTTTTTAAACCAGCCTTAATCCCACCATAATCAGCCCCAATATACTTATATAACATAGAGTACGCATTAGCAAGTCTTTGCGTATAACTTTTACTAGGCTCTGTGCCTAATAAATCAGCCATATTTTGTGATGCTCTATTAATATAACTATTAGATTTACCAGTACCTCTACCAGAAAATTGTACTTGTACAAATCTAAGGTCTGCTTCTAAGTCTATTAGTTCAGGCTTATTAGGTACAAATTCTGCTCTAAAAGAACGCTTACCTTTTTCAACATTAGGGTCAAAATCAACATAGGCTAAACCATGTTCATCTTTACTAGTCATTATAAATCTCTCACCCTCGTGTGGATTTATTTTCTGGAAAACTTCATCTGTAACTACCCAAGTTTTACCTACTTTTTTAATGTTACCCTTATCAAATTCAGAATCAAAGAATTCATTATCTATACGCCTAAAGGAATTATTCTTCTTAACTGCATCTATAGAACGACTTACGGCTTTCAGTTCGTTATTAGAATGTACTAGCCTTCTGAATCCTTCATATGTTTTAACGGGACTACCATTTAGTTCTACTTTTAATATCTCATTAAAGAACATATCTCTTGCACCAGCATGGTCTTTAACTGTCGGGTCTGAGCTTGCATCAGCCCCTTTGTTAACACCTATAGCACCTAAGTCCCTGAAGAAATCCATTCTTGATTTACCATGTACGGGTTTCTCTCTTACTCTTATTGATATTTCACCCCAAGGAGTTTGTGCAGTAAAGTACTCTCCCGTAGCTTTATTTGGACCCCTGTGTTGAACATAGTCCATCATATGAGACAACCATGTCTTTGCAGAGAGTGTATAACCTAAAGAGTCCAGTCCTTTCTTTGCACGTTTTGCCACATCCAGTCTCATAGACGGAGAGAACATTAACATCTTAGGTATTATTCTATCTATATCAGTAACAGGTTCTTTGGTCTTTCCAGATATATAAAACTTATCTGCTGGATTCAATGATTCATCCATGTACATTTTCTCTACTTCATTAATGTATTCAGGATTTTCGGGGTCAATTGTCTCTAGCTTACCAGTTTTTGTATTAAACTTTTCTTTTATCCTATAGGACTCTTTGTCATTCTTATGAATATTAATAGCATCTTTTAGTCCTTTACTAAATCCTTGGAACAACTTTATAGAATCAGAGTCTTTATCTGCACCACCTAGATAGAAATCATCTTTAGCGTGTGTAATAGAACCTGCTCCTTCCTGATTAGTCCATCCACCAAGACGTAATACTCTAGTACCGCTTGGAGAATCAGCAGGAGTCCGTATGACAACAAGGTCAAGGGCTTCACTAACAGCCTTCTTAGTAATTCCTTTTGGCAGGGGTTGTGCCCCAGTATGAAAGTCCCAAAGTTCGCCAAGTGTGAGTTTCTTGTCGAGCAATACCACAGACATTTTTCGAAAAGCATTATCAAGATATATGTGTCCTTCTTTTACTGATTTAGTTTTCCATTTAGGGTCTACTTCCATCATAGATACCATATCTGGTGTATATGATTTAAGCCAAGACTTGCCACCTTCACTTATCATAGGGTTAGACCATCTGGATTTAACAAACTTGTTAATTGAATTCAATTGTTCTTTCTTAAACAATGATAGCCTAGTAAAGTAGTTACCTTCATTTGCCATCTTGATTCGTTCAGATACTTCATGGTAGGATGAGTAATCTATATCTCCACCTTCAAATGAATTAATTTCTAATTCACCATCTACATCTAACTTATTAATCTTATCAAACAAGACAGCACCAATCTTTTTATTACCAGTACCATGAAATAGATGCT
>Ga0206681_10001234_pt1 | contig 11942 bp, 12 predicted proteins | sample M150012015metaG_FD_161048 | JGI IMG/M metagenome (GOLD analysis project Ga0206681, IMG submission 161048) | Ammonia-oxidizing marine archaeal communities from Monterey Bay, California, United States - M1 500m 12015 | ecosystem: Environmental > Aquatic > Marine > Intertidal zone | place: USA...
CGACGCGCTGTTCCAGAAATCAAGGCGGTTGTGGCCATCAACATGCCAGGGGTTTAATAGTTCACAATGATCCAGACAGATATCATCATCATCGGCGCTGGCCCATGCGGCCTGTTCACGGTCTTTGAGGCGGGTTTGCTCAAGTTGCGTTGTCACTTGATTGACGCCCTGCCCCAGCCCGGCGGTCAATGCTCCGAGATCTACCCGAAGAAGCCCATCTTCGACATTCCGGCCTGTCCGGAGGTGCTTGCGGGTGACCTTATCGACCGCTTGATGGAGCAAATTTCGCCCTTCAAGCCGGGCTTCACTCTGGGTGAACGTGCTGAGTTCATTGAGAAAGATGAGCAGGGCCAATTCATCGTCAAAAGCAGCGGCGGCACCGTGCACCGTGCTCCGGTTATCGCCATTGCTGCAGGCCTTGGGTGCTTCGAGCCGCGCAAACCCCCTGTGCCTGGACTCGTGGATTTCGAGGGGAGCGGCGTGGAGTATATCATCAAAGAGCCGGCGATGTACAAGGGCAAGCACGTGGTGATTTCCGGCGGCGGCGATTCGGCGTTGGATTGGGCGCTGTACTTGGCTGATGGTGTGGCCGAATCGGTGACACTCGTTCACCGGCGTGACAGTTTCCGCGCGCACCCCGACAGTGTTCAAAAAGTCCTCGACCTCTCAGCTAAGGGCGGTATGAAGCTGCTAACCAACGCCGAGGTGGTTGGTGTATCGGGTGCAGCTGGCAACTTGGACGGCCTGACGGTTAAGCTCAAAACCCAGGGCGAATTGGCCTTGGCTGCCGATCATTGGATTCCGCTGTTCGGGTTGAGTCCCAAGTTGGGGCCAATTGCCGATTGGAATTTGAACATTTCGAAAAATGCCATCGAGGTGGACACTTTCGATTATTCGACCAATGTGGACGGCATCTACGCCATCGGAGACATCAACACGTACCCGGGAAAATTGAAGTTGATTTTGTGCGGGTTTCACGAGGCCACGTTGATGGTGCAGAGCGCTTTCAAGCGCATTCACCCCGACAAGAAGAACGTCCTCAAGTACACGACGGTGAACGGGGTGAACGCCTTTTGATTGGCATTTACACAATGCAGCATGGCTGATATCAAAGTACAGGTGATCGACCGCGAGGGGGTCATACACGATTTAGAGGCCCCCACCGACATGGGACTCAATATGATGGAGCTGTGCAAGGCGTCTGAACTGTCGGTCGAGGGCATCTGCGGCGGAATGGCCTTGTGCGCGAGCTGCCATATGTATGTCGAAAGCCCACATCTGGCTTCGATGCCCGAGAAGTCCGAAAACGAGGAGGATATGCTTGACGAGGCTTTTTTTGTTGAGGACAACAGCAGGTTGGGCTGTCAGATCAAGCTCGCCGACGAGCACGATGGCCTGGTGGTTCGACTGGCGCCTGTGGGCTGAGCTCTCAATTCAAGCCCCGAGCAGGTGGGCTTGCTGGGCCGTATTGAGCCAGTCTGCCACCGCCGGGGCTCCACTATTTTGCAGCGCTTCAAGCGCCGAAATATGGCGTGGGCCGTGGGCATCTGAGCCCACCAGACCGACGATGCCGGCCGACAATGCGGCCGTTCCTGCGGCTTGCACTTCCGGCCCGTAGGCGCCTGCAAGCGAGGCGGCGTTCACTTGCAGTATAACGCCGCGCGCTTCCAGATCGCCCAACACGTTCAGCTGCCGGTGCCAGTAGGGGTAACGCTCCACGTGGGCCAGAACCGGCGTAAAGTCGCGTTTTTGTAGCGCGAAGAACGCCTCCTCCAGCAGTCCATCAGGCGGTGCAGCATGAAAACCGACCTCCACCAGCACCAGTTTGTTGTGCGCCAAAATTTCCTCGCCCGCCTCCACGCTGCGCACAAAATCATCGTCGATTTGGTACTCGGCGGCCAAATGCAAAGCGAACCCCGGGTGCCGCTCGTTGACCGCAGAAAGGAGCGGGGCAAAAGCCAACTGCAAGCCGGCTGCAGAATTTGGATAGACGCCAGGGTAGATGTGCGGCGTGGTGACGGCGCCTCGGTAGCCCAAAGAAACCAGCCCATCGACCATCGCTAGTGCGGTCTCCATGTCCGGCGCGCCGTCGTCAACGCCGGGAACCAAATGGCTGTGAAAGTCAAGAACCAGCGGCGAAAAATCCAAAGGCTCGGGACGCGATCGGCGAAAAATCCCTCCCCTCCACATCAGCGCGAGCCGTATTGGCGCTCGTAGAAGTCGCGGTATGCGCCGCTGGTCACTTCTTCGAGCCAGTCTCCGTTCGCTAGATACCAGTCTACGGTTCGCTCCAAGCCTTCTTCAAACTTGATTGAAGGCCGCCAGCCGAGCTCTGAGCTGAGTTTCGAAGCGTCAATAGCATAGCGCATGTCGTGCCCAGCGCGATCCTCTACAAAGCGGATCAGTTGTTCAGAGGACCCCTTCTCCCGCCCGAGCTTCCCGTCCATGATGCGGCAGAGTTCGCGAATCAAGTCGATGTTGCGCCATTCGTTTTCCCCGCCGATGTTGTACGTCTCACCCAGCCGCCCTTCACGGCAAATGACCTCGATGGCAGCAGCGTGGTCCTCGACCCAGAGCCAATCCCGAACGTTCACGCCCTTTCCATAGACGGGCAAGTTGCACTCTTCCACGATGTTATGGATGAACAAGGGGATGAGTTTTTCAGGGAATTGGAAGGCCCCGTAATTGTTCGAGCAATTGCTCAGCACCACTGGAAAACCGTAGGTGTGATGCCAAGATCGAACGATGTGGTCGCTCGCAGCTTTTGATGCAGAGTACGGGCTGCGCGGGTCGTAGGGGGTGTCTTCGACGAATAAACCGTCTGCGCCCAGTGAGCCGTACACCTCGTCGGTGGACACGTGGTAGAAACGCTTGCCCTTGAATTCGCTTGCCGCCCCGTTGCCATCAACCGACCAAAACTCTCGACAGGCGTGCAGCAATGTAGCGGTGCCCATAATGTTCGTGTCGAGGAATTCCATGGGCCCGTCGATACTGCGGTCCACGTGGCTTTCAGCGGCCAAGTGGATCACCGTGTCAATGTTGTGCTGGCGCAACACGGCCGCCACCGCTTCCCCGTCGCGGATATCAGCGCGGACGAAGGTGTAATTGCTTGCGCCTTCTACGGCCTTGAGGTTGGCCAAATTTCCTGCATACGTAAGGGCGTCGAGGTTCACCACCTGCACTTCAGGGTGCTGCAAAACCCAGCGTTGCACAACGTGTGAGCCGATGAAACCGGCGCCTCCAGTGATGAGCAAATTGCGGGGCTGATGCATGCAGTTCAGATTGCGGGGCTACGGATTACAGGCCCCAGTAGTTGAATTCGTCGGACAAGTTCGCGTACATCGCCTTTACATCGACGAGAACGCTTTGATCTGAGCGGAGGAAGCCGCGCAACTCTTTGGCGCCATAGGCTTCGTATTCGTGGTGGTTCACCGCTGCGATGACTGCGTCGTAGGCCCCGGCCACCGGCGCATCAATCATGTCCACATCGTACTCGCGTTTGACCTGCTCAGCCGAGGCCCAGGGGTCCACCACGTCGGTTTCTACATTGAAAGACCTCAGCTCGCGAATCACGTCAAACACTTTGCTGTTGCGGATATCGGACACGTTTTCCTTGAAGGTTACGCCAAGCACCAATACGCGGGCTTCCAGCGGGTTGACCCCCTGTTCAAGCATCCTTTTGACGCATTGCTTTCCGACATAAAATCCCATCGAGTCGTTGACATAGCGTCCAGAGTTGATCACTTTTGCGTGGTAGCCCAATTGATTTGCTCGCCAAGTCAAGTAATATGGGTCTACGCCGATGCAATGGCCTCCAACCAAGCCGGGCGAAAATTTCAAGAAATTCCACTTCGTGCCGGCCGCCTCGAGCACCTCGTGCGTTGAGATGCCCACCCGATTGAAGATGATGCTCAATTCGTTGATTAAGGCAATATTCACATCGCGCTGCGTGTTCTCGATGATTTTGCTCGCCTCAGCCACTTTGATGCTCGAAGCCCGATGTGTCCCGGCCTTGACCACAAGTTCGTAGGTCTTGGCCACCACATCTAAACTCTCGCTGTCACACCCGCTCACCACCTTGACGATGGTTTCGATGGTGTGCACCTTGTCGCCTGGATTGATCCGCTCGGGCGAGTAACCGACTTTGAAATCGTTGCCCATCTTCAGTCCACTTAACTCCTCGAGCAGCGGCACACAATCCTCTTCAGTGCATCCGGGGTAGACCGTGCTTTCGTACACAACGTAATCGCCACGTTTCAAAACGTTCCCCACTGTGGATGTTGCGGCAAGCAAGGGCCCCAAGTCGGGTTGGTTGCTCGCGTTGATTGGGGTTGGAACAGCTATCACGTGGAAGTGCGCTGCGGCCAAATCGGCGGGGTCTGCCGTGAAACGGATGTCCGCCCCTTCAAAGGCCGCAGCATCCAATTCCTCGGAAGGGTCTTCACCGCGGCTCATCATTGCCACGCGCTCAGCCGAAATGTCGAATCCGATCACCTTGATGTGCTTGGCAAAGGCCAAGGCGATGGGCAGCCCCACGTACCCGAGTCCGATTACAGAAAGCGTCGCCTCTGAGGCGAGCATTTTCTCGTATAAGTCCTTGTTTTTGTTCATTTTACCGAAGAAAGCGTCACGCCTTCCGATGTCAAGTTGTACAGTTCGCCTGATTCTGGGCAGGCTGCCCGTCCATTTTCGTCGAATGTCAATCGATGCCCGTAAGCACTCATCCAACCGAGTTGTTTCGCAGGGTTTCCGATCACCAGCGCGTAGGCAGGAACGGTTTTGGTCACCACGGCTCCTGCGCCGATGAAGGCGTACTCGCCGATGTCGTGTCCGCACACAACGGTGGCATTGGCGCCAATGGAAGCCCCTCGACCGACGCGAGTGGACGCGTATTGCCCTCGACGCACCACCGCACTGCGTGGATTGGTCACATTGGTGAAAACACAAGAAGGCCCCAAGAACACGTCGTCATCACAGGTCACGCCGGTGTAGAGGCTCACGTTGTTCTGCACTTTGACGTTGCGGCCGAGCACCACGCCCGGCGAGACCACCACGTTCTGGCCGATGTTGCAGCTTTCGCCCAGTACAGCATCCTGCATGATGTGGCTGAAATGCCAGATTTTAGACCCCGCGCCGATGGTGCAGCCTGCGTCAATGACAGCTGTTTCGTGCGCAAAAAAGTCCGATGTTGTTTCCGTGCTGCTCACTTGCTGTACTGCTTGAAGTCCTTGTGTGCGCTGCGGTACCACTCCTCTTTCGGCAAGCCTTTGAAGTAGGCGTACGTGCTGCTGAGCCCCTCGCTGCGACCGATTTGTGGCTCCCAATTGAGCAGGGCCTTTGCCTTGGAAATATCCGGCTGACGCTGCTTCGGGTCATCCACGGGAAGATCCTTGTAGACCACCTTTTGCTTTGTTCCGGTCAGGGCAATAATCTCCTCAGCAAACTCAGAAATTGAAATTTCGTTGGGATTTCCCAGATTCACGGGCTGGCTCTCATCGCTTCTCAATAGCCGCACAATGCCCTCAATGAGGTCGTCCACATAGCAAAAGCTGCGCGTTTGGCTGCCGTCACCGAAGACCGTTAAATCTTCGCCCCTCAAGGCCTGGCCGATAAAAGCCGGCAACACCCGCCCGTCGTTCAATCGCATTCGGGGCCCGTATGTGTTGAAGATCCGAGCAATCCGCGTTTCCAAACCGTGATAGGTGTGGTAGGCCATGACCATGGCCTCTTGGAAGCGTTTGGCCTCGTCATAGACGCCTCGCGGTCCCACCGGATTGACGTGCCCCCAATACGACTCTGCTTGCGGGTGCACCTGCGGGTCGCCGTAAACTTCAGAGGTCGAAGCCACCAAGATGCGAGCCCCTTTGGCCCGCGCCAGTCCCAAGCAATTGTGGACGCCAAGCGACCCCACTTTTAACGTTTGAATAGGGATTTTCAGATAGTCAATCGGGCTGGCTGGCGAGGCAAAATGGAGCACGGCATCCAGATCGCCAGCAATATGAATGTGCTGGCTGACGTCGTGGTGGTGGAACGAAAAGCGCGCGTTCGGCATCAAGTGCTCGATGTTGCGGATGTCCCCAGTTATGAGGTTGTCCATGGCCAGGACTTCATGCCCATCGCTGAGAAAGCGTTCGCACAGATGTGAACCTAAAAATCCAGCGGCGCCAGTGATTAAAATGCGTTCCATGACCTATGATTATGATTGGGGTGTACTTCGCGTGCGACCGATTGACACGTACTCCCACCCCTGCTTTTCCATCTTCTTCACGTCGTACAAATTGCGGCCGTCAAAAATGAGTTTATTGTTCAATGCGTTGGACATTCGCTGGAGATTCGGCGTCCGAAACACTTGCCACTCTGTACAAATAAGGAGGGCATCGGCGGATTCGAGTGCTGCATATGGATCGTCGCAATACGCGATGCGATCCCCCAAGCACTCCCGCACATTGTCCATCGCCTCCGGGTCATGCGCACAAATTACTGCACCCGCTTCGAGGAGTCGCTCAATCATGTACAGCGCCGGTGCTTCCCGAATATCGTCGGTTTCCGGCTTGAAGGCCAAGCCCCAAACGGCCACCCGAATCCCTTTCAAGTTCCCCCCAAAGCGCCCCAATATATCGTCGAACAAAACGGTCTTTTGCCGTTCATTTACCTCCATCACGGCACCGAGAATTTGGAAGGGCAAGCCCTCCTCTTGACCGCTGCGATGCAGGGCCTGTACGTCTTTAGGGAAGCAACTTCCGCCGTAGCCGATGCCTGGAAAAAGAAAGCGCGGCCCGATTCGCGTGTCCGTCCCCATGCCGCGGCGCACCTTGTCCACGTCCGCCCCCACGCGCTCACAGAAATTGGCAATCTCATTCATGAAGGTAATCTTGGTCGCAAGGAAGGCGTTGGCCGCATACTTGGTCAGCTCAGCACTGCGTTCGTCCATGATGATCAAGGGGTTGCCTTGGCGAATGAAGGGCTGATACAAGTCCGTCATCACGTCTTCAGCCCGTTTGGAGCTCAGCCCAATCACCACGCGGTCGGGCTTCATAAAGTCGTTCACAGCAAAGCCCTCCCGCAAGAACTCAGGGTTGGACACAATGTCAAATTCAGTTGTTGCATTCTTTGCAACCTCAGCCCGCACTTTGTCCGCCGTCCCTACAGGAACGGTGCTCTTGTCGACAATAACCTTGTAGGATTTGATTTTCTGTCCCAGCTCTTCAGCCACGCGCAAGACGTAGCTCAAGTCGGCGCTGCCGTCCTCGTCGGGCGGGGTGGGCAGGGCGAGAAAAATGACTTGAGCCTCTTCGATGGCGTCGTCCAAATCGGTGGTGAACTTCAGGCGCCCAGCCTCTAAGTTTCGCTCGAAAAGCACGTCGAGATGGGGCTCGTAAATGGGGATTTCCCCTGCTTTCATCTGCTCAACCTTCGCTGCATCGATATCCACGCATATCACCTCATTGCCCGTCTCTGCAAAGCACGTTCCTGTAACCAATCCCACATATCCCGTACCGACAACTGCAATCTTCATGCGTCTTCCTTTACGTTGGGGTGCTTCAAAAATTGTGCCCCCTTGCCGCGAAGATACGCCTCGACTTCGCCGACAATCCGACCCTGCATTTCGGGGGTTAATTCTGTGTGCATGGGCAGTGAAATCACGCGGTGGGTCAAATCCTCTGTGACGGGCAAATCTGCGGGATCTATCCCGTATTGTAGATAGGCCGGTTGCCTGTGGATTGGAATCGGGTAATAAATCCCATGCGGAATCCCCTTCTTCTGAAGATGGAGGGCCAATCCATCCCGCAACGCAGGACCCTGACCGGCCGCACCCAGCTTCAAGGTGTACTGATGAAAGACGTGGGTGGACTTCGGATCGCGCGCTGGGGTGTGCACGGCATGCTCGGGCAAACGTTCCTGCTTTACAGCTTCACCAAACAGTGCGTCATAGCAATCGGCTGCGCCCCTGCGCGCAGCGTTAAAAGCATCCAAGTGGCGCAACTTCACCCGCAACAAGGCCGCCTGCATGCCGTCCAATCGACTGTTTACCCCGATTAACTCGTGGTGATACCGCCGGCTCGAGCCGTGGTTGCAGATCATCTGCATTTTCTTTGCTAGCGCCTCATCTCGGGTAAATATCGCCCCCCCATCTCCGGCTCCGCCCAGATTCTTGCTCGGGAAGAAGCTCGTGGTGCCGATGGTCCCCATGGTGCCAGCGGCCCGGTGATCCGGCTCGACTTCACACCCCAAGTTCCACGACGACCCGATGGCCTGCGCCGTATCCTCCACGAGCGCTAAGCCCTTCTCTTGCGCCAGTTCCCCCAAGGCCGTCATGTCCGCGCATTGCCCGTACAAATGCACCGGTAGCAACACCCGTGTGCGCCGGGTCACCGCTCTGCGCGCCTGCTCCACGTCCATGTTGAACGTCAACGGGTCCACATCCACAAGCACGGGGGTTAAACCCAATAAGGCGATGACCTCCGCCGTCGCTATGAACGTAAACGAAGTGGTGATCACCTCGTCGCCAGGGGCCAGCCCCAGCGCCATCAGTGCAACTTGCAAGGCGTCCGTTCCATTGGCGCAAGGCACCACGTGCACGGTCTCGCCCTTGTTGCTGCCGTTGGCCCCTTGCAAATACGCCCCCAACTCCTTTGAAAAGGCCGCAACTTCAGCCCCGCCGATGTATTGCGCCGACCGCAAAACCTCCAGCACGCGCTCCTCAAGCTCTGCTTGATAGCGGCTGTGCAGCCCCACCAAGTCGACCATTTGCAACGGGCCCCCGTCTGTTGCGGCGGGAGTAGAGGTAGATTTCGTCGTCATAATCCTGAGGTTCCGGCCGCAAATTAACCCACAGCAGGCCACATCCACCTATCAGCGCCGTCCTATAGCTTCCCAAAAAATCGTATCTTAAGGAGTTGACCATCAATCTAAACTGACTTGCTCGTGCCTCGCATCTTCACCTTGCTTCTCGCCCTTGTGTTCGCCCTCGTGCTCACCCCGTTTGTAATGCAGCCCCTTTCTGCTCAATCTTTCAACCCCGACGCAAACGCTGACGGCTTGATCGGCGTAAGCGATATTACAACCATCCTCACGGTGTACGGCCAGCCCTTTTCTCCAGACCCGGTTCCCCCGCTTCCGCCGAGCGTGCTGCACTTCGACCCCGACACAATTGATCACATCCCATTGGGCTACGACTTGTACATCGCCGAAGATTTCGTCTTCCCCTACCTCTACGTTTCCGTTCCTCCAGGCGAATTTCCAGGTCAAACCATCCGCATGACCGTGAGCCAGCAGCCCGATCAGGATTCGCAAAGCGTTTACCTCCAAGATCTCAGCGGAAATTGGCTCACTTACGCTCAAAGCTGGGAGACCAATGGCATTTTTGCCGAGCTCATTTGGACCGGCACTCGCTGGGTCTCAGGCCATATGAACTGACCGCCTCATACCGCTTGAACTGACCTATCTTCGCCGACCCGCCCGGATGGTGGAATTGGTAGACACGCCGGACTTAAAATCCTGTGGCCCAGCTGGGCCGTGCGGGTTCAAGCCCCGCTCCGGGTACTGAAAGCCCTGTAATGTAATGTTGCAGGGCTTTTTTTTGTCGAATTTGCAGCTGTGATAAGCCTAATTTCAATCCATGAAAATTGACACCATTCTGAAAGGAAATCACCCGTTCATAATAGATGGGGGCCTATCAAATGTGTTGGAAGCGCAAGGGTGCGATCTAAATCATAAATTATGGACCGCTGATTTGTTGGATAAGAATCCGGACGCCATTATTAAAGCCCATCTCGATTATCTCGATGCGGGAGCTCAATGCATAACGACATCGAGTTATCAAGCCTCGATTCCTGGGTTAATTGACATGGGCCACAATTTGAAAACGGCCGAAAAACTGATTTTGAAATCAATTCAATTGGCAGAAATTGCTATTGAAACCGCCTTGAATTCGGGCATTGTTGATTTCAAACCCCTTATTGCCGCTAGCATAGGGCCGTATGGCGCCTATTTGGCTGATGGCTCCGAGTATCTTGGCAACTATGGGGTGTCTGATAACACACTAATAGATTTTCATCGGGAACGAATTGGAATATTGGATCGTTCAAATGCAGACCTTCTGGCTTGTGAAACCATTCCTGGCATTCAAGAAGCAAGAGTGCTTTCAGAGATTCTGTTTCATGTTGAAAAACCGGCTTGGATAGCCTTCTCTTGCAAAGACGAAGAACATGTAAGTGACGGGTCAAAAATCGAGGCGTGTGTTTCAATATTTAGAGATCATCCAAAAGTCTTTGCCGTAGGGGTTAATTGCACCAATCCGAAATATATCTCTGGCATAATCCAGCGTATGAAGGCAAGCGGAGGGGGCAATAAAATAATCGTCTACCCCAATTCGGGCGAGGCCTACAGCGCTAAAAGCAAAACCTGGCGGGGCCTATCAGACCCGGAATATTTTGTGGAGATGTCCAAAGAATGGACCAAGTTGGGCGCCGATATTATTGGGGGATGCTGTAGAATAGGCCCGGAGCACATTAGAAGAATAAGCGACCTATTGCTGCGCACGAATGTCAATGGAAGCCATTGACGACCGGGCTAAAAAGTCAACGCGCTCGCACTTGAGCCCTGCCAACTCCAACTCCATCGCTGTTGCTCAAGCGCAGAGAAAGATTATTCGGCTATAAATTTCTTCTCAGCCGTGCCATCGCTATAGATATAGAAAACGACTTGGCCCTTTGACGGCTGAATTTCCCGCCCGAGCTGGTCCACGATCTTAACCAACTCCCGCTTCACATTTTCACGATTGATTTCGACATTATTCGAAGGGTCAATCAGCACATTGAACTCAACGCGTGACGACAGGCATGGATCTGCAGAATGCATGCGCCAGTTATAGAAGAAATAGTAGTAATTGTATTGATTTTCACTGCTGACAGTTGTGCTCACGATGCTCGCCAAGGAGCCGATTGCGTAGGGGAAATTAAGGTCTGCATTGGGCGCGTCACGCCATAAATAGGGAGACTCATTTCCTGATCTCAGGCCGTATCCTTCCCCCGCGGGAATTTCTACATCTAATGAGAACTCATTAAAACCAGCGTCCAACGCTTGAAAGACCTCCGCAAGCACCGCCCCATCCGTATCAATAATTATGATGCTGTGCACAGCTGACTCCTCAGCATAGACTTCCACAGATTCTAAAATGACAGCTTCGTAGACATCAAACAACAGCCAGTATCCATTGTTGTCGTGGTATTGGCCATTATTAAAATCAGGCTCGTCTTCTCCACCCGTTACATCCCACTCTCCGTCGCTATTGGCGACCCAAACCGTTTGGGGGAAGGACTCAAAGGACATGACAAGAGAGTCGCCGATTGAAATTGGATCCAATGCAGTTGAGCTATCATACCAAAAAGTGCCGGGTCCATTTTGGAACACCACGGCCTCATCTTCTTGTACAATTGTTTGAGGTGCGGGCGCCTCGATCAAGAAGCAAGTCCCATCATCAATAGTGGCTTCCAAATTGTAATTGCAAGCGCTTAAATCAGTGCATCCAACGCAAAAAAGCGCTTCGTTTTCACACCCGCCACAAATATTAAACCCAAGACAGGATCCATTGTCTTCAATTGCGGTAGAATCATAATTGCACGCCTCGGGATCGGTGCACCCCAAGTCACTGAGTTCACCAGCCAACCCCAATAAAAACAGCCCTTCTTCGATATGAGATACTGCAATTACTCCCGAGGGGAAGTAAGGGTAGTTCGACCATGTGCCGTTAAATTGAGCGGAGTTGTTCGCGGGGTATACATCGAAATAGCCCACTTCTACCAGGTTGGCATTGGCAATGTTCTCGGTGTCTAGTATCCTTAATCCCGCTCTGTAATTTGATTGATAGACCAGCCCATTGTGGGTGTACAAATTATGGTCGATGGCTTGTGTGCTTGAAACGAATGTTCCAATTATCTCTG
>Ga0206681_10001237_pt1 | contig 11933 bp, 12 predicted proteins | sample M150012015metaG_FD_161048 | JGI IMG/M metagenome (GOLD analysis project Ga0206681, IMG submission 161048) | Ammonia-oxidizing marine archaeal communities from Monterey Bay, California, United States - M1 500m 12015 | ecosystem: Environmental > Aquatic > Marine > Intertidal zone | place: USA...
TTGCTTCGTGAAAAACACGTTCTGGCGTATAGTGTGGAAGCAAATTATGTTCCGTATGCCGATGTTGGATTCTGGCAGATATACCTGGGTTGCGAATCCAAGAATTTAAAAAAGGCCATTTCCATTGTAAAAAAGGAGCTGAAAAGAATTCAAAAGTCACCCATTTCATTGAATAAATTGAATAAGGCTAAGCAACAGCTCAAAGGGCAGATGGCATTAAGTATGGATGTGAATTCGAGTCTTATGCACAGCTTAGGTAAAAGTCTGCTTACTTTTGGCCAAATTGATACCATTGAAGAAATACACCGGAGTATTGATCAGATAACTCCTGAGGAGCTTCTCTTGCTGGCTCGAGAGTATTTGTCTTTATCACAGGTATCCACAATGGTTTTCGATCTCAAATAAATTATTCTCTTGCTCCGAAAATCGAGCTTCCAACTCGAATCATCGTACTGCCTTCTTCAATAGCGATTTGATAATCTCCGCTCATTCCCATAGAAATTTCACAAAATGCTGTATTGTGTGCAAAATGAGACTCTTTCAGGGCGTCAAATATCTGTTTTAAGTGTTTGAACTCCTTTCTTACCTGTTCTTTATCTAAGGTGTATGAAGCCATTCCCATAACTCCGGTTACACGTACATTTTTACAATTTTTAAAGTCATCACTCTTAGTAATAGCTTGTGCTTCATCAAGATTTAAACCAAATTTTGTTTCCTCTTGTGCAATATGAAATTGCAATAGAATGTCTATGACTCTATTGTTTTTTTGACCTTGTTTGTTAATCTCAGTCAGGAGTTTAATACTATCGACTCCATGAATTAAATGAACAAATTGTGCAATGTACTTTACCTTATTTCGTTGAAGGTGACCAATAAAATGCCATTGTATTTCTTTAGAAAGCACCTCGTATTTCGTTACCAGTTCCTGTACCTTGTTTTCACCTAAATGTCTGTGACCCGAATCAAACGCTTCATTAATCTGTTCAATTGATTTGGTTTTCGAAACGGCAACGAGTTTGACGTTTTCGGGAATGTTATTTTTAAAATCAGCTAATTTTTTCGCAATCATTCCTTAATATTATAGATGGTTAGACCACTTCTTAATTTTGGTTCAATCCATGTAGATTTTGGTGGCATATTTAATCCGTAATCAGCCACATTTTTAATTTGCTGAATCTGAACAGGGTATAATAAAAAACCTACTTTGATCTTGTGTTTAATAAAGTAATCTTCAAATTCGTCTATCGAGAAACTCCCTGGTAAGAAATCAATCTGGTCACTTGTTTTTATATCGTGAATCCCAAGAATAGGGCTCAAAATAAGCTCAGTTAGCAGGCTGGAATCCAGGCATTTAACGGGGTGTGATTTATCTATTAATTTAGAATCTATTTTTAGCTCATACCACTGCCTATCTATGAAAAAATTAATGTGGTGTTCTAGTGAAGGACTCGCTTTATCTGTTAATTCCCTAAGCTCACCTAAAGCATGCAGCTTGTCAATGAATTCTGATTTAGTTAGGCCATTTAGTGATTTAACAAGTCTGTTAAATTCGATTATTGTAAGCTGCTGTTCTTCCACAAAATAAGAAAGAAAATAATTTGAATTCGGAAATGTATTTTGACCACTTTTAAGTAATCGAACTGAAGAGGCAGATCTGTGATGGCCATCTGCGATATATGCGGATTGAATAGCCTTGAACAGTTTTTGCATTTCAAGAGTTTCCCCTTCAGAAAGAACCCAAAGTTCGTGTTTGATATTGTCTGTAGTCGTGAATTCATATTCGGGCCTTGCCTTCTGCAATTCATTAATGCGATTGTTGATATTCTTATTTCCCTGATAGGTGATGAGTACAGGTTCGGCATTATATCCCACAATCTTCAAATAGCGCGTAAACATCTCTTCTCTGGGTGTTAAAGTCGCTTCATGTTTTTTGATCTTATCATTTAAGTATTCTTCAATACTTGCTCCTGCGATTACACCTACGCATGAAAAATCATGCCTGGACTGTCTGTAAATGTATATACGCGAAGATTCTTCCTGTATGAGTATTCCTTTATCAATGAATTCTTTGTAACGATCTCTCACCATTTCAAATCGTTTATTTGAATTGGGTTTCGTCTTGATTTTATTTCCAAATTCGGGATTGATAATTCGTAAAAAAGTGAACGGATTGGTTTGTAGTTTCGCTTTAAGAACGTTCTTCTTATAAAAATAATATGGTTTTGTCGCAACCAGGTGTACTTTGTCTCGAATCGGTCTTATTGCTTTAAAACTTGCAATATCAGCCATATTTAAAATTTATAGCTCATACCAAAACTTGGCAGAAGAGGGAACTGATAGATTTCATCGTTCGTTACGCGATTGACGTAGAAGATATTGTTTCGGTTATACGCGTTGGTAACGCTAAGTACAATTTCCATCTTTGTGTCGTTTTTAAACTTAAATTTCTTTTTAAGTGTAATATCTAAACGATGATAATACGGAAGTCGCTCACTGTTGAATTCTCCTAAAAGGGTTGAAACGGAGCTGCTGTTATTTGTGACGTAGTTTGAAGTAACTCCATTGCTGAAATTTTCCTGCTGAAAGAACCCTGCAGTAGGTGTAAATGGAAGTCCAGAACCTAAATTCCATCGAAGATTAAATTCAATATCTCTTTTCTTTCCAAAAATGTATGAACCAACCAGGTTCAAATTATGTCTTCTATCGAATACAGGGAAATATTCATTGAATCCATCCCAACGTACATTATATCCATACGAATACACTCCCCACAAGAAAAGCCGGTCTTTAGAGTACTTTAACAAGAGATCCACTCCATAAGATTGTCCTGATTCAATAATAAAATCTTTTTTGAACACATCATCGATTAATTCGAAGGCAGCCACATCTTCATATAATTTATTCTGATTGATATTGCTCAGCTGAGAGAAGTATTTGTAGTAGCCCTCAATATTCACTTCAATGTTTTTACCTAAATCATATTCAATCCCTGCAATGGCATGCCATGCATACTGCAATCCGTTTTTAATAGTTCTGGTCTGCTGGAATTCATTTACAAACTCATCCTGCACATTTGTTGGTGCGCTCAATAGACCATTGAATAGGTTTACGATGTCTTTATCAGAAGAAGCTGAGGTAAAGTTTTGAGAAAATCTCCCTCCTGAAAACTTAAATCTCAATTTTTCAGTGGCATTGTATTTAGCACCAATTCTCGGTTCCGGTGATATCGTGTTTAAAGATGCATAGGCCTGAACTCTCATTCCTATTTGCAGGACCCATTTTAAACCAACTCTTCTATAATTATAATATCCGCCTATTTCTGTGGTAAAATTCTCATCTTTAATAACTCGCTGTGCAGCATTATACGTGGTATATTTTGTATTAAATCCATTGATATTAAACCCATAGTTCATTTCCCCTTCATTTTCCAAAAAGTAGCTAAAATCAAATCCGAGATCAAAGCCACCTATACTAGATGTTCTGGGTGATTGTGCAGCTTCTGAAAAAGTAGTTTCAAAATTACTGCCGTTTACATGGCCTCGTATAAAGATAGGAGAACCACTTGGAACCAATAAAAAGTTTATTCCTCCTCCTGATGAACTCCAGTTTAAATCCGCAACTGAATAATTGACGCTGTCTCTGTTATGGAAGCCAAAGGCACTAAATTTTGAACCTCCATCACCTGTAAAGGTCATTTTTCCGTATAAATCTGTAAAATTAAATGGAAGACCGTTTCCTTCATTAATACCTGGGTATAATTCTTTTGAGGTATAATCAAGAAGACTATGCTTGGCAGAAAAAATATAAGACCCTGCTCTGGGTGATTCTCCATTATCCTTTCCCATAGGACCTTCCAGTACCAGCTTTGCCAAAAATGGGGAAGCGGAAACCTTTCCTGCAAATTTTTTCCTGTTTCCGTCCCTATATGTAATATCCATTATGGACGATATACGTCCTCCATATTTAGCTTCAAATCCTCCAGTATAGATGTCTACATTTTTAACCAGCTCGGTTTCAAAAACTGAGAAAAATCCAATAGAATGAAAAGGATTATAAATGGTCATGCCATCCAACAAGATTTTGTTCTGAATTGGTGTGCCTCCTCTTACATAGAGCTGTCCGCCCTGATCTCCAGTTGTAATAACCCCTGGAGTAACAGAAAAAGCTCCAACAATATCATTTTCAGCACCATAACTTGGAATTCTTTCCAGACCTTCTTTAGTTAGTTTTAATTTTGAAATTTCAATTTGAGTTCTTTTGGTTTTGCTACGTGCTGAAACCTCGACTTCTTCAAGCTCTCTCACACCCTCGGCACTGCGAAGCTCAAATTTAACATCAATGATATTTCGCTCTGAATCAAAATCGATATTTACATATTCTGTTTCGTATTTGAAATTCGAGATCTTAAGAATGTAAGCATCGCGGTTTAATTTTGGAATCTGAAAAAAACCATTAAGATCTGTAATTGCACCTGCAACAATTGTACTGTCTATTTTTAATAGTTTTACTTTTTCATAAGCCATTGGCTCACCGTTGGACTGGTCATAAACAAATCCTCTGACCGTGCCTTTCTGAGCACTTATCTGGCTTGCTAATAAGAAACAAAAAAAGAATAAGACTAGTGGTTTCATATGTGCCTTTATATCAGGTGCCGAAGTTAGTGAATTGTTTTTATTTATTAACTGAAAATAGAATAACTAAATTTGATTTTAACGAATCATTTATGAATAAATACTAAACGAATAAAATGAAAATGGAAATAACTCGAATAGAGGAACCTTATGTTTTTGAATTTACAGATTCTCAGGGCCATTCTATACTTATGGATTCTTCTTCTGAATTGGAGGGCAAAAGTCGAGGAATGACCCCTATGCAGGTGCTTTTAGGCAGTTTAATGGGGTGTATGTCAATAGACATTATCCTTGTACTTAAAAAGCAAAAAATCTCTCCTGAAAACTACCGAGTTAAGGCCATCACAAAGAAAAAGGAAGGCATTCCCTCACCTTACGATAAAATTCATTTTGTAATTACGATAGATAAAGATATTGAATTGAAAAGAATCAATCGTGCAGTCGACCTATCTCTTGAAAAATACTGTTCGGTGAGATCGTGTTTGAAAGATGAGATTGAAATTACGTACGAGATTAATCCAGCCTAAGAAAACAAAGAATCAACAAATGCCTTCTTATCAAACAGCTGAAGGTCATCCAGCTTTTCTCCTACTCCAATATATTTTATTGGAATATTCATCTGATCCGAAATACCAATTACCACTCCACCTTTAGCAGTGCCATCGAGTTTAGTAACAGCTAAAGCGTTGATGTCTGTCGCTTGAGCGAACTGTTTTGCCTGTTCAAAGGCGTTTTGCCCCGTGGAACCGTCTAATACCAATAAAATCTCATGCGGCGCACCTGGTATGACCTTATCCATCACTCTTTTTATTTTGGTGAGCTCATTCATCAGGTTGACTTTGTTGTGTAATCGTCCTGCAGTATCAATAATGACTACATCAGCATTTTGAGATTTTGCTGATTGCACAGTATCGAAGGCTACACTTGCCGGATCTGCACCCATTCCTTGTTGTACAATAGGAACACCAACTCGTTCAGACCAAATAATGAGCTGGTCGACAGCTGCAGCTCTAAAGGTATCTGAGGCACCAAGAATGACTTTACTCCCAGACGTTTTGAACTGGTGTGCGAGCTTTCCAATGGTCGTTGTTTTACCTACTCCGTTTACTCCAACTACCATGATAACATATGGCATATTGGAAGGGTTATTGATTTCAAATGGATTTCCTCCTGGATTGCTCTCATCTAAGAGTCCCACAATTTCCTCTTTTAGGATATTATTGAGTTCGTCTGTACCAAGCACTTTGTCTTTTTTTACTCGGGATTCTATTTTCTCAATGATTTTTAATGTAGTTTCTACACCCACATCAGATGTGATAAGTATTTCTTCCAGATTGTCGAGCACTTCTTCATCAACTCGAGATTTCCCTACTACAGCTCTGGCAATTTTGGAAAGAAAAGAATCTTTAGTTTTTTCCAGACCCTTGTCCAGGTCCTCTTTCTTTTGTTTGGAGAAAAAATTAAAAATGCCCATTTGTATAAAAAATAAAAGCTTCCATTGGAAGCTTTATAAAGTTAAATATTTTTGTGAATTCAGGCCTTGTTAAACCAATCTTTCACTTTAGTATTATGTACAATTTCTTCTTTAAAAGAATACGCACCAGATTTATCTGATTTTCTCATTTTAATCACCTTAGTGTGGGCTTTCCCTCCACCTTTTTGTAACGACGCTACTACTTTCTTTGCCATGATTAAATTTATTTAATTTCTTTATGAACTGTATATTTCTTCAAAATCGGATTGTATTTTTTAATCTCCATCCGATCTGGTGTATTCTTACGGTTTTTGGTAGTAATATATCGAGACGTTCCAGGCTTACCTGAATCTTTATGTTCAGTACACTCTAATATTACCTGAACTCTATTTCCTTTACTCTTTGCCATGTGTATTCAATTAAACTTTAAACAATTATTTCATGAAACCTTTCAATCTAGCTTCCTTTACACAAGCGGAAATTCCTTTCTTGTTAATTGTTCTCAAGGCAGATGTAGATATTTTTAGAGTAATAAATTTATCTTCTTCTGGTAAATAGAATTTTTTAGTTACCAAATTTGGATAAAAACGACGCTTCGTCCTCCTTTTTGAGTGAGATACGTTGTTCCCAACCATTACTGACTTCCCTGTAAGTTGACAAATCCTTGACATGTGCGAATAATTTCCGTTAATTTAATGTAAAATCGGGTGCAAAGAAACACTTATTTTGTGAATAAAACAAATTATTTCTCAGAATTTAATATGGATATTTATGAAATATTAGTCCGTTTTTGAATTGGAATTTCTGGGATGATAAGAAAGAATAGCGTCTTTTAAAAACCTCTGATCTAAATGTGTATATATCTCTGTTGTTATAATAGTTTCATGACCTAACATTTCTTGAATCGCCCTTAAATTAGCACCTCCTTCAATCAAATGAGTAGCAAAGCTATGTCTGAAGGTATGTGGTGAGATGGATTTCTTTAAATCCACCTTTTTAGCAAGGTCTTTAATAATAAGAAAAACCATCACACGAGATAATTTAGAACCTCGTCTATTTAAAAAAACAAAATTCTCATTGCCTTTCTTTATTTTTAGTTTTGACCTCATTTTTTTGGCATAGAGCTCAATTTCTTTTTCCACATTTTTACTCAATGGGACAAGTCTTTCTTTGTTTCCCTTTCCAATTACCCGGATAAACCCTTCGTCGTAAAACAGGTCAGAAAATTTAAGCTCCACAAGTTCAGTGACTCGAAGGCCACAGCTGTATAGTACTTCAAGAATAGCTCTATTTCTGTAGCCCTCATTCTTCTGAAGGTCATTGGCATTGATTAAGCTGTCAATTTCTTCAATAGTCATTACTTCAGGTAGCTTTCTACCTATTTTGGGTTGCTCTAATAATTCGCTTGGGTCGGCTGTAATCAGGTTCTCCAGAAGCAGGTATGCAAAAAACTGTTTGATTCCTGAAATAATTCTTGCCTGACTTCTTGCGCTTAGCCCGAGGTCATATAGCTCGGCTACAAAATTTTTGAGGTGCTCATATTGAACCTGTTTGGCTGAGAGCTTGTTATCTTCACAGTAATTTTTGAGTTTATCTGTATCATTTTTGTATGCAATAATAGAATTAGGGGATAATCCTTTTTCAATTTTTAAGTATGAAACAAATTCAGTAATATAGCGACTCCAACTTGACACAGTATGAAATTAGCAATAATTAATGGGCCAAATTTAAATTTACTTGGGAGTAGAGAGCAAGAAATTTATGGAGACCTTTCATTCGATGAATATTTTAAAAGATTGCAAAACACCAGCGATGCAGAGTTGATCTATTTTCAATCCAATGTGGAAGGCGAAATCATTAATTACTTACAACAAGTAGCTTGTGACGGAATTATTATTAATGCGGGGGGCTATTCGCACACAAGCGTAGCAATCAGAGACGCTATTTCTGCTATATCAGCTCCTGTGGTGGAGGTTCATATCAGCAATATTTCTGCAAGAGAATCATTTAGACATATTTCACTTATCTCACCGGTATGTGAAGGGTGTATTTTTGGTTTCGGTTTAAAAAGCTATGAATTGGCCATAAAATCTTTTGTTTCAAAATGAACCTATTTGATTTACTGTTGTACGCAGTAAAAAAAATAACATTATGAAATTTATAATCTTCCCTTTTATGGTCTCTTTGTTTCTTTTGGGACCTGCATTTGCAAATCAACAAAGCACGGAGATCACAGAATCTCCACAATCAAAAGACTCAAAACGAAAAATTCAATTGGTCATTTTATTTGACACATCTAATAGTATGGATGGACTTTTAGATCAGGCTAAATCCCGAATATGGGAAATCGTGAACGAAACAAGTGAATTACGGCACACGGGTAAAATTCCAACATTGGAAATTGCCATGTATGATTACGGCAATGACGGTATTAGTCAAACAAATTATGTGCGTAAGCAATTAGATTTTACCAGTGATTTGGACATGGTTTCCAAAAAGCTATTTGGCCTTCGTACAAATGGAGGAAGCGAGTTCTGTGGTGCAGTCATTCAGGATGCCTTGTTAGAATTAAATTGGTCAAGCGATTCTCGTGATTTAAAAATGGTGTACATAGCGGGTAATGAACCCTTTAATCAAGGACCTGTGAGTTATAAGGAGGTTTGTAAATTGGCTATGGATAAAGATGTGGTGGTCAATACCATTTATTGTGGAGACAGAGATCAAGGAATAAAAGAATTCTGGAAAGACGGGGCCTCATGCTCGAAAGGAGATTATTTTAATATCAATTCTAACCAAAAGGTTGTTTTTATCCCAACACCTTATGACGATCAAATTAATAAATTGAGTATAGAAGTGAATAGCACCTATGTATCTTATGGAAGTATGGGGATCGAGAAAAAAGAACTACAAATGGAGCAGGATGAAGAAGCAATGGACATGGCTCCAGCAGTTGCCTCTATGCGTGCGAAAGCAAAAACATCTTCAAACTACAATAATTCACAATGGGACCTGGTAGATGCGTTTATTGCAGATTCGTTAATTCTGAATAAACTGGACAAGAAAGATCTTCCAAAAGAGCTACAAGGTAAATCTGAAAAAGAGCTTAATGAATATGTGGACCAAAAAATTAAGGAACGTAAAGAAATTCAAGATCTTATTTCAGAATTAAGTGTAAAAAGAGATGCCTTTATCAAGGAGGAACGAGCCAAGGACAAATCTGAGAAAAAAGATGACTTTGGAACGGCTGTTACAAAAAGCATCAAAGAGCGTGCAGTGAGCAAGGGATTTGAGGATGGCGAGTAAATGAAATTCAGCGAATAATGGTACTTTCGCACTATGGAAGCCATTGTTCGCTTTTTTTCTGAAATAGATGCCGTATACGCGGCCTTGATTGCAACAACCTTCACCTGGTTTGTGACTGCCTTAGGCGCTTCCCTCGTTTTCTTTTTCAAAACAATGCACCGGGCTGTTTTAGATGGAATGCTTGGTTTTACCGGTGGTGTTATGGTGGCTGCCAGTTTCTGGTCATTATTAAATCCGGCAATTGATTTATCAGAAAAAATGTATCCTGATATGATGTGGATGCCGGCCGCAGTAGGGTTTTTGACTGGGGCATTGTTCTTGTTTTTTTTAGACAAAAGTCTTCCTCACCTACATATCAACTTTAAAGAATCCGAAAAAGAAGGGGTGAAAACCCAATTTCATAAAACAACTTTACTTGTTCTTGCCATTACTCTTCATAACATTCCTGAAGGTTTAGCTGTTGGTGTGCTTTTTGGAGCTTCTGCTCATGGCATTGAAGGTGCAAGTGTTGCAGGTGCTGTGGCTCTTGCTATTGGAATTGGCATTCAAAATTTTCCAGAAGGATTTGCTGTAGCCATGCCACTAAGAAGGGCAGGGGCAAGTCGCTTTAAAAGTTTCTGGTATGGTCAGCTTTCCGCTATTGTTGAACCCATAGCAGGTGTTGTTGGTGCTTTAGCAGTGATATATATGGAACCCATATTGCCTTTTGCCCTGGCATTTGCTGCAGGCGCTATGATCTTTGTGGTGGTGGAGGAGGTGATTCCCGAAACGCAGCGAGATAAATACACGGATATTGCCGTACTTGGATTTATTGGCGGATTCTTAGTGATGATGATCTTAGATGTGGCACTTGGATAAAGAACAGCAGTGCAATCAATTCTAGTTTTAACCTATTCTTATTGTTTTGCGAATTTAATATTCCTTGGAATGTCACCATCTATTTCAATAAAATAAATGCCATTTTGTAAGCTCGACACATTGACACTCCCATCGGTCATACCTGACCACATGAATTTGCCATTATTTGCGTAAATGGAATATTTCGAATTCGTATTCATCTTATTAGTCAAATGAATAAAGCTTGAGGCAGGATTCGGGTGCACATTGAGCTGTCCGTTATCCAGTTCATTGAGATTGCTCGTAGAACATGAGTCAACCCAGCTTATACCGTCAAATTCAAATGGAGGTGGAATATTCACACAAATATGTGTAAGTGAGGTAACCGCAAGGTCCGTAATTCTGGGAGTAGCGTCATAGTTGTAGATGTAGCTGGAGTCTGAATCTTCCCAGACCGCACCAGTAATAGCACCATGATTCCCATTTCCAGAGGCATCAAGGACCTGATTTCCTGAGCCTTCGTTCATTTTCCAATAGCCAATTAAGTTTGCAGAGTTTGGATGAGAATTTTCTAGAGTGTTGCAATGCCAATCAGCAATGGTATTTGCATCTATTATCGTATTCCAGACCCGAAGCTCCGCAACGGCGCCCTGATAGTCGTATGTTGAATTGATATCAGCTCCGACAAACAATCCCTGACCTGTATTGATATTGCCAATTCCTGATATACTTGCCTCGCTTACAAACTGACCATTTTCATACATTTTCATCATCCCGTCTCTGTCAAAAGATACGCTGAGGGTATGCCATTCGTTGTCGGCAATTAATCCACCGACCTCAATGTCTGTCCTTGACGATCCGTCTCCTATATTCACTTTCCATTCCGGTCCAGCAGGATATTTAAAAGAAAACACAAATCCTGGATTTAATCCGCTGTCCCAGTCTTTATTACCTACAATAGCGACATCTCCGCTTGAGGAAGTTCTTACTCTGCATTCCACAGTAAAATCCTGATTGGCTCCAAAGTCGAAAAGTGAATTTGCAGGAATTTCTACATAATCATCATTCCCGTCAAATTGTAGTTCGGGAAAATCACCAATACAATTAGATACATTATTGACTACTAATGAGGAATCTTTTTCAATGACCTGCGTAGCAACGCTGTTTCCGCTTGCAATAAATGCTACCTCTCTATGTTCAATAGATGTACCTCCATGCGAAGTACCCATCCCTCCGTGATCTGAAGATATCAATATAAGCCAGTCTTCATTGGCGTAATTTGGTCGCTGTTCAATAGCGTTAAGTATGGGCCCAATCTGACTATCCACAATTTCAATGGCACTAATGTATTGAGCAACGTTTGGGTCAAAACCGTAGCTATGGCCGGCATGGTCCACATCATCGAAATGTAAAAATATCAGATCAGGATCATTTGAGCTGATATAGCTTGTAGCCTGACTGCTGACTTCTGCATCGCTGGACACATTGAGCTTAAAATCCACATAATTTTGAACAATGTAATCGTTTATGGGGTCCCAGTGACAAATCGATAAGGTATTGATGCTGGGATCAAATTCTTCTGCGTGTCGAAATATGGAAGGGTAGCTGTCGTAATCGTTTACGGCGAAATTATTACCTGTAACCAGATGTTTTGGGGACCATACACCACAAAGAATAGCAGACCAGCC
>Ga0206681_10001238_pt1 | contig 11932 bp, 11 predicted proteins | sample M150012015metaG_FD_161048 | JGI IMG/M metagenome (GOLD analysis project Ga0206681, IMG submission 161048) | Ammonia-oxidizing marine archaeal communities from Monterey Bay, California, United States - M1 500m 12015 | ecosystem: Environmental > Aquatic > Marine > Intertidal zone | place: USA...
AGATTCTATCATTGTAATCCTCTCTTAAATTAAAAGTGATTTTCTCTACAGGAAATGAAAAACTATTTGAACAAAGTTTCATTAATTGTTCCTGATCTAGGTCTTGGGTACGGGTAAAATTGTTATACACGTTGCCAAAAGGAAGGAAAAGCTTATCAAAAAGAGATACTTCTTTGTATTGTTCATTTGCCATGATTCTCTTTGTATCTCTTATTTCAATAATTACAACTCCCGAGGTATTCTCTTTTATCCATTTACGCAGTGCGAATAAATAATCGACTGTTACCTTTCCTCCATAATTATCTCGAATTCCGGAATCCATTAGCTGCATTTGTGGTATTGTAGGCATGCCCATCATAGGCATAATTATAGGAAATGTGGCATTAGCTCTTAACACACTTGAGAATCTTATTTTTTGAGGCGTGTTGGATTTAAAGAAAGTTTGAAAATCTATGTTTTCAAATGAAGTTGCTTCATCGTCGTGAATCATGAAGCTGAGATTTTGAGAAGAGATCAATAGTCTACGTCCATCATTAACAATTGTCGGACTAAAAATCATTAAAGGAATCTGGCTTTTTAATTCGGGTTTCTTATAATATCCCAATGGATGTTCTAAATAATTATTTAGATTTTGATGTAGCTGTTTTTCAAATTCGGTACCTCGTTCCTGAGTATATTTTTTTCCATTATATTCCATAGTTTTATACCTCATGAACAGATCACTGGTAGAAGCCGAAAAAGACAGCTTATTAAGAAGGTCTTTACCCAGGTTGTCTTTAAACTGTTCGATATTTCTTTCTTTCAATTGTCCGAGTTGTTCTCTTAGTACTATTTCTCGATAATAAGCCGCTCCAATCATTCCTCCTGAAGCTCCGGTTATCATTTGTAAGTGCTTCCCGAGCTGTTTTTCCATAAGCTCATCACAATTCATTAACACAGTAAATGTCCATAAAGCGCTTCGCAATCCCCCACCTGAAGTATTCAAAATCACAAGTTTGGGTTTTTGATTCTGGACTTTATCTTTCCAGCTCGTAAGAATAGTTGAAATTTCCTGGTCAGATTCGGTAGAATCCCCATAAATTTTGTGGTTTTCTCTGATGTTCTTTAAATCGTATGGGATCAATTTATCTTTTGAATAATCCATTCCAATTGCATAACTCGTATAACGGAAGAATTCAGTATACATAGAGAGAATAGACATAGAAATTAATGATATAAAAATCACGGGATAAGCCCATCTATGAAACCAGGAAGTCATAGCTCCAACTACCATGGACAAGATGGTAAACAAGGTGATTATGCTCATTGCTGCCGGCACTTCAAACAAAGAAAAATTTCGAAAAAAGCCCAAGCTTAAAAAAGCAAAAATGGTGATGACTTCGAAAATGAGCGCATTAATTCTGTTCTGAGAAAATACTTGTTTCACTACACTTTCATCCAAATGAGCAATACTCCTGCTTTTATATATATAGAATTTTCTGCCTATATAGTAAATATGTCTATTTCTTTTTTCTCTAAAATAATTGAACCAGGCTTTTCCTTCTCCTTTATTGGTAATAGATGAAACTGGATTGGAATCTGGGATGTTGTCATCCGTATCTCTATTTCTTCGTAAAGGGAAAAAATATAAAATCGAAAGCAAAATAAATAAAGAGAATCCAATAAGAAAGAAAATATTATAAATCAGTATTGTGGACACAGATGCAAATTCCTCGTTCAGCTGGAATACGGACATCTTATATAAATAAATTACTATGTATATTAAGGGAATCAGGCTGTTATTGATACAGAATCTAAAAAATGGAGTGGACACGACCACTAAAAACGGATACCTTGGCCCAAGCTTGGTATAGCTATATACATTGAATCCCATTGTAAAGCCGCCTAAGGAGAAACCCAGAAGTAAAAATGACCATAGACTTACTTCTCCCAAATATTCTGGAGAAAAAAACAAGAATGGTACTCCGAAATGGTGCCCAATGCTCTCAAAGAGAATTGAAAATAAAAGAGCCCAATAAATAAGACCGAAGAAATTGTATTTTAGATGGCCCTTAATGAGGACTATGGGGAAAAAATCACGAACGAGTAATAGGTTTTTTAGCATCTTCTTTAAGATAGTGAAAATAAACATTAAACGCGATTAATTAGCGCACTTTCAATTCATTTAAAGTCCTGATGTAATTCGAATGTATTTGCTGGTCAGAATGCTCCCCATTTATAATCTTCCATAAACCATTTACAATAGTTCCGCTATACATTGTAGGATCGGAGGAATACACCAGAGTATTGGTCATGTTTTTAACACTTGTAGTTTGTATGATGGGGTGATTGTCGGAAATTACAAGTGCGTCAAGAGTTTTGCCTATTTCAAAAAAGGTCTTTTGATTTACTCCCATTGCTTTTCTTCCGTGAATCAATGTACTTTTTAATGCGATATTTCCATTATCACCACTTTTTGCATTGCCAAAAGTATTTCGCTTATGGCTCACCAGTCTTTGACCATAATCCAAAATTCTTAATTCTTCAAAAGGATTTAGGCCCACATGACTATCTGTTCCAATTGACCAATTGCCCCCTTGATTTAAAAATTCATTTAAAGGAAAAAGTCCGTCTCCGAGATTTCCCTCTGTAGATGGACATAACACCACATTGGCATTGCTATGAGTAATGTTTTTAATTTCATTTTGAGTAATATGAGTTGCATGAACAAGGTGAAAATCATTACTGAGCTGTATATGTTCTGAAAGCCATTCAACGGGTCTTAATCCCAGATATTCCTTACACTCTTTAATTTCTTTTAGCTGTTCTGATACATGAACATGAAATGGGATATCCCTTGATCTGTTTTCACTCAATTTGATGATATTGTCACTTGAGACGGCCCTCAATGAATGAATTCCATATCCAATAGTTGAAAACTCATAGTGTGCAGTGCTTAGTTTTGAGGCTTCGAACAGCTCGTAATAGTCGTCAATGGAGCTTGAAATAAATCGCCTTTGCTGTTCTTCAGGATTTTTCCCAAATCCCCCCATCTGATAAAAAATTGGAATTAGGGTCAGTTTTATCCCCGTTCTTTCTGCTGCTGCAATTATTCTCTCTCCCATTTCAGAAAGGTTTGCATATTTGTTGCCTTCGGTATCATGATGTAAATAATGAAATTCAGCTACATGCGTATAGCCATGGCGAAGCATCTCCTTGTACAGCATTGCTGCAATATGCTCCATTTGATCAGGAGTAATATTGAGTGCGAGCTCATACATAAGCTTCCTCCAGCTCCAAAAATCATTTTGAGTAGCTGAAATGGAATGCAATTCAGCTAGGCCGGACATGGCATATTGAAAAGCATGTGAGTGTGCATTTTGAAAACCTGGAATCGCATAATCTTCGTAGTCATTTCTTGACTTGTCCTGCTTTATGGATTCAATAATTCCATGTTCATCGGTATTAATCACCACATTTTCTATCCAGCCATTTTCCTGTAATATCCCCTTGAATACAAATTCACTCATGATATAAATGAAATTAAATTAGTAAATGTTTCGATAAGCACTTGTTTTACTATGTCTGCTTTCTTTTCGTCATATTCCAACTCGTTATTCGACATATAGAGGTCTTTAGACATTTCAAGCTGCAGGGCATGAATGTTCGCTGAGGGATTGCCTTTAGAACGAGTTAAATAACCTCCTTTAAAAGGGTGATTATGTTGCACATTCAGGTGGCTTTTTGTTAATGTTTGAAGAGCAATTTCAATGATTGATGATTCCGCTGTTTGCCCGTCGTTATTACCCAAAATTAAATCCGGGAAATCTTCTTTTTGAATGGTACTTACGTTTCTTCTAATAGAATGAGCATCCCAGAATATTACTTTTTCAAAGTCCTTTTGGAGCTCATTCAAGAGTGCATCAATTTTTTGATGATATGGCACATAATATGTCTCAAGTCTTCTTTTAATTTCAGATACTGAAGGTTCATTTTCCGGAGATCTGTAGATGGAGTTCCCAAGAAAATCAGTTTTTGGACAAAGTGAAGTGATAATTCGTCCATCGGTGTATAATGACTCATTTTGAGGAGTTCTATTCAGGTCAATCACCCATCTCGAATAATTGGCCTCAATTGTTGTAATTCCCAATTCAGCGGCAAAATCGTATAACCTGTTAAGATCCCAGTCTGTGTCATCTGGGCAGGAAATGTGCTTTTGATTGTACTCAATAGATATTTCTTCAGGAAACAATACGCCACAATGAGGAATACTCAAAAGAATGCCCACCTTTTTTGTTTTTGGCAAAGTAATTTTGAATGGAGATCTCTCTTGATTCATAGTCTTTATGTATGCAAATTGAAAATATAAAGATACTATTTCATTCTACCTTTTTTGTAATCAAAGAAGCAAAGAAATCCGGAATCCCAATTGGCTTTTCAGAGCGAGCATCAACAAAGACCAATTCTGTTTCGGCAGTAGCGATTAATTTACCTGCAGAATGGATGGAATAGCTGAATTCTATTCTCGAACCCTGCAAATTTATAATCAGTGTTTTGATTTCAAGGATGTCATCGTATTTTGCAGGAGAAATATATTTGATGGAAAATGTACGAACAGGCAACAAAATTCCCCGTTCTTCAAGTTCTTTATATGAGATGCCGTATTCTCTTAAGGCTTCGACTCTTGCAACTTCAAGAAATTGAGCATAATTGCCATAGTAACAAAACCCCATTTGATCAGTTTCCCCATAACGCACCCTTATTTCTGTATTGTGCACAGTGATTTTTTTCATGTTTTCCTTTTTATAAAGCTAAATAAATATTAGATTCGTGTAAGACAAAAAACGGCTCAAACTAAAAGTGTTCCTTTTGCTTAACAAAAGTTTTTAAAAAGTCAATAGCAAATCGTATTTTTTTTTAACTTTTTTATGAGAATATTTGTCCTATCAAATCCAGTGGAAATATCCATTTTGGATTTACAAGAATAAAACCAAATTACAATTAAGCTGCTATGAGTAAAAACCACGAAGGTGCATGGGAATCTTGTCTAAAAGTTATCAAAGATAATATTTCACTTCAAGCATTTAAAACTTGGTTTGAGCCCATTGTTCCAATTAAACTGGATAAGAATGTGTTAACAATTCAGGTACCTTCCTATTTTTTTTACGAGTGGTTAGAAGAGAACTATATTACCTTACTGCGAAAGGTCGTTAAGAAACAATTGGGAAGTGAGGGAAGCTTAGAATATAGTATCGTTATGGAGAATAATAATAAATCGACGAATCCATACACTGTTAAAATACCGGCACACAGCTCAGGTTCATTAAAAAACTCACCTGTGAATGTTCCAATCGGAGGAAATGAAAAGCAGATTAGAAATCCCTTTGTAATTCCTGGACTTAAGAAATTGAATATTGAATCCAATCTTATTCCTGCTTTTACTTTTGAAAATTTTATTGAGGGAGAATGCAACAGACTTGCTAGAGCTTCTGGATTTGCAGTAGCCAATAAGCCTGGTGGAACAGCCTTTAATCCATTATTGATTTATGGAGGTGTAGGATTAGGAAAAACGCATTTGGCTCATTCCATTGGAATTTCAGTTAAAGATAACTTTCCGAATAAAACAGTGTTATATGTTCAGTCTGAAAAATTTGCGCATCAATTTATAGATGCTATCAAAAATCAATCAACAAACGACTTTGTTCATTTTTATCAGATGATTGACGTATTAATCATTGATGATGTACAGTTTTTTGCCGGAAAGGAAAGAACACAAGATGTATTCTTCTCCATTTTTAATCATTTGCATCAAAACGGCAAACAAATTGTGTTGACCTCTGATAAAGCTCCTGTTGAAATGCAGGGGATGGAGCAGAGACTACTTTCGAGATTTAAATGGGGCTTATCTGCAGATTTGGCTACTCCTGATCTTGAAACACGAATTGCAATACTTGAAAAGAAAATGTATGGTAGTGGTATTGAATTGCCGAAAGAAGTTGTCGAATACCTTGCCTATTCTATTAATACCAATGTAAGAGAAATAGAAGGAGCTTTAAATACACTTTTAGCACAATCCTCATTAACTAAAAAAGCGATTACTCTTGAGTTGGCTAAGCAAATGGTCGATAAATTTGTTCGAAGTACGGCCAGAGAGGTATCTATTGAATATATACAGAAAGTGGTGTGTGACTATTTTGACTTGCCAATAGAGATATTAAAATCCAAGACCAGAAAAAGAGAGGTCGTACAGGCAAGACAAATCTCCATGTATTTTTCCAAAAAAATGACCAAGTCTTCTTTAGCGAATATTGGAGCGCATTGTGGCGGAAAGGATCATGCAACTGTATTGCATGCTTGTAGAACGGTTGTCAACCTATCGGAAACGGATAAACAGTTCAGACATTATCTCGAAGAACTCGAAAAAAAATTAACCATCTAATTTTATCAATATGTTTTCATTTTTCTTATTAAAAACTAATCTCGCTGATGCGGTTCCTGGAATAATAGTTATTGTTTTATTCACTGTATTGGTATTAAAAACTTTTCTGATTGTAAAAGAAGCTTCTGCTGCCGTAATAGAAAGATTTGGAAAATTTCAGTCAATACGAATGTCAGGTTTATCTCTTATGATTCCTTTTATTGACAATAAAACTTCCACTGTAAATCTTAGGGTTCAGCAATTGGATGTTACTATTGAAACAAAGACTTTGGACAATGTATTTGTCAATCTCCAGGTTTCTGTGCAATATCAAGTGAGGCGCGAGTATGTTAAGGAGGCGTATTATTCGTTGGACAATGCAAAAAATCAGATTGCATCCTATGTCTTTGATGATGTACGTGCTGAGGTGCCAAAGCTTGAGCTGGATGATGTATTTGCTAAAAAAGAAGATATTGCTATTGCTGTTCAGGCTAATATTTCCCAAAGCATGGCGGAATATGGGTATAAAATTATAAAGGCCCTGATTACAGATATTGACCCAGACCACAAGGTAAAGGACGCTATGAACCGTATCAATGCTGCCAAAAGAGATCGTGAAGCAGCTCATGAAGAAGGTGAAGCACAGAAAATAATGATTGTAAAAGAAGCTGAAGCTGAGGCTGAATCAAAAAGATTGTCTGGAGAGGGAATTGCTCAGCAACGACTGGAAATCGTACGCGGCTTCAAAGAATCTGTGGAAGATTTCAAAAAATCTCTGGATACTGTAACTCATGAAGAGATCATGCAATTTGTTTTAATGACTCAGTACTTTGATACGATTAAGGACATTGGAGCAAATTCCAAAAACTCCTCTATTTTGATGCCTCATTCACCCGGTGGTATGAGAGAATTCCAGAATCAAATTATTTCAGGAACCTATGTTGGCGGAAAGTTCAATGAAGCCGATGAAGATGCCGATGCCGATAGTAAAAAATCCAAATAATATTTAGGGCTATTAACTCAGTTGGTTTAGAGTGTCACCTTGACAGGGTGGAAGTCACTGGTTCGAATCCAGTATAGCCCACATTTTAAATAGTCTTGAGATTTGATTTAATTAGTTTATCGAGCTCATCCAATTCAACTTCGATTTTATTTTTAGGTAGTATTATGGCTGATTCGCTAGAGTTGTATAAAAAATAATATTCACTTGTTTCTTCTAATTTCTTAATTGTGTTCCAATTGTATTCATTTTTTGAATTCTGAGTGCAGAGAATTAGTCCATCAGCATTAATGCTTAATTCAATTGGTCCTAAAAACTTAGAATTCGCTTCTTTTTCCATTTCTTTTTTGGCTTTTTTCAATATTCTTTTTCCAAATCGTTTCTCTACAAATAGAATCCATATCAAAGTGACTGAACCATAAAGAACAAGATGTATTGGGTTAAAGTCTTTTTGTACTACATCAATAAGTATAAAAAAACAAAAAAGGATAGGAACAAACAATAGCACTAAGAGCTTTGTTCTTTTAAAGTGTTTTGAATTTTTAAGGTGATTATTTTGTAGAGCCATACAATCGGCTATGTCAATTTCGAATTGTAGTTCCATCAGATTATCCTGCATTTGCATCTATTGCTCCAAAAAATATTTTACGATTGTTTGCGCCTGAAAATGCCCGACCTTGTATTTTTCTTTAAGGCAGGCTTTCATTTCCTTTTTATCGGATAGCTTTTCACCAACTAGTACTTTGAACCACTCTTCCAATGATTTTCCGGTTTTTTCTGGAAGGTTTTTGACAATTGCCTGTTCCATTTCACTTGGTGATAAACCCATAGGATTGTATTTTGAGTTATGTGTGCTAACGTTGCGTCTAAAGATAGTTGGAAATTAGCTTTAGACAGTGTTAGCAAGCGTTTTAATTTTCGTCTAATTAATTTGTATTAGAGGTCAAAGGCCTTTCTATTTCCTAAGTCATCAATTAATATTAAAGCCCAGAGTTAAGTCAAAATTGAGATTACTAAGACCCCATATATTTGTGTCAAATGTTGTCACTCTCTGCTGCTCCGCTGTAAGAATTGGATTATCATATCGCGAGGAGGCAATTGCTTGATCTACTAATCCCAGGTTCGTTGATATACCCAAATAAAGCTTTTTAGTAAAAGCATAATTTATTACGGGTTTAATAGAAAGAACTGTTCCTATAGCAGCACTACTACTAGTAAAAGTACTTGCTACAGTTGGTCGATTCGCTTTGTATTTGTAATAGAGGCTGACTCCCATCCCAATGCCCAAGTAAAACTTAGAATCACTTTTTTTATTTAATCCAATTATCTTATGATAAGAAGCACTTATATGAAAATCGGTGTTGATGTCACTCTTATCGAAATTGATTCTGTTTAGCTGAAAATCGTTAATATTCTTTTTTTTATCGACTAGATAAAATCCTAGTATTGGGGCTATTTGTTTCGTTATTCCCGGAGAATAATTTAAACCAGAATAGATAAATTTAGTTCCTGCTTCCTTTTGAGCGGATAAACAAACGGGAAATATAATAAGTAACATCAAAAAGGTTTTCATAGAAATATATTTTGTTTTTAGTAGAAACGTGTCGAATTGAGTTTAAGGGGGGGTAGCTGTTTTATAATTTAATTTTGAAGGTGTAATAGTATTAATTCTCCCAAAGCTCAATGATTCGGGCGGGTGTTTTCAGATGCGATTTGATTGTCGGGCTGGCCTCCTGTATCTGTATATGGTATTCATACGCTTCACTTTCCAGCACATAGCGTAATTCATTTTGAATTTTGAGGCGATTGATTATTTCAAAGTGGATATAAACCACATTCATCACCGAATTGTCTACATTTTTCTCGAGCTTCACCTTTACAATCGGCTTCAATCTCATATGTGAAATCATTCTGCATCGGCGGAACACCATCGGCATCACAGGAACAAGTATAACTTTTAGAGCACGAGGAAATAATAAAAATAAATGCAATTAGACTTAAAGAAAGAGTAATTTGTTTCATGTATTTAATACAAAGTGCTATAGTATTTTGTTACACTTAAACTGCGTTTTAATGCAGTTTAGGTTTTGTTAGCATTAGTTTATTTTAATTACTCTGTAAAACTCTCTGTCAAAAATTTTAAAATATTCCTCTGCATTATAATCTTCAAATGCAGGAATATAAAACCCCATTATTTGCCGTTCTCTTTCATTGTAAGACTTTAAGTAATTCATCTTTTGCTGAGCATACTTTTCTATGTTTATTTCTGTGGTAGGTTCTGGAGCTCCATCAACTTCATAAGTCTTTTTAGTGATTTCCCAACCATTTCCCTCAAACCCCCAGCTTTTCATTTTTTTAGAAAGTCGTGCCATAATGGTATTTTCCATATGGTCTGTTAATACATTCTGATAAATATAAGATGGGCTTATAGAGTCAGCTTTAGAAAGATCCAGTACCAATTGACTAATGAAGACGTGATCAGGATGCCCATAACCACCAACAAGATTGTCTAATGTGAAAATAACCGATGGTTGAAAGTCATTGACTTCTTTGATCAATAGCTTTTCTACTATTTTGTAGTTGAAGATTTGATTGAATTTTATCTTCGGTATGGCTTGGTAGGCTTTTTCCGTTGTGTCAAGTCCATTTCTATATGCTTCATATTCAAGATTAAAAAACAAGACTGAATCCAAAATGTGTTTACATGCTCTTTTATGTGCTTTGTTTCTTTCTTCAGATTGAGGAAAGCTAAGTGCTCTAATTTCCCAATCGGCCTCATTTAGCATCGAAATTGTCCCAGTTGTACCACACATGTCATCATCATGAGCAATTATAATCATTGCTTTTTTATTCTTAATGTTGTTAAGTGTCACATCTACAGGATACTTCTCTGTTGGAGCGTATTTAATAATGTCTTCTTTAACTTTACAAGAGAACAACAAAGTATTTAATAAAATGAAAGTATATATCTTACTATAATTACTCATTGGTTATATATTAATGCTAACGATCTGTGTATGGTGCGTATCCTATAGGGTATGCACTATACACCTTGTTGGAGCTAGTTTATTTTTTCTTTGGTAAGGTGTATATATTTCACATCACAATCTTTAATGTGATGGTATTGGTTCATGGCATTTCCGTAGTTCTGTATAATTAATTCATCATCATTTACTTGTGCTTCTATTGCATAACCCTCAGATTCAGAATTCAAGTTTGTAAAGAGAAAATATACATTGTTTTTAACCGTATCAATTTTGAGATTTCCTGAGTTTTTTAAAGTGGCGGTAGTTAGTTGGTATTTATATAGTATATCACTCTTCTCCACTGAAATTTTAATGTCACAGGCTTCATCTTGCGATGTATAGTTTCCGGTATATTTATCTGTTTCATTGCTTTTGGGCTTGTTGGTACTTTTCTTTTTAAAGGTAGTTACAACAGTTTCACTGTTTGGTTCTTCATCTTCCTCGGCCTCGCACCAGAGTCTATATTGTAAGGAGTCTCCTTTGTCCATTATTTGCCCATAGCAAAATAGACCTGCATCTGCGCCAAAATATGCTCCTACAACATCTGGGGTTTTTAAGTTGCTGCATGGTTCTCCAATTCCGGTATCGAGAAAATCACATGGAGATACTCGAGAATACAGAGTGTCCATAGTGTACTCTTTTCCTTGATAGGTAAATTTTATCAAAGAATATTTTTCAAAATAAGGTTCACCTTTTTCGCTATTTGTTATATCCCAATTGAATTCTTCTGCGATTTGACCACTATCAAGTTTCACACTAGCTACTTGCGAATAAGGATTTGAGTTATTTTGATCAACCTTGGGACTGTTATTACAAGCCACCAAACCAATAATTATTAGCATGGGAATGATGTGTATTAAATTTTTTCTCATGTTTTTGAATTAGCTCCAACGATACGATAAACGTATTACGTTTATTCTAGTATGTGTGAAGTTACAAAAATTGATTTGAGTAAAGCGTACTACTTAATCAGCGTAATATGCCCTGTAAGCTGATAGGTTCTCTGGTCGTACCATTTAAAAGACAATTTCCAGGTATACACACCATCCTGAGCCATCGCACCGCTCTTGTCAATGATTCCATTCCATCCCTGCTGAACCTGATCTGTTGCAAAGACGAGCTCACCCCAACGGTTGTATACCTGTAGGTCATATCGTTCTACATTTTCGGGACTAGAAAATACTGGTATCCATACCTCATTGAGATTGTTACCATCGGGAGTAAAGCTATTCGGAGCAAAGAAGAAGGGGTCATTTCTAAAGATCACAAACCCTGAGGTACTGTCCATACATCCATCATCGGTAACAGCAATAAGATTCACCCAGAAGGTATCCTGAACATTCGCAGAATAAGCGTACTCTCCAGGTTCAAAGAATCCATAATCCTGTGGAGAATCTCCCATATTCCATATATACATACTTGCTCCTACAGAGGTATTGGTAATGTTCGTTGTTGGTGCTTCAGGAAAAAGAACCTGAGGGTCTATATTCATTCCCGCCGTAGGCGTCT
>Ga0206681_10001243_pt1 | contig 11908 bp, 12 predicted proteins | sample M150012015metaG_FD_161048 | JGI IMG/M metagenome (GOLD analysis project Ga0206681, IMG submission 161048) | Ammonia-oxidizing marine archaeal communities from Monterey Bay, California, United States - M1 500m 12015 | ecosystem: Environmental > Aquatic > Marine > Intertidal zone | place: USA...
TGACTAACAAATTAACGGCTTTAGTGTAATCCTTATCAACGCCCTCACCTCGCAGATATCTCAATGCCAATGAGTATTGAGAGTTTATATGGTTTTGACTTGCTGCCATATTAAATAGCTCAATAGCGTTTGCTATATTTTTTTCAACCCCTCTGCCATTCAAAAACATGGTCGCTAAATTATACTGAGCTTCTGCGTGACCATTGTCAGCAGCCTGTCTGTACCAATGATTGGCCCTATCAATGTCAGGAGAGACTTTAGAGCTACTACGATAGATAACACCGCTCAAGAATTGAGCGTCAGCGTCCCCACTATCTGCAGCAATAAGTGCCCAATGTAGCGCCTTGAAATCATCCTGTTTGATAATTTTCCCACGACGATATAGTCCAGCGAGATATGACTGGGCAGGTACAAAGCCATCACTTGCTAATTCTTTGTAAAGCTCGATAGCCTTATCTGCTGCATCAACTTGTTCGAAAGATCTCGCTAAGTTATATTTCATTTCAAAATCTGATTGACTGGGCTCATTACTTGTATCAATTTCAGATTTATCTACAGGCACATTAGCCACAATATTTTGAAGTGACATCTCATCCAGTACCGATTGGGATTCTGCATATCCAGACTCAGCTGATATCTCATACCAGTAAACAGATTTATTCTCATCAACGTCTCCACCCTTGCCTTGTAGCAACATACCAGCTAAATTAAACTGTGCAATGGCATGATTCTGTATTGCTGATTTCTCGTACCACTCTCTGGCTTTTTCAAATTTACCCTGACGCTCGTAATACTCAGCCAAATAAAACTGACTCTCTGAACTGGAATCACTAACAGCCTTCAGATACCAGCTTTCAGCTACATCAAGGCTCTTTTCAACGCCTACACCTGACTCAGTAAGTTTGGCTAATATTAGTTGTGCTTGTGGGTATCCTAGATTTGCCGCCCTTTCATACCAATAATAGGCTACATTGTTGTCGATATCGCCGCCCTCGCCACGCCTATACATAACCGCCAAATTATACTGAGCAGCTATGAAATCTTGTTCCGCAGCTTTCTCATACCAGAGCCTCGCTTTTACAAAATCATTAGCAACACCAATACCATGATAATAACCATTCCCAACATTGAACTGTGCACTGGCATAACCCTGCTCAGCTACCTGCGAATACCAATAAAAAGCAAGTTTAGTGTCAACCTTAACGTTTATACCGTCATGGTACATATTGGCAAGACTGAACTGAGCTCTAGGGTCTCCAGTTTTAGCTAATTTGTCTAACTTTGAAACAAACTGCTCTGGAGATAATACTTGCGACAATTGCACATCATTTGGCTGATCAGAGTTGAGCTTCTGTTTTACGGTTTCGTGTCCATCTTTTGGCTGCAACATTTGCAGTGCATTAGCATTTAGAGCACAAAATAGTGCTAAATAAATTATAGTTTTCATCTTATATATTGAAGTCTTTTTTGTCTACAGTATGTAATCATAGCTTATTTTAATATCTAGTTAGCTAATATGTTGTAATAATCTATCTATACCGATAGCTACCCCTGAGCATTGTGGAATTGTTTTTTGCATTTGAGTCAAAAAAGTATTATCCAGTGTATGTGCCTTTTTGCCTAGCTCTACTCTTTTATTGTTTTCTCTTAAGAATCGTTCATAATATATATCTGCATCCTGCAGCTCATCGTAGCCATTTGCTATCTCTATACCTCCCAGGTACATCTCAAACCTTAAAGCAACTGGACCATCAACCCTAGCAAGTGCTGATTGGCTTTCTGGATAGTCATATATAAAGCATACTGGTAAATTCTTTAATTTTGGTTCGATCAAATGTGCAAACAATAACATCTGTAGGTCTTCAATCCAAAGAAAGTCAGTACTCAGTCCCAATCCTAGAGCAATATCTTTTAGGTCACCAAAGTCTATACTGAGAATGTCAATATTGCCATAATTACTGAACGCTTCGGCATAAGATATTTTTGTAACCTTTGGGTCTATACCAATTGCGCTTAGTAGATTTATAATATCATCCATTAATGCATGAATATCATAACCTATCCTATAGTACTCAAGCATTGTGAACTCATTAAAATTATTATCTCCATATTCATTGTCACGAAATACCTGGCAGATTTGATATATATCTCCACTACCATTGGATAGCAATTTTTTCATTTCCAATTCAGGAGATGTATGTAAATACCTGACAACTGTGGAATTAATATCGTTATTTATAATACTAGAAACACTGTCAATATATACATCTGTAGTTGGGGTATCTAATAGTGTTGCTGTTTGCACCTCAAGTAGACCCTGTAAGTCAAAAAAATTTCTAATTTTTTTAATTAATTGGTGCCTCTTTATAAGGTACGATTTGTCTCGCATGGCCTACAAAATAATACTAAAAAGTATCTTCAATGAATGGAAAGAAACATAATAATGCTCTATAGTCTGACAATAGTTACGCCCTTCCGGCGTACTCATTTGTACGTGTATCTACTCTGACCTTTTCTCCAATACTTACAAATAATGGGACCTGCACAACAACACCTGTATTCAGAGTGGCGGGCTTGCCACCGGTACCTGCTGTGTCGCCCTTGAGTCCAGGATCGGTATCTGTGACTTCCAAGATAACGTGATTAGGAGGTGTAACTGAGATGGGATTATCGTTCCACAATGTCACCACACAGCTGTCCTGCTCTACCAAATAGTTTATCGAATCTGACATGGCCTCAGAGTCAAGAGAGTACTGCTCAAAAGAGTCAGGGTCCATGAAATGCCACGCCTCCCCATCACTATATAGGTACTGCATATCTAGTTCCATAACATCTGCAGCCTCCAATGACTCTCCGGACTTAAATGTTTTCTCTAAGGTCTTGCCTGTAATTAAGTCTTTGAACTTAACGCGATTGAATGCCTGGCCTTTGCCAGGTTTAACTATCTCGTTATTAACGATTGAACACGGGTTACCGTCTAGAATTAATTTCAAGCCGTTTTTAAATTGACTAGTTGAGTAATTTGCCATTTGAATTTATTAGTAATTTGTTAGTTTTAAAAAGTATTGTGTGTAAAATTTATTAACCTGTATTTTACTCAAATTATTATAGTTTTTCATGCACATACACGAATATCAAGCTAAAGAAATTTTCAGACGATTCAATATTAACACACCTGAAGCTATACTTGTTGATAGCGCAGAAGGTGCAACCTCGGCCTGTAAAACAATTGGAGGTAATGTTTGGGTTGTAAAGGCTCAGGTTCATGCTGGTGGTAGGGGTAAGGGCGGTGGAGTTATTTTATGTAGCAGTATCAATGAAGTAGAAGATGCATGTAATAAATTACTCTATTCAAAGCTAGTAACACCTCAAACAGACTCAAAAGGTTTACCAATAAACCAACTACTAATTGAGGGAGGGCAAAGTATTGCACGTGAATTATACCTTGGGCTTTTGGTCGACAGGCAGACAGAAAAAATTACTATACTGGCTTCAACTGAGGGTGGCATGGATATCGAGAAGGTTGCAAGTGAAACGCCAGACAAAATTATTAAATTTGGTGTTGACCCTTTGGGTAGTTTGTCTATTACTGACTGCGAATCCATAGCACATGAACTTGAACTCGATGCAGAATTAGTATCTCAATTCACTACATCACTTCTCGGACTGTATGAAATATTTGTAACCAAGGATGTCAGCTTGATAGAGATAAACCCACTCATAACTACCAACGAAAATCAATTACTGGCTCTTGATGGAAAAATTGATTTCGATGATAACTCCTTATACAGGCATGAGGACATTCTAGATCTACGTGACAACTCGCAAGAGGAAGACAAAGAGATTCTTGCTAGCCAACACCAACTGAACTATATATCACTTAACGGAACTATAGGATGCATGGTTAATGGTGCAGGTCTGGCCATGGCAACTATGGATCTAATTGAGCACCATGGCGGTTCCCCGGCAAACTTCTTAGATGTGGGAGGCGGAACAACAGCTGAAAGGGTAGCCTTAGCGTTTGAACTTATACAAACCGAGGAAAATGTGAAGGGTATTTTAGTAAACATATTTGGCGGAATAGTTCGATGTGACCTTATAGCAGAAGGCATCCTACAGGCCATAGAAAAAGTAGGCCTGAGCTTACCAATTGTTGTTCGCTTGGAGGGCACTAATGCGCCAGCTGGACTAAAACTACTGGATGAATCAGAATTTAGAATTCATACCGAGTCTGACCTCACCAAAGCAGCAATAAAGATTGTGGAGTTAACGAAATGAGTGTACTAATTGACAAAAATACAAGGGTTATAACTCAGGGCTTCACAGGCAAACAAGGGACATTTCATTCTCAGCAATCGATAGCATACGGAACTCAATTTGTTGGCGGAGTTACTCCTGGCAAGGGTGGACAGGTGCACCTCGATCTACCAGTCTTTAATAGCGTCAAGGAGGCAATGTCTGAGGTTGGTGCAGACGCTACAATGATATATGTACCACCCAAATTTGCATACGCATCAGTGATAGAGGCTATTGAAGCTGAAATACCTGTTATTGCATGTATTACTGAAGGCATTCCAGTGCAAGATATGCTCAAAATTAAAGCCACATTAAGAGGCTCTAAATCGACAATGATTGGCCCTAACTGTCCAGGAGTTATCACACCTGATGAATGTAAGCTTGGTATTATGCCTGGCAACATTCACCTAAAAGGTAGTGTTGGGGTAGTCTCTAGATCGGGAACACTTACATATGAGGCTGTACACCAAACAACTCTCGCCAACCTTGGTCAGAGCACATGTATTGGTATTGGTGGTGACCCTATACAGGGTATGAACTTTATAGACTGCCTTAAGTTGTTTGAAGAGGATGAGCAGACCAAATCAATCATCATGGTTGGGGAGATTGGCGGCAACGCTGAAGAGGAGGCTGCAGAATATATACAATCTAATGTGTCTAAGCCTGTGGTTTCTTATATAGCAGGACTTACCGCCCCTAAAGGCAAAAGGATGGGCCACGCTGGTGCAGTTATTAGCGGAGGGAGCGGTAAGGCTGAAGATAAAATTACTGCACTAGAGAGGGCCGGTGTTGCTGTATCTCCTACACCTGCAATGATGGGTTCAACACTTCTAGAAATACTTAACTAGTTGTTACAGTGCTTCTGATAGTTGTTTAAAAAAAATATCAAAACTTGGTAGTATAAGTTCTGACTCCCTCTGCTTCTTACCCCACATTGTCTCAGGAAAGTAGCTATCATCTTCAAACCTAGCCATAATATGCCAGTGCACCCTTGGGAGCATGTTGCCGAATGAAGCTATATTTATCTTGCACACCGAGCTATTGAAAATCCTTTCTTCAGATGACTTTTCAGAGGTACGTATTTTTTTATTAAAAAAACTCAGCATTAGTTTTTCAGTGACATCAAGTACTCGAAATATTTCTGCCTTTTCATCTATAGTGCATTCACTGAATTCTCTCACATTGCGATTAATAAAAACCTTTAACCATGGTATTTCACTAGGCTCATATTCCACCGTTATTAGGTCATTTTCATAAATCATATTTTCTGACATCAGTATGTATTATTACTATTATTATTCATCGAGCTTTCTCTAATAGCATCGCATCCCCGTAGGAAAAGAAGCGGTACTTTTTATTAATGGCGTGCTCATATATCTCCTTCATCTTGTCATGTCCAATGAATGCGCTGACCAGCATCAGTAGCGAAGATTTAGGTAGATGAAAATTAGTAAGCATCATATCAATCACCTTGAACTCAAATCCTGGATATATAAATATATCTGTTTCACCTTTACTAGCTATTAGTTGTCCATTTAGGGCTGCAGATTCTAGCGTGCGGACAGATGTTGTGCCTATAGCTATAACTCTACCTCCATTTAGTTTAGCTTTGTTAATTTTTTCTACCGTAGTTTGGTCAATCTCGTAATACTCGCTATGCATTACGTGATCCTTTATCTGTTCAGTTTTTACTGGTTGGAAAGTCCCGGCACCAACATGAAGAGTAACAAAACAATGGTCAATCCCTTTCCTACTCAGATCATCTAATAGAGTATCATCGAAATGTAGTCCTGCTGTTGGGGCGGCAACTGCACCATCCTTTGAAGCATAAACGGTTTGATATCTATTCTCATCGTTCTTATCATCTGGCCTGTCAATATATGGGGGTAAAGGTACATGGCCAACACTATGCAACAGTTCTATTATGGACTCAGTTTCAAATTCTAAAGTAGAAAACCTGTTATCTTTTGACAAGATCTTTACACTGACACCATTCTCTAACTCAATATGACTTCCCACCTTTGGTGCTCTGCTAGCCCTTATCATCGCTATTGCTTTGTTATTATTCAGGATGCGCTCAACCATAATCTCTACACTTCCACCGCTAACTTTGTGGGCAAATAAACGCGCCGGGATTACCCTAGTATTGTTCATAACCAGCAAATCGTTGGGTTTGAAAAAATTCGCTATTTGACTAAATTGTGCATCTATAATAGTAGAACGTGGTACTAAAAGTCGTGAATCTGTACGATTTTTGGTTGGTGTTTGCGCTATAAGTGACTTCGGCAATTCGAAGTCATAGTCACTCAATATCATGCTTAGAAAAATATTCCAACACTTGATAAGACGCACTAACTATAGCCCTTGGGGTAATGGTTGCACCAGTAAATGTATCAAACACACCACCATCACGCTTAACTTTCCATTCAGATCTTGATGGGTTAGAAAGAGATAAACCCCTAAACTGCTCTATCCAATTAGATTTCCTAATATCAATCTTGTCCCCAAGCCCTGGAGTTTCCTTGTGATCTATAACCCTCACTCCTAAAAGTTTATTTTCAACGTCAACTCCAGTAAGTAGCCTTATATTGCCGTTATAACCATTAGGATAGGTGTGCTCTATGAGGTAAGCAAATACCACTCTATTTAACTTTGCAGGATATATATTTACATCCTGAGCTGTCCCATGGATATTAATATTTTTTGAGAATTTATCTTGCAAAATATTATTATCATAACCACTAACCAATTCTCCTAGTCTTTTAATCAGTAACTGATCTTCGTTATACTTAATCTGCTCTTTGGTAGAGTATTGGGTCAACGATACAAAAAAGATACTTACTGCAGTAAATATTAGCAGCAGTAGACCGGACTTAACTATTGAATATTTAATCATTTTCCAAACACTCGTGGTTGGGTATAGCTATCTATTAATGGCACAGCAATATTCATCAAGAGAACCGCAAATGCAACACCATCTGGATAACCCCCGAAGACTCTAATGATTACTACCAACACTCCAATCAAGAATCCGTAAATCAATCTACCATTCGGTGTTGTACTCGACGAGACCGGGTCAGTAGCTATAAAAAATGCACCAAGCATCGTAGCACCTAACATTAGATGAAGATGAGGTGGTAAGTAAATCTTATCATTAATAAGAAACAATACCGAGGCTGTTATAAATACACCAGATATAAATGCAACCGGAACATGCCAAAATATAATTTTTCGTATTAATAGGTACAAGCCTCCTAATAAAAATCCGGCATTGATCCAAGACTGACTGACTGAATATATATCTAAACTGTCAACCATGCTTCCTAAGGATATTTGAGTTTTGACTTGATCCAGTTTGGTTGCGCCTGTCAATGTATCAACAGAAGAAAGGTTAAACATCATATCAATACTTGCGCTAAAAGTTAAAAAATCACTAGACCAAGTTGTCATCTGTAGTGGATATGAAATCAATAAAAAGGCGTACCCTAACATTGCAGGATTGAAGGGATTATTACCTAAACCACCGTATAGCTGCTTACCAAAAATAATGGCGAAAGACACACCAACTACTATAACCCACCATGGAGCTATACTGGGAATGGATATTGCCAGCAATACCGCTGTCACCACAGCTGATCCATCACTAATAGCAATCTTTACAGGTAATCCCCTTAATCTAACAAAGCAAGACTCAATAGCAAGAGCGGTGACCACAGCTAGCACTATTTGTAGTATAACCCCCCAACCAAAAAAGTAATAGCAAGCAAAAACACCCACGCTCAATGCGTAAATAACTTGGCGCATAATTTGACTAGTATTTAGTGTATTACTGTGCACTGCTACCACCTTTCTTCTTCTTTACACGCTCCATTGCGGCTGCTATTTTATCTTTTTGTGATTTTTCCTTTGCCATTTTTGCTTTGATAGCCTTCTTCTTTGCATTCATCATTTCAGCTCGTTCCAACTTGTTTCTCTCTATACGGAACTCCCTATATTCGAATCTGCCTCTTGCTATTTCGGCTCTATTCTTTTCCTCTGTTTGTTTTCTATGTAATGCCTTCGCAAATGAAAAATATTCAACTAATGGAATGTGGCTAGGGCACACATAGGAGCAGCAACCACACTCAATGCAATCTAATAAATTATATTCTGCTGCCTTTTCTGTGTTCCCACTCTTGGAATACCAATACAGCTGCTGAGGCAATAGTTCTACTGGGCATACCTGATTACATGCACCACAACGTATACACTCCTTAGGATCTATATCAGATGACTCATAGTTGATGAAAATACAATTACTAATCTTACTAATAGGGGCGACTATACTTGGTACATCAATTCCCATCATCATACCTCCCATGCGCACACTATACTTATTATTGGGGATTGAAATAGAAGCAATATGCTCAATAGATGATCCCAAACGAACTTCGTAATTATCTGGCTTTGATATAGCGCTCCCTGTAACTGTTACTATCCTAGAGACCAATGGCTTATCGTCAATAACTGCATCAAATATAGCTTTAACAGTTGATACGTTTTGACAAACAAAGCCCTCATCTATTGCAAAACCTCCTGAAGGTATTTCTTTATTGAATAGAGTTTTAATTAATAACTTTTCAGATCCAGATGTGTACTTTGTTGGTATCAGTTCAATAGTGATTTTGTCATTAAAATTATACAACAGTAGTGAATTAAGCGCCTCCCTCTTGTCATCTTCGACTGCGATAACTGCACGATCAGCTCTACAAATATGTAACAAAATTTCAACCCCACGAATAATTTCCTTAGGATAATTCTGCATCAAAACATCGTCACACATAATCCCTGGTTCACACTCGGTACCGTTAACTATTATAGTATTGCAATTCTTAGCTAGACCCAGCTTAGTATGGGTTGGGAATCCAGCGCCACCCATCCCAACAATTCCTGCATTACGAATACGGTCTATCAGTTCGGATGGTTCAATTTTTAAGTAATCTGTAGTACTGTTATGCCCTTTCACCCATTCATCTTTGCCATCAGACTCAATAGTAATGCATTGAGTTTTAAATCCTGACTTGTGAGGTATTAATTGATCATCTATACTAGTAACTTCGCCTGAAATTGTTGCATGTATTGGTACCGAGTTATAATCATCGTTAAGAGCAATTATTTGCCCAGTAAGAACTCTATCTCCAACCTCTACGCAGGGTATGGCTTTTTCTGTCATTCTCTCGTTTAGTGATAACACTACCTTGCTAGGAAGTGAGGCCTGTGTTATGCCAATCTCTTTAGGTGGGTACGGGTTAGGAATAACAATCCCGCCCTTGTATGAACTATTAGTAGACACTGGCAACTTCCGCAATATCTGGTACGAAGTTTCTCATCGTTGGCATTATCTCTACCATATCTATACAGTCTACCGGACAAACAGGTATGCATAGATCGCAGCCTGTACATTCATCAGCTATCACTGTGGTCATTACCTTACTAGCCCCAACAAACGCATCGACAGGGCAAGCCTGGATACAAAGGGTGCACCCAATACAAACACTCTCATCAACAACAGCCACACGTTTAGGTTTTGTTTCTCCGTGCTCCTCGTTAAGGAACATTGTTTCTACATCGAGTAGCTCTGCTAGAGCGTCAACACCTTCTTGTCCTCCCGGTGGGCATTGATTAATTTGTGCATCCCCGCTTGCTATCGCCTCTGCATACGGCCTACAACCAGGATAGTCACATTGGCCGCACTGTGTTTGCGGAAGTATTGCATCAATCTGGTCTACCAAAGGGTTACCATCGACCTTGAATTTAAAAGCGGCATAGCCCAAAACTAAGCCTATAAATAAAGCCATTAATGAGAAAATAATAACCGAATATAGCACCTGCTAAGCCAGTCCAATAAAGCCCATAAATGCCATCGACATTAATCCTGCAGTTATAAGCGCTATAGGTACCCCCTGAAAAACAGATGGAACATTGGCGGACTCAATCCTTTCACGGATTGCAGAAAACAAAACCAAAACCAATGAAAACCCAATAGCAGCACCGAACCCATATACACCTGAGGCAATAAAGCCATTGCTCTGGCCGACATTCAACAATGCTACTCCTAGGACGGCGCAATTTGTAGTAATGAGTGGCAAAAATACGCCTAATGATTGGTGCAAAACTGGAGAAGTCTTATGTACCACTAACTCGGTAAAACCTACTACAGCTGCGATTGCCACAATAAAAGCTATAGTTCTTAAATACTCTAATTCGAATGGAATCAAAATATAGGTATTTATCAGGTAGCTGGATATACTTGCAAGAGTGAGCACAAAGGTTGTAGCAAACCCCATACCAATAGCTGAATCTATATTTTTTGAGACTCCCATGAATGGGCACAAACCTAAGAATTTAACTAGCACAAAGTTATTAACTAATATAGTGCTAACCAATATTAAGACGTATTCATTCAACATAACAATACTAATTTTAACCTATATTTAGTCAGCTATTAACCATAGAAATGAAGACACACATATAACCCCATTAAAACTTGGCAAGTATTAATATTTAAAGGTAAATAACATATATTTAGAAGTATTTATAGCATCAGAGTCTTGAACATTCCGATAGAGCTTATGAGCAATAGCGCGCCTCCAACCCATTTCTTAAAATATTGATCATTTTCGATAATCCTTTTGTGCATAATAATTCCCAAAATATGACCGATAGCTGTTATCGGGATTAAATATAAAGAGAATTGCCAATCAATACTAACACCCACTACAACGAACGCTGTCATCTTTATAGCAACTAATATTATCCAAAGAACAAACATTGTATTTCTGAGAAATTCTTTGTCTACATGGCGCATATAAACAGCAACTATAAGCGGCGCACCTGTCAATGATGTTCCTGAAATATAGCCACCTAAAATAAAAAACAACTTATCGATCCAAGCCTTATTGGACCTGATTTTTTTATCAAATATCCAATTAATTGCATAAAAAATTGTCACGCAATAGATAAAGATAACGATTACCTTTGTAGGTAAGTTGAGTAGGCCTATTACTCCTACTAGAGTTGGTGGTACTATCCAAATGAGCGTTCTTTTAAGGTAATCCCAGTCAACCTTGTTTAATGACTTAGCTAATGTAATTGTGGTGAAAAAGAAAAGATGTATCCCGATAATTGGTAGCCAATAGACTGGAGTCCCACCTATAAGCAACATTAAAGGTAACCCCAACGCTGCCCCACCAAAACCTAGACCTGTACGCACAAACCCAGTCCAAACAAATATTAGCCCAATCAATACAATGCTTGAATCATCGAAATTCATGTTTGCTAATTTTATCTAAGAATTTCTGCTAACTTTTCAGCACTATGCTGCACTAAAGATAAATCCTTACCCTCGACCATAACCCTAATAACTTTCTCGGTACCGGATTGACGAATAAGAACTCTGCCCTCTGCCCCGAGCGATCCTTCGATCTCTTTTTGTGCCTCAATCAACTCGTTGTTGGTTGATAGGTCAATCCTTTCCTTGGTATCTACGTTTATCAATACTTGAGGGAATTTTTGCATCTCGGATTTCAATTGGTGGAGATTTTTATTACTTTTTGATATCACCTCTAGAACC
>Ga0206681_10001244_pt1 | contig 11905 bp, 2 predicted proteins | sample M150012015metaG_FD_161048 | JGI IMG/M metagenome (GOLD analysis project Ga0206681, IMG submission 161048) | Ammonia-oxidizing marine archaeal communities from Monterey Bay, California, United States - M1 500m 12015 | ecosystem: Environmental > Aquatic > Marine > Intertidal zone | place: USA...
TGCTTTTTCACTAGCTCTATTCCTTCTAGTCCGTTGCTGGCTACAATTAGTTCAACATTGATCTGCTCCATCAGAGCTTTCACAAGATCTTGATTCAAGGCATTGTCCTCAACAAGTAATACTTTGAAGTTGTCATCGAACTTGACATTATCCAGATTGCTAAATTCATGTTGGGCTTCTGTATTGGTAGGGTTGGCAGCGATCAAAGGCAACGTTACTTTAAATGCAGACCCTTTATCTTTGGTACTCTGAACAGTTATGATCCCTTGCATCAACGTGACTATACTTCGTGAGATCGCTAACCCCAGACCGGAGCCTCCAAACTCTCGGGTTACCGAGGTGTCTTCTTGTTCAAAAGGGTCGAAAATACTGTCCAGTCTATTTGAATCTATCCCAATGCCTTCGTCTTCCACAAGAAAAACAAGCCTGTCTGATTGCTTATTTGCTTTGATCCGTACTTCTTTCCCTTCCGCTGTAAATTTGATTGCGTTGGAGGTTAAGTTCATTAGTACCTGCATCAATTTTGTTCTGTCACCGTAAATAAAATTAGGCAACATTTCGTCTAGGTTGTAGCTGAACTTAATACCTTTCTCTTTTGCCGAGGACTTATTGAGATGATATACGTTCTTAATGATCTGTTCCAGCTGAAAATCCTCGTTATCCAATTCTAGTTTTCCGGATTCAATTTTGCTCAGGTCCAGTATGTCATTGATAATGGCAGATAGATTCTTACTGCTCATTTCAATATTTTCCAAATACCCCATAGACTTATCTGTGAACCCTTCTTTTTCGGAGATCCCTTTCATGATCTGGCTGAATCCCAGTATCGCATTTAATGGAGAACGTATTTCGTGACTCATATTGGCTAAGAAATTGGTTTTTGCGTTACTGGCACTCTCCGCTAAATTTTTAGATCTTTCAAGCTCTTTTTCGATGATCCTCCGTTCAAATATTTCATTTCTTAATTCCGCTGTTCTTCTTTCAACTGCCCCTTCAAGGTTTTCCGTGAACCGCTTTATTTCTTCTTTGTTTTGATGATGTTCAATAGAAATTTTCAGAATGTTGTTAATAACATTAATTGAATCAATTTCTTTGATGGTAATTTCTTTCTCGGTATTGAAGAAGAGAACTATTATACCCCTTATTCCTAAATGTCTTGATACAGTTGGAAACGCATAGCCTATTTTTGAATAGTTGGTGGTAATCTGCTCATCCTTGATATTAAATCGTGCGTAATCGCCTTTAGTATTTTCTTTAATTAACAATTTTGGATACATTCCTTCGAATTCCAGCTGGCTTAAGAAATCCTCATTATTTCCGGAGTTGCAGCCAATCAAGCTGAATTGCTGCTCGATTCTGTTATAGGTGTAAACCGCAACAAGCATATCACCTGATCTTACTTCCCCTAGAGACAGTAAAGCTTGATGTACTATTAGTTTGTATTCTACACCTTTTGCCACATTCTCCAATAGGACTTGCTGTACGTTTTTGTTCCGCTCTTGTAATTTTTTTGCAGTAATGTCTCTTACGATGTCCCTGGACCCTAGATATTTTCCATTATTGTCAAATACTGCGGTGGAACTTACCTCTACATATTTTGTTTCACCGTTTTTCGCGATAATCCTGCCTATGTAATTTGAATTAGACTCACTTGAGCGCAGATTTTTATAGAAATTTTCGGTATTGTCACGGTCTAACGGATGCACGAGGTCTGTCAATTGGATCCTCAACAGCTCTTTCTGGGAATACCCGAATAGTTTCTGTGCGGCATTATTTGCTAAAGCTATTACCCCGTCTTCATTCAATGAGATGATGGCATCTTTCAAATTATCGACAAGATCGGTGTATTTATCATTTGAGATTTTTAGATCTTGCTCGAATCTGATTTTGTTCAATACGTTGTTCGCCTGATGCAAGTATCTGAAGATTGCATCTAATTTCTCCTGATTTGGTTTGTCGCTCAGTGTAAATGAAATGATACTTTCAACCTCGTCCCCGAATAAGATTGGCAACAAAAGAAAGACCTCAATGTTCAAAATGTCAACTATCTGAGGAGCAAGTTTTTTAAGAGGTTTTTCTTTTATGTGTTCCGCTATAAACTTCTTTATATCCTCTTTAGAATCAATAATAATTGGTTCTTTTTCGTCCAGGATCTTTCTTATAAATGAATTGGTTTTCGGATCAGGAACAACGTTCTTAATTTTAAGTTTTGAAAGCTTTTCAAGTTTGGTTTTATTATTTGAGCTGATCACCTCTTTATCAATTTTCAACTTGTTAGTAGTTGAATTGTAACTGTAAAGACGAACAGCAGAAGGGTTGATGAATTCAGTTAGACCATCAAGAATATTTTGATTTAAAAAAGATAAATTTCTCCCTTTTTCTCCAGCCTTTATGAGGTTTTGTGTGAATAGGATTTCTTTATAGGACATTTGCACGTCTGCCTCTGCTTTTTTTCTTGCAGAAATATCTCGCGCTTGATATTGAATTACTTTCTCATCTTCATACTCGGTGATCTTTGCACTGATCTCAACTGGGATCACTTCACGAGATTTTCGTTTATATCTATGCTCAAACGTCACTTTACCATTCTTCTCCAATTCCTGATCGATCCATTCTTTTTTCAAAGGATCAAAAGGGGCGTTGATAATATCGACTGTGGAACCTATTAGTTCATCTTTGCTATAACCAAGCATTTCAGCGGCTTTGATATTTATCTGTTTAAAAACTTCGTCTTTAAGAGAAACAATATAAATTCCGTCATTTGCGTTTTCAAAAAGTGTTCTGAACTTATGTTCACTTTGTTTTACCGATATTTCGGCTTTTTTCATTGCTGTGATGTCACTAAGCACAGTCATACCACCAATTTTAATCAATTCTTCATCGTACAGTGGAGTCGCATTTACGGAGAGATACATATCGGTTTCTTTGATATACATTTCACAATTCCTACTGGTAATTCCATGTTTAATTGCCTTCGTTAATGGCAAATGCTCTAGCTTGAATGGTGTTGTTGTGTCAATATTGTACAGCTCGAATTCTTCTTTCCAGCTGGCTTTTTTGTTTCGTGTCGACCCTATTCCGAGTAATTCAGTTGCTTTATCATTCCAGATAAGAATGTTCATGTTATTATCCGCAACAACTACTGCCTCCGTCGATTGCTGAATTACATTGTTGAGGAGGTTGGTTTTCTCGAAAAGATCTTTTTCGGTTATCTTCTGAGATGCAATATCTCTAAACAGACAATAGTAGCAATCTCTCCCTTTAAATCGGATAGGTTTAACCGTGACATCGACAGGAATATGCGTTCCATCCTTGTGAATGTGATTTTGTTCAAAGACAGCGATGCCTTCATGCTTAATTTGTTCATTTATACTATACAGTAATTGGTCGGAGATCTCAGTTTCAATATTGCTGAGAGCCGAGCCTAGTATTTCACCTCGCGAATAACCTATGTGTTCAACAAAAGCATCGTTTAACTCAAGAATAGTATTGCGATTTTCATCAATTACAATTATGGCATCGGTTGCCTGGCTGAACAGGTTAATGTATGGTGTTTCATCTGAAACTGAAGAAGAAAAATTAGCAGTTTGAAAAGATATTTGTGTTACTGGTTCATCTTCTATTGAAATTTGGTCAACACAAAACTTTACGGTTCCACTTTCCTTAAACACCCAATCAGTTCGAAATTGAGTTTCATTATCAGAATTGATGTGTTCTTTCAGCTTTTGAAAAATCTCTTTGCCGGTTTCAGAAATAGGTTTCAAAAACTCGAACAGGTCGGAATTCATTGCGTTATCGAGGTGAAGAATCCCGAAAAACTCCAGCCCGGCCTTGTTAATAAATGAAATGCACGAATTACTGTCTATTAGAATAACCGGGCACGGGACAACATTAATGGTTGTTATGCCTACTTGTTGAAACGGTGCCGTTGTTAGTTGTTCCAAGTTAGTTTCACGGTTAATTATGCCATTTTATTAATCGGGGAATGGCAGTTCAAAACACTTATACTGAATTTATTGCAGATTGTTCCAATGTTTTTGCTTATTGTACACAAAGAAGTATTTATGGTTAATGAACTCGATATATTTGATGATCATGCAGATTGTTGTTTTGATTATGCGTAAGAACTGTTTGGAAACCAGATTAGGCATTTCGGAAATTAGTATTTGCATATCTTTAGTATGATGACGAACATTGCTGTAATATTATTAATCGTAATCTGAATGAAATTAAGAACTCTACTCTCATTTTTGATCTTTTCCTTCATCCTTAGCCCCTTTACTGCATTGGCTCAGTCACCAATTGCGGCTTTGAATACTTCTGTCAATGTTGGATGTTCACCACTAAGCGTCACTTTCAATAACCTATCAACGGGATCTGTTTCTTATTTATGGGATTTTGGTAATGGTTCAACTTCGTCAATTGATAATCCTACTGTGGTTTATTTGACTTCCGGATCGTACACGGTTAAGTTAATAGCGACTTCTACTGCTGGGATTACAGATACGCTTACAATGAGTAATTATATTGAAGTGCTTCAGGATCCATCAGCCTCCTATTCCGTTTCTCAGGTAGGTAGTTGCGCTAATAACAACTTAGTTAGCTTTAATAATACCTCGACCTATTCAGGTGATTACCTTTGGGATTTCGGTGATGGTGGATCCTCCACTTTAGCTTCTCCCACATACACTTATACTGATGGTGGGAGCTACACTGTTACTTTGATCGCCTCTAATTCTGTTGGTTGCTCGGATGTGAAACAATTGATTAATGTAGTTGCGATCAGTCCATTGCCTGATGTAGAATTCACTGTAGATCAAAATTTTTCATGCGATTCTAACAATGTTTACCAGTTTGACAACCTTACGCCTGGTGCATCTGTTAGTTTATGGAACTTTGGAGATGGTTCTTCAGCGTCTACCACGTCTCCAATCCACAATTATGGAACTTCAGGAATATTTGATGTTACTCTTATTACTATGAGTTCGCTAGGTTGCATTGACACACTAACAAAGCCGAGTATTATTGAAAATTTTGGATCTTCTTCAATTTCCTTTTGGTGGGAGGAGGTTATACCAGGGAATGGAGACAGTGTAATTTGTCCCGGAGGCGAGTTGCAATTCTATGTTGATTCTACTATTGATGCAATCTCCTATTCATGGGATTTTGGAAATGGAATAACAGACACAAATGCTTCACCGATTGTGCAATATGCATCTCCGGGTTTATTCGATGTTAATTTGCAGGTAGTCAATGCTCTTGGCTGTACAGCAGAGCGTACAATGACGAATTTTGTGACTGTGGCTGAGTTACCAATTGCGGATGTAACGCCATCGGCGAACACTGCCTGCGCTGGAGATCTGATTCAATTTACGAACAATAGTATCAACACTAGTGGTCACTGGTGGCTTTTCAATGCGGGGTCACCAGGAGCTTCCGTTTCCTCTCAGGCGGAACCTTCGAGGGTATATGCAAATCAAGGAAGTATATTAACAGAATATTATGCGTTAAGCCCGCTCGGGTGTAAGCATATGATTTACGTGCCGATAACGATCAATGGTCATGAGACTGATTTCTCAGTAGACGAGACCTTAGGATGTGCGCCATTTGAAACTAATTTCACTAAGCTAGATTCGAATTCTGTGGCCTGGGATTGGGATTTTGGAGATGGTAACACGTCAAATGTGCAGAACCCCACGCATACTTATTTGAACAACGGTCAGTTTGATGTTACATTGATCTCTGCTGGGAGTAATGGTTGTACAGACACGGTCACGATGAACTCATTGGTTGATGTTACTGCAGATACCTTGAACATTTCTCTTTCTGACACTATATCTGGATGTCTGCCGTATCCCGTTGATTTTTCCAACAACATTATTGGATCTGACTATTGGTTTTGGGATTTCGGTGATGGTACGACTTCCAACCTCCCAACCCCCACACACACCTACACAACAGGTGGAAATTACACCGTCACGCTTACAACCCAGACTTCCAATGGTTGCTATATGTTTATTGAAAATTATGCCACATTATTCTTGGAGGACTTTGCAGCCGGATTTAATGCGTATTCATTAGAATGTGAGTACTTATCAGTTTACCTTGTAGATACATCTACCATATCTACGGCAGTTTCTTGGTACTGGGACTTCGGGGATGGCAGCGCTTCTACGGACGCTTCGGTGGTGCATGTTTATTCTGATACGATGAGTTACAATATATCGTTAACTGTAACTTCTACCAGCGGGTGTGTCAGTACTATTATGGTAAATAACTTTGTTAATTTTGAGGATTGTACAATTATGGGGGCTTCAATACCTGAAATACCAGAGACTCCGCCTATGTCGGGATCAGGCTCTTCCGTAATTTTTCCCGCCGATACAAATACAGTAATTTGTACGCCAGTGTCGGTCTACTTTTATAGCCCATTTACGGACGCAACCAGCTGGAATTGGGATTTAGGTGACGGCACATATTCTACTGATGAGCACGTATTTCATTTTTATACTGTAGCGGGCCTCTATGATGTAAAAATGATTGCGCAGTCTCCGAGTGGTCCTGACACCCTGATACTTGATGACTACGTTGATATTTTGGGTCCAAAAGCGAATTTTACTACGTCAATCGATTATGGTTGTTTTGATAACAGTGTCCAGTTTACCGACCTTTCTTTAGACGCCAGTTCATACATGTGGAATTTTGGAGACGGTTCAACCTCCAATATAGCCTCGCCAACTCATATTTATCCGACCAACGACCTATTTATTCCGGTTAGCTTGATAGTAACCGATACTAGTGGATGTTACTCAACGCTTAGCACAATAATTAGTATTTTAGAGTACGACCCGATTGTGCTATTTGAAGATACAGTTTGTCTTGGTCAGGAGGTTTTTATTGCTCCAATTGACACCGTAAACTATACGTATTCTTGGAATTTTGGTGATGGTACAACGAGCAATTTGCAATTCCCTACTCATGAATACGCCGCACCGGGAGCTTATGAGATTACTTTTGAAGCAGCACATGTTCTTGGATGTGTACAGTCTTACACTCTTGATAGTGTACATATAATTGGTTTTGATCAGGATTTTACGATCTCCGATTCGGTATTAGGTTGTGCAAATGACACGCTTAGTTTTATACCTTCTATTTCTAATGCCAGTGCTTATGAATGGATTATTCAAGGAACAGGAGTAGACTTTATGGCTTCGACAAGCCCTAACTCGACATTTCCAGTAGTAGTTTTTCGAGATTCCGGTCTGTTTTCTGTTGATCTGGTTACACGTATTGGTCAGTGCCTGGATACCGTGCGAAAAGCAGATGTAATTGAGATTTTTGAAGTCTCCGCTAATTTCACTGTGGAACAATTGGATTATTGCGAACCGTATTTGTTGGAACTTAATAGCTCTTCTGTTAATGCTGATGTGCATACCTGGAATTACATGGGTGTAACGGCTGTTGATTCATCGACGATACAGATTAATGCACCTGCTGATTCAACCGAATTTTCTTTGTTAGTGGCCAACCAATTCGGTTGTGTGGATATGGACACCGTAGCTTTTGTACCCGAACAGCTAATTGCAGGATTCAGTTCGACAGGAACAACGGGTTGTACTCCTCACGAGGTGATATTTACCAATGAATCAGAAAATGCAGCTTCATGGTTCTGGGACTTTGGAGACGGAAACACCTCAACACTTGAAAACCCTGTACATACCTATTCGGTTTCCGGCTCATTTGATGTTATGTTGATCATTGAACCAGCTTCTGGAAATTGTCAGGATACCTTATTTTATCCAAATTATGTTAGTACTTCATCTCCTCATGCAGGGTTTTCATTTATTGGAAATTATTCTTGTGCTCCCATGATCGTTGAATTTACGGATTCTTCAAACGACGCTGTTAGCTGGAATTGGGATTTTGGAGATGGTTCTAATTCAATACTGCAAAATCCATTACATGTATACAATTTTCCAGGTTATTATTCTGTTGATCTCACAGTGACGGACGTGAATGGATGTTCACATACCAAAAATGATTCAAATGCAGTATTTGTTCCTGGCCCAATTGGAGATTTCTCAGCTTCACAAACGGCTTTCTGTGATTCGGGTGAGGTTCAGTTTACAGATCTTTCTGTTGGAGCATCTTCGTGGTCATGGACTTTTGGCGATGGGAACTCGTCCACCTTTCAGAACCCCAGTCATATGTTTGTTGCGAACGGTGTGTATACGATAGCATTGATCCTTGAGGACAGTGCGGGATGCATCACTTCTGTTGTAATGGATACTCTGATCACCATTTACGAAACACCAAAGGCTGAATTTGTTGTGAACGACTCAATTGGATGTGTCCCACATGACGTTACTATGGCTGATTTTACCGTCGGAGCGGACGCATGGATTTGGGATATGGGAGACAGTAGTCAATATTACAGCTTACCTTCCCTCCACACGTATAATGCCCAAGGTAGCTATGAGGTCAGTTTGATCGTGTCTGTAGCCGGGATGTGTTACGATACGGCGTATAAGGAGGTTCTGGTTTTGGACTTTGCTGATGCAACAGTAGATCCAGTTGCGGATATGTGTCAACAGAGTATTTGGGTAACCCTTTCTGCTGCACAAATAGGTGGCATCTGGACGGGCCCGGGCATTACGAGTGCCTCAATGGGAACGTTTGACCCTAATTTAGCTGGTGCAGGGACTCACACAATTGTTTACACATTACCGGGTTCTTGTTCTTCCACCGATTCAGTGCAGATCAACGTACTGGCCAACATAGATGCGGTTATAGATTCGGTCGATGTAATCTGTTTTGATCAAGGACAGCTCAATATACCGGTTGTAAATATAGGCGGAGAGTGGACTGGCACAGGTATAATTGATTCTACAAACGGATTATTTGACCCAACAGTAAGTGGTGTGGGTAGCTTCATGCTTACTTATTCCACAAGCAATGGTGTATGTAGTGATGCGGATAGTGTACTTGTCTCAGTAACTGCTGCATCAGATGCGACAATTTCACCAATAGCAGATCTTTGTGAACAAGGTTCATCAGTTACACTAGCAGCAGCTCAATACGGTGGAGTCTGGACAGGTGCAGGAATTACAAATGCCTCATCCGGTAATTTTGATCCTCTAGTTTCCGGCCCAGGGATTCATACTATTGTATACAGTATCCCGGGAGTTTGTGGTGATGCTGATTCGATACAGATTACGGTGCATGAATTTATTACAGCAACCATAACGCCTTCACCTGATGTCTGCCAAAGCCAGACTGCTTTTGGTCTGAACAGTTTAAATTCAGGTGGAATCTGGAATGGCGCAGGAATTACTGATAGTTTATCAGGCACTTTCGATCCGCTTAATTCGGGGATAGGTATTTTTACAATTACCTACACTACGAATAATGGCTTGTGTTCTGATCAGGATAGTATACAAATACAAGTTATTGCAGACGCAGATGCATCTTTCGCCAGTGTTGGACCATTATGTGAAAATGGAACATCACAATTACTTGTACCTTCAGTTTCAGGTGGAGCTTGGTCAGGCACAGGAATCACTAATGCAAGTTCAGGTTTGTTCGACCCGGCAATTGCGGGTGTTGGAGTACATCAGGTTACATATGCATTGTCCGGATCGTGTGGGGATACTGTTTCACATGACATTGAAGTGACGATGTCTCCTGATATCAATATTACTTCCAGTGCAACCAACGGGTGTTCATCTCTAGAAGTATCTTTTAATGGTAATTCCAGTGTGCCGGGCACTTATTTCTGGGATTTTGGAAATGGAATGACTTCTGAATTAGTAAATCCTCAGATCACTTTTGGTTCAGGCCAATTCAGTGTTCAATTAACGGTTACTTCTAACAATGGCTGTACGGATTCCGTAATGATCCAAAATATGGTGACGGTAATGGACAGCATCCCAACCATACCTATCATTAGAAGGGTATCTGTGATGTCTGACACAAGTGTTGTCCTTGACTGGGAAGAATCTGTGGATCCTTCCTTCAGCGGATACAAAATTTACCGTAAGAGCTTGATAACCGGCATTTTTGAAGAAATAGAATTAATTGAACTTTCTGGATTAACCAGTTATATTGATAATGGATTAAACACATTGGCGAATGTTTATTGCTATAAAATAACAGAAGTGGACGTTTGTGGCAATGAGATCACAATTAATGAGGCGACGGATCATTGTACGATCAATTTGTCTGCCGAAACTGTTGGGATCCACCATGTTGATGTCAGCTGGACCCACTATTCAGGTTGTTCAATCGGTTCTTATGAGCTTTTCAGATATGAAGATCAAGATACAACGGGTGTTTTTATAGCATCTTTGCCTTCCTCTGTTAATGAATACACAGATACATCGGTTTATTGTAAAATGGGTTATACTTACCGTGTATTTGCCAATAATCTTTGCGGAAACCCAATAGTTTCCTGGAGTGATACGGCAGCCATTAGGGCAGAAGGGATCAGTGACAAGCAGACCTCAAACGTAATAAGAGCAACAGTCGTTGATGACCAATCAGTATGGGTAGAATGGACTATACCGGAAGTTGGCTCTGGTTACGTAGATTATTATCAAATATTGCGATCTAATGATGGCACGGATTTCATGCCCATCGGAATGGTTCCTGATGGTGTGAATGGACTGAATGACGAATCGGTTGATGTTTTTAATGAAAGATACTTTTACAAGATCCAAGTAGTAAATGGTTGTCCTGAGAGTAATGTGTCCGGTACACAGGGAACTTCTATATTATTAAAATCAACGAAGATCAGCGAAAATCAGGGTAGCTTGGAGTGGACACCTTATAAGGGGTGGAAAGACGGAGTGGATTACTATGAAATACAGGTGCTCAATGAATTCAATCAGTGGGAGACCATAAAGATCGTAAAAGGCTCAATATTGCAGACAATAGTCAGCTTTTAGGTATCAAATTGCATTAATTCGACCCCATTTCCTTCTGGTTTTGGGGTTTTTTGTTGCATTTGAGTTTCCCAACGTTTCACTTTGGATTTCAATCAGTTGGAAACCCTAAAACAACCTTAAGAAAACACTTCTCAGCATTTGGAAATTCACGCTATACAAGTAGGTATAATCGAAGTATAATTGCTTAACCAAAAACTACAGGTCGTGAAGAAAGCAAATGACATACAAAAAGAAGCAATTCAGATAGCAATTGTACTTCTTTCACTCATACTGCTTATGGTAAACGGTGTTTTCAGTCAATCTGTTGGCTCAACCGAAAGCGGATTGGTTACATATAGAGTTGTCGCTCACAAAGCCAACCAAACATCAATTATCAGTGTTTCTAACACAGCCGATCTTAAAAAGACAACTTCTTTATTTATGCCTACCGCATTTACTCCTGATGCAGACGGGATCAATGATCAATTCGGAGCCAAAGGAATTAACGTAAGAGACTTTCACCTTGAGGTGTTCAACCGATGGGGAGAGAAGATCTTCGAAAGTACAGACATCAACACTCACTGGGATGGAACTTATCAAGGAAGCACAGCTCAGCAAGGATCATACGTATACAATGTAACTGCCTATGACCTTGAAACCAACGAAAACATTTCCAGTGCCGGTACAGTAGCATTACTAAGATAAACGCAATAAATCAGGCTTACACTCTAATGCAATAGGTCTGTCCATTATGGAAAAAGTCCTTTTTAAGGGCTTTTTCGCTTTATATCCCCTTATGGCTCACTTGGAAACCGATTGGTCCACTTGGGAAGTTACCGCTTCAATACGGGGCCCGGTCAACGTACATTTGAATGAACCTAAACAAACACCAAAAATGAGGTCATTACTAACAACATTCATCGCACTACTGGTCACACTGACCAGCTTAGCACAGGATGCTCATTTCACCCAATTCTATG